>Ga0194125_10005809_pt1 | contig 18598 bp, 24 predicted proteins | sample TA2KigC250mmetaG_FD_148626 | JGI IMG/M metagenome (GOLD analysis project Ga0194125, IMG submission 148626) | Freshwater microbial communities from Lake Tanganyika, Tanzania - TA2015034 Kigoma Deep Cast 250m | ecosystem: Environmental > Aquatic > Freshwater > Lake | place: Tanzania: Lake...
TGTCAAACACATAGGCCAACACAATTACAGAGAGCTTGTCTTTTTGAGCATAGGCCTTTACCGACTCGGCGCATAAATGGAATATTTTAACTGCTTCAACCTCTTGAAAAATCGCCTCTGTCCTGTCGGCATACTCCTGGTCGCTAAAATAGGTCTTCATCGTTTCGTTAAGAAAGCCATATTTATCAGACACAGTCCTTGGAATAACAAAAAACGAGCCGCGAAGCTGGCTTCTCTTAAATGTCTGATTTTCAAACACGGGAGAAGTTATTTTGTCAGGAATGCACAAATCCTCCAAACTTCCGCTTATCCAATAAGTATCAGAATTAACAATAGCCACATAGTCAGCTCCATCGGCCAAAGCATACTTCCACGCCCTGTTAACATTTTTGGTAAACCCAACATTTTGTGAATTATAAATGTAAACATCAGCCAAATCTAAAAGCCACTTGCTTTGTCTTTGCCCATCCTCGCAAATAACAATCTTCGCCCCTTGTTGTTTATAAGTCGTGGCAAAATCATAAGCCATTCTCTCTAGTTTTTCATTTGCCGTATATGTAGGAATTACTAGGGTGAGCATTTTTGATAAACAAATGAATGGTTGGCCACGATTTTCTTATACTTCCTATAAAGCTGTTCCTCCACCGCCCGCCACACTCCTTCAATTTCGTAATCATGTCCAGCAATAATACCATTATCTTTTACCCTTGGAACCCACCGGCTTAAATCTCTCTTAACCTGTTCGTAGTCATGTCCGCCATCAATAAAAAGCAGGTCAAATTTTTCGTCGATAAAATAAGTGCCAGAATTTCCCTGTAATTGCACTGCCCTTAACCCCTCCATGTTTTTTCTCCACTTTTCTTGCGGCTTTTCGTCAAGAGAATAAAGTGTTAAATCCGGACGATATTTGCACATAAAAAAAGAAGAAGCCCCGTTGTGTGAACCTATCTCAAAGCCAATAGGCCTTTGGGGAAGCAAATCAAGCCCCTTGCTTATCTCTTCAGCATCCTCTTTTCTAAAAGAAACATCAAAACCAGCCTCATTTCTTAACCTCCTCAGTTCGTTATAAACAACTTCGTATTCCATGATTTAGTTGCGTAATATAATATGCGGTGTCATAAATTGGGCAAGTTAACAGCTCCTCAAGTTTAGGGTTGTCCTTTTCTATCTCTACTTGACAACCGCATTGTCTGGCCTCCAAAACCGCCCTTTCTCCTCCGCCCATTATCGTCGCTGGAATATAAACCGTTTTGGCCCGATTGTACTCACAGTTTAATGTTTTAGCAGAAATCATGTCCTTACAGAATACTCCTCCAGCTTCTAGCTTTCGCCAAATTTCTTCAGACTCAAGGGAATTGTCTACTTGATATTCTCCAATCACCCGCCTATTGCCTTTCTTTCGTAACATTTTTTCCCATCTCTTCCATTTAGCAAACGCCCCCACCCCTAAATAGTCTATATCCCGTTTTTCCAATTTCATATCATAGTATATATCCGTATTAACGCCAAAAGCGTGGACAATGTTTGGATGAAATTTTATTTTTTCTCTAAACCACTTAGTTTCATAAAAAAGAACATCGTATCTCAAAGTATCTACAGGATCAGAACACCCTCCTATACATAATCCTTTTTTGTTTGTCAACTCTCCGCATAATATGTCCACCTTGCTTCCAAAAGCCCCCCAACCTAAAATAAAATCACCTTTCTGGCAAGACAAGGCCTCGGTGGCTATGTTTATCTTTTTAATCAAAAATCTCTGTCCTAAAGCCTCTAGTGAAGCGTAAAGCCCGTCTTCAACAAGAATGGGGTGTTTTGACTCATACACAAAAACTATCTTCTCCATTTTTCTGGTAAACTAACAACTTTCCACATTTTTCTATCCCACTCTTCAGGCAAATAATATCTTTTTGGGTCTTTGGCCGACTTTTTTATTCTTTCATTGTCCAAATAGGCGTAATGCTTAACCACCCACTCGTCGGGGACTGGAATTGCATTAGTATTTTGCTCTGTCTCATAGTAACAAATACTCATGTGATATCCAGGGGTAAAATGAACATTCCTGTCGTTTAAAAAAAACTTCGTAGCAAAAAACATCAACTTGTTATCGTTATAGTGCAAAATATCATCCACTAGGTTAATGGCGGGGAAGCGGAGTGTTAAGGGCAGGTCTCTGCCTTTACCGGCAATCACATCAGGGCTAATCCGTTCTAAAAAACTTCTCAATCCTCCGCAAAGTATTTGCTCGTCTTGGTCAATATTTATGCACCATACCCCCTTAGGAACCTTTGCCAGCAGCCTATTTCTTTGCGCTCCCTGGTCATCATAAGGGTATTGAAATAAGGTTAAATTATAAACATCCTTATACTTATTAAGCCACTCCCAAGTCCCGTCAACAGATCCGCCGTCCATTATCAAATATTTGTCTACATAAGGAGCCACGGACTCAACACACCGCAAAATATCTGGCATTCCATCCTGGCAAATTAATGTGCCATAAACTCCTTGATCCATTCGTTGGCAATCCGTTTCCAAGAATAACTGGCGGCAAATTTAATGCCCTTTTCAATTTCCCGCCTCCACAATTTTTCATCTCCCATAAGAATAAGCAACTGCTTCAAAAATTCACTTCTAGTTTCAGGGTCATAAATATCCCCCTCCACTTTAATTCCACTACCCACCGTTTCGGCCAATGCCGCTTTGTTAATAACGCAGGGCACACAACCGAGTTTTTGGCAATTTAAGGCGGTAATACAATTATGTACAAAAACACCGCCAGCATTAAAGTTGTGGTACTTTTCTACTTCCATGTCATAAACATCCTCTCTGATAGCCGCAACATCAATCCGTGCAATTTTGTGGTTATGATATTTCTTCGTTTTTTCTGTCTCCCTCTTCTTGTTCGCCCTATCAGTTAACCACTTTTTTCTGTCAGACTCGCTCATGGAATTTACCATGTCCCACATCTTACGACATTGTGCCCTTGCCCACTCAACCCTACTCTCTTTATCTGGAAAAGTGTTCATTATCCTTTCTTTAGACATTTCTGCCAATCTCTTTTTACCAGATATGGAATGTTGCCTACCTTTAAATGTTTTCTTGGCATGGTCCTTGGACGATAGCACTTGTAGGTTATCTATCGTGTTGTTGTATCTATCACCATTTATATGATCAACGTGTTTACCACCAACATCGCCAAGCAATTCACCAACAATTCGGTGTTCGTGTTGCCAGTATCCGTTTGGCTGTTTAATCATAAAACTTGGTCTCTCATATAACGGCATTAAACTCTGGCCAACACTTAATTCACTAGCTTTCCGGTAACTTCCATCCCTAAGCATAAACTGGTGGTCGGGTGTAAACTTTAATACCGTTCCATCGTCTAGTGTTATTATTAACAATTCCGCGTTACTTCTAGTTTTCTTTACCCACAAAACTTTACCTAGAGTTATCTGGTCTGACTCATGGTCGTATGAATACACATAAAAGTTACTTTTACCAACTAGTTCTTTTATCGGTACTCCGTATGGGTGCACCCTGTGATCTCTTGGCATAAGTATATTTGTATCCCCAGAACAACAATTTATCTCGTCAAAATCCGTAGGATAAGCCCAAATACCGCACTTTTTAGTAATTTCGTCTAATTCCCTTTTACCCACCCTGCCATGGTGAGTAATACCATCAGCCTTCATCATTTTATCCACCCCCTCCTTCCACGCCATCCGTTCGGGATTATTCGCGTAACGATTAACAAAAAGATCCCAGCCATAACAAACTTCCAACGAAGCGTCAGGGTATTTTTCTTTAATAGCGGGCCACATTTTAAGAAGATGGTTTAACCCCCTGTCATAGCTTGAACCCCAAAAAAGTTTATGCTGTCTCATACTCCATTTGAAATTATACTAAACTTAGAATCGGGAATGTTTAGCGCCAGATTTCGGTGATATTTAGACTTAACCATAATCTGGTCTATTTTCTTTAAAAACTTTTTTTCAATATCCACTTGACTAAACACATCGTGCATATCTACCAAAAATTTTTTACACTTAATTTTTCTAGCCAACCCCCATGTTCTCCAGGAAATGAAAATATTAAACTTGTCTTTAGGATTAAACCAATACCAGGGCAAATACACCACACCGTTTATTTCAAACGGCTTTTCAGGGTCGCCATAAACCGCCACTCTCCAGCCCCGCCTAGCCCACTCTTCTGACAGCCTAATCACCGCTGTTTCACTTCCGCCTATTCCCTTGTCCAAAGAGTTGCCATCCCATTTTTCAAAATGAGGACCGCCAAAATTAGCAAAATAACATATTTCATCCCTCTCCCACTTTCTGGGCTTAATGTTAGCTTGTCTTAACTTAATCGCGAATGGTTGGGTAGAAATAGCAACGGGCAAAGAGTCTAAAACCCTAGGTATATCGTCATTATCTCCGATAGAGTCAAGATATCCACATAATTTATCCACATATCCACAAGCGTCATTTAAGGCATTGACGCTTTCTAAATATTCCACGCTTCCCTCATGTTCTGGCGTGGGGTGAACGCTCTGCAAAAGCCTGGCTGCCTCTAGCGCCTTTTTTGTGTCTTTATCAACCTGATAAGCCAGCTTGAGTAAAAGTTCGCTGCTGATTACCTTCATAGCCTCATAATTAACCATTGAAGTTGTTTTGTTGCTTATGTCTATCCCCATGCCAACATTAAGCCAAAACTTACAATCCCGATATCTTTTAGAATTATAATACGCTTGAGCGAGACGCAAATAAGTCATTGGTTGATACGGCCATTCCCTTATCCCGTTCATATAGCATTCTATGGCCTTCACCTGATTGCCCCTCTTGCCATAAACATTACCCATTATCTCCCACGCCTGGCCCCTTTCTTGATCCCAGCCGGATTTTTTAACATAGATCTCGCCAAACTCCAACACCTTATCAAGATACTTGCCCTCCAGCTCCGCGTATATTTTCATCAAATAAAGCAAAGTTCTTGGGTCCTTATCAACACCCTCCTCTTTAAGCTGTCTTTCAAGAATAATTCTGTTGCGCTCTAGCCGGTCAAGATTTTGTTTATCCGTAAGTCCGTGCATAACAGCGATTGGGGTTTCTTTGCAATAGTTGACATAGGCCGCGTCTATTTTTCCCAGGGGAACAGGTGTTTCGTGCAACCGGCCCTTCCAAACCGTCTTGCCAGGCTTAATCAGCCTCTCCCTCATGTGTTCAAAATCAACCGTAATTAAATTCTCAAGACAAGGGCTATTGTTTTTAAAGGTGCATCCATACCAGTAAGAAAAAAATACCTCGTCTTTGCCAGAAATAAGGGAAGTTTGAGCAATATCTCTTAATAGCTCTCCTCCCACAAAAATATCATCGCTATCAAGCCAAAACATCCAATCATAACCCTTAGGGACTTGCGACCAGTTAAAATTCCTAGCTTCGCTAAAATTCCAGTTTTTCCAAGCCTCTTTAGCGTCATAATTCCACTTAAATTCTGACAGCACAAGATTTCTCTTTTTTGCCAGCCTGGCAATTTTTTTTTGGTTTGGCCTGGTAACTGTTAAATAGACTCCATCAACATAATTTTGGATAGAGTCAAGACACCTGTTAAGAGGTTTAACCTCGGAGTCGTCTTTAACAATCAAACATAAGGCGATTTTCATGAATAGTTTGAATTGCTAAACATAGGAAACCTTCCCCTAAAGGCTCTAACAAAATCCTGTGAAGCGAATTTGCCGCGGGGCCAATACATTCTCATTATTTGATACAAATGTTGAGGGTAGCCAACAGTTTTTTTAAGCCCACCCTTAACCAGTTCAGGCAAACTCTTCTCTGCGGCCAAATCAATCTTTCTGTTATACCTCCAGTCATCCAATTCTTGCGGCCACAACCCCTCCCAAACTTTAATCACATCAAACATCATTTCCCAAAAAATCTCTGAATTAATATCAAATGCCGGCCTGCCCCACATTTTATATCTCCCCTCCAGCCAATCTACAACCCTCCTGGACCACTTTATTCTTGTCGCAACACCCTTGGGCAACGCCACTTCCATATTTAATTGTAACACAAACTAAAACCCCCTCTTTCGAGGGGGAGTACGGTTGACTTGTACCGCAAAGTTATAAACCTGCTAGCTATAGTGTAGTCGCGTAACCGGTTCTCTTGACGCTTGCCCTCTGGGCATACGACACCAAAGTAAACTCAGTTAGGTACTGACCATTGCTTCTATCCCCATCTTCGGCCAACTCTTGCCATTGAGGCTCCCTGCCTGTCAAGAAGGACATGGCATAGGTATCTTCACGGAGAGCATAGACTGTCAACGAGCCAAGGGTAGTACGAACGTCTTTGTGCGGGATAATCATTACTGATTTTCCAACTTGAGAGTCGTAAACCTGGATTTCAGAAGTCAGTCTTTTTTCTTTCGCTTCGATATTTCGAGTGTTAGTCGTAAAGCCGGAAATTCGACGCTTAATCACCATAGGACATACAAGCAAATCGGCTATATACATAGACCCGACGGCAGTGTATGAGTCCTGCATGATATCGTTGAATTCGACTTCGCTAAAGGATGTGCCAGAGCCACGCCCAGTAAAGTTGGTTGAGATGCAACCATCAATACCGGTCATGCCCCTTGCCGTACCCGAAGCGCCAGACGCTCTTGCCCCATTAACGATCGCGTATTCCATATCAGCCTTAAGCATTTTGATTGCTTCTGACTTCTGGAAAACATACGGATCTTCATGCGTGGCAATCGCGATGGCTCTTTCCGTACCAGTGACCCTTACGGGCCGGCTGATAATGGCGGTGATGTTGTTGGTTCTCACCGGCATAGAAAGAACACCGTAGGACGCGGCAGCGCCTTCAGCAACGAAGTTGGTAGAAGTAGGTCTAGCAGTATTGAATGTCACCCACTCATGCAATGTGTTCGTGGCATTTGGCGCTTTCTTTAAATTCGAAACGAAATAGTTATCCGTGTTAGGGGAAACATCCCGCAGAATAGAAAGCAGCGACTCACGCCTAGAGCCATCGTCATAAGAAATGACAGATAAATCTGTTGAGGCCATACTTTTTTTCTTAAACTATTAAATATTCGCCAAGCGCGCGGCTATTGCGCTGGCATCGCCCTTCCTTGTTCCCTCGATCAACTCTTCTTTTGTAAGACTTGACTCTGGGCGAGAACTGCCCGTCGGATTCAAAGCACTTTTCTTGGCGACTGTCTCCTTATACTCCTGAACCGCTTTTGCCTTGGTTTCACTATCGTCTTTTTTAGGCGAATAAACCTTGGCCACTTCTCTACAGGCATCGACAAACTCGAGCTTTTTTCCCTCATACATTGCCCCTAAAAGCTCGTTTTTGACCAGCTTAAAAAAATGCGGGTCATACTTCTCGCTTTCAGGATCAACATTAGGAAACCGCCTATGAGCGATCCTTACCTCTCGATCCTGGCCAAACTTACTTACCTGACTAAGTGCCTGCCTAGCTTCCAGACGAGCTTGCTGCGCCTCGGCTTGAGCTTGAGCAACCTTTTGGTTGGCTTGTTTTAGAGTATTTTCTAAAAGTGCTTGATCAAGATAACCATTCTCGTCTACCAAGTTTTGGATTGTCTCCTCGACTTGTTGTTGAGAAAGGTTGGGCGCAACCGCTTGCACCATTCCCTGATCGATCCCTTGTATCGCGGAGGTTTTTGGTTGAGCTTTTAATTTCTCTAGCTCTTCCGCTAGTTCCTTGTTATGCGCTTTGAGCTTATCAAATTGCGCTTTTGTCCGCTCATTAGCATCTTCTGGCAACTCCCCTGCCGGTGTTTCTTCGGTGGTCACTTCCGACTGGACATCCTGCTCCAATTCTTGACCTTTTTGTTCTTCAGGCATAAGAACTCCTTTTTGCAAAATGGTTAAATGCTCAATTATTTATCCTGCGGAGCATCAGCAGTCTTGCTAACTAAAGGATATGCAAATCCCGCGTCTATTTTCAACTATCTTAATTCAGAAAGAGCTATCTTTTTAAATACTCCGCCAGCCGCTCATTTGCTTTTGTTTCCCTGGCTTGGTATCGTTTAAATCTCTGGTACCGCGTCTCTCTTTCCTGCTCCCGCCTTTTCACCTCACGCCTAGCCGCTAAAAACTTCTCCGCGTATTCTTTCTCTTCCCTTGCTTGTCTTTTAAGCCGGTCAACCGCCAGTTTGTCCTGCTTGTTTAAATGCTTCATACAATCTTCCTATCTGCGGCCCTTGCCAACCAGCGCCGCACTTCTTGCACCTTAACATTTGTCCATTCAAATAAACCTCGTGCTTGCACTTTTCATGCTTTACCTCCACGCTATATTTCTCACCATCAAAAGCGCTGTCAGACAATGGCGGTAAACTAGATTCCTCGTTTGGCAAGTTGTTGATTCAAATTAGTAATTTGGGCTTGAATATTATCAGCGTCAAATTGAGAAAGAAAATCCTTGGCCAAATCCACCTTGGCAATGTAAACATTATAAGCATCCATAAAAGCCTCTCTGGGCTTCGCACTATCCTTGAAGTCCTGGGGGCGGGGCGGCTCCACCACTAACCACGCCTTGAGGTAAGGGAGAAGATGGTCCCTCCATTCCGACTGTTGGGTTAGGGTTAGGAATGCCCGCAGCTTGTCCAAGGCCTTGAGGATTTGGGCTTCCTGCGACTGTCGGCTGTTCAACTGTCTCAAAGTATCTTTGGGCGTCTTTAGCACCATTGCTTTCAAAATTACTAATAAGCAAATCCTTTAATTTTATTTTAACACCTTCCGCCGCCAGCGCCTGCTGCACCTGGGGCTGCATAACCATCTGGAATATCCGGTCTTGACTCATTTTCATCTCTTCGCTCGCCCCCATGGCCATAGACTGAACATCGGCCACATAATCAAAACTGCCCTGCACATCCTCTGGAACAATGCTTAACTCTGCTTCTCTACTGGTTTCTCCAATACGCAGTTTAGGCCTAATGGTTTTTTGTTTCTTGCGTCCAATCTTCTTATAGGACTCAACCGGATATTTAGGTATTTTGGCCTGCTCTCTCATGCGCGCAATATCCTGATCGCTCAAATTCCCTTCAGCGTTTGTAATTATCTCGCTAATAACCTCATCAGCCTCTGGCGGGACAATCATCTCATCTAACCCCGCCTCCTTAAAAAACTGGTAATTCTCATCACCAAGTATTTTCAGGACATACTCTTGTTTGGTGGGGTCGCTAAACAAAAATTGTCTATTATTGCTAAGCCACATACTCATCATATCCTCAATGGCTTCGGCCAACCTGATTTGATTAGCCTGATCCCTAACAAGTTGTTGTCTTTGCGAGGCTTTTATTTCCGTGGCGGTTTTATCAGGATTAAACGGATCCATGGCGCTTACGCCCTGCGAAAGGTCGCCCATAGCAGAATTAAAGGCGGCCACTAAAGCGGAATAATCAACCTGAAACGAATTGTCTGTCCCCTTGCCCAACGGCAATTCAAAAACTCCGTCTTGCCGCGACATTATCCACTTGGCTTCGGGGCCATAAACATAGGTCTCCATCCGCCCGCCGTTTTCCAATACGCCAACGGGGGGTTTTTGTCGCAAGTCCAGGCCGTCTAAATGTGAACATAAAACCGCGTTAATAGCCTTCCATAAGGGCAAAACAGGCTCCACTTCCGACTCTCCCAAGGGGTCATCGTTAAGGGGATAATATTTAAGCTGAACAATTGGTATTTTTTTATGGTCATACTTATTATCCTCTTCGCCAATTATTACTCCATGCTTGGGACTAAAGGTAATACACTTGTCTTTCCGGTACTCGGTTGCTATTTCAATCACTGGATAGGTATCGTCGTCCCCAACCCTGTCGTCTAGACCTTTTAAGGCGAGTGTTTTGGAATTGTATTCGGTGTCTCTTCTATCCTGGCCATAACTTTCGCCTTTTCCAATGGCCCGCAATAATTTATTAAGTCCTGGGTACTTTTGATAACCCTCCCTGTTGGCGGCTTTTAAATCTTCGATCTTCTCCCATCTTTGCCATTGAAACCACTTGGCGTCTCTTATCCCTTCGCAAGTAGGATCAATACCGCAGTTTCTAATGTCCAGCGGCATAAACTCATTCCCCTCAAATACTAACCGGCCGTCAACATATTCTGTTTTCCAATAAACCAAACCAAACTTAGAAGCATAAAGCCTAGTATCCTGATCCATCATTCCCCACTTATAAAGCATTGTGCCGCCATGGTTGGCGCTATCCCAATCATAATCAAGTTTTGCGTTATTAATTTTAGCCGATAAAATATCCCCGCCCTCTCGGGGTACGAGCCTGCCTCTTAGTTTTGTGTTTAGCAATCTGGCATTTTTCTCTAAAATCGAGGTTCTTATTCTTGGATCAACCACACGGCTTAAATAAGGCCAATCGTTAGGCAAATGGCCCCAATACGCCGAAGTTATGTCGTCCCAGCCATTCTTTCTTTTCTGCCGGACGCTCCTATCCTCCGTCCAGTCGTCGTAATGTTTCAAAACCTCATTTAACACCTTGTCTTTTTGCCTCATGTCTTAGTTTATTAAAACAAATTACCTATTATCAACCCACATTCCATGCCAATTTGTCTTTTTTAATGCCGAAAACCCAATAATTCTTAGTCTAATCACCTTATTTTCACAATTAGAACATATCTTTATGTAATTTTCGCCGCCAAGCGGAAACATATAGGCCGGAGATTGTCTAGTTTGCTCCTCTCCACACGCCTGACAATGCCAAATATCAAGACTTGACTTGATTAACATTAACCTTCCCCCGCCCCACTTTGTCCACCCTCGGGTTTTTACCACTTCCATTTCTTAATATCATAAGCAGGGGGAAGGCTTGCTTGTGGTCTTAAGTCGTTTAGTCCGTATCTAACGGCATCCATTAAATGATCCCACGGCGCGTCCGGTTCGTTTAGCATTTTACCGTCCCTGTCAGTTTTCCAAAGATAGTTGCGGTATTCTTTAATCAAGTTAATACTTCGTTTGGTAACACTTATCCGCTGATCTTGAACCCACTGTATCCCCTGATTAACACTTCCTGGACCTTTGGCCGAAGCCAAAATGTTTACACCATAACCCCTTATCTCGTCAATACTTTTAGGCTCGGCGCTATCAGCAATAACCAAAGCTGGAGGTTGGTTTTGAAGGATATCGGCTATTTGTTTGTTTGACAAACCTTTTTGAAAGCAAATTTCGTCTAAAATAAAACCCCCATTATATCTATATATGGCCACTATAGCCGTGGGGTCGTTGGAATATCCAAAATCCAGTCCATACCGTTCTAATCTAGCCTCATGGGGTATTTCGTCTATAATAACCCAGTCTTTATAAATTTTACCCTCCACCTCGCCTAATTGTCCCAAACCATACACCCTCCACCAGTTTTTGTTGCCTTTTCTCCGCTCGATTGTCTCAACAATCTCTCGCGGACAGCCCTCGTTGTCTTTATAGGTTAAAATGATAAAGTCGCAGTCATCCCTGTCCTTAACCTCCGTATAAAACCAAAATTCATTCGTAGGGTTCCAATCAAGCCATATCTCCTCCCCCGTTCTTATTTCCAACTGGTCGAATGTCTCTAACGGAATATTGTTGGCCTCGTTTATAAACAATCTCTGCCGTCTTGGTCCTCTTACCTTATGAGGCATATCCAGTGAAAAGAACTCAATCTTGCTTCCGGTCTCGAATGAATATATAAAATCACTCTTATTCCACCTATCAGGATTAAAATAACCCTGTTGCTCCATAATGTCCAAAAAGTCTCTCATCGCTCCTCTTTTTAAATGAGGCATGGACTCGCTGGTAATTGAGGTTAAAGTGGGCTTTTTATCCCGTTGGGCTTTATCTATAAGAATTTGCAGAATTGAAACGGTTTTGGTGGCCGCCGTTCCGCCGGCAACACCTCTAATTCTTTTGGTCAGTTTGTCCAGTTTTTTAAGCCCCGTTGTTATTATGTAAGACATCCAATAATGGCTTGGCCTTTCTAACAGTTTTATCGACAAACTTCTCGTCTCTCCAGCCAAAATTATTCTTGGCGTTAAATATCAGCCCAGCAGTAAAAGTATCCCTGCCGTTCATTCTTCTTTCAACATCGGCCTCTATCCTTCTTCTGGCTCTTTTTATAGCGTGTAAATATTTGCCCCGCCTTTTGTAGTTAATTAAAGATTTTCTTGATAAATCCAAGTAATAAGCCAATCCCGCCATTGTGTATGGTTCAGGATCAGGCACGATCGCGCCGCCTAGTTTATCACTGTGTATTTCCTTTGTTTTATTGTCGCAATAGTCAAAGTATTCGTCTATCTTGTTTTGCAGCTCTTTTAGTGTTTTAAACTTGAGGGGTCTTGACATTACCAAGTTTATCACACCTGCCGTGGTTTTTATTGTATTCTTCTTGGCGTTGGACAAGGCACTGGTACCGGCGAAACAACTTCTACCTCGTTTAGGGGGGGCTGTCTTACCAAAGATATATTACGGCTAATAACAATAACCACCAATATTAAAAACGCTACATATATTCCGACAAGCTTATAGCGCTTTTTCATTTGCTTTATTTAATTTTTAACCTTTTAACTTCTCTCGTTGTCTTGATCATGCCTCCTCCTCCAGAGGATGTGAATAGATACTGTTTGTCAGCTCCAATTCGTCTTTAGGATAAAAACTATAGCCTTCAAAGGTTTCAACATAATAAGGACAATCAAGTTTGTCATTAGGATCAATTTCTATAATCGTACCCATTATTTTAGTACAGGTGCGGACGGTGGAAGGAACATAAACCTTGTCTCCAAACAAAAACATTGACTTCATGGCCCAACATACAACTAACAACAACTCTTGTCAACGAGTTAAAAATATACAAACCAGATCAACCCCATGATTTTTAACCGTTGGGATTAAACAGCTTTTTTACAAATTCCTCCGTCACCCCTTCATCTTCATCCTTTGGCAAATGGGGTTTAACCATTTTCATCCACTTATGCAGCCAAAAAGTATCTTTTAGCGTCCATTGACTAGGTTTTCGTTTATAAAAGTAGTCAAAGCCTTTAAGTATGCGGTTCATAGGTTTTAAAACTACTAACTAGGTATATTCTTCTAGGCTTTGCTCCTTTTGTGTCGTATTTTTCTCCTTTCTCTAGCGTATCAAAAGCCTGATAAAAAACCTCATTTGTTTCTTTGTCAAAAACCACTAGCACACACCTAATTCCAAATAGTTTTTGGAACTTAAGCCTTGCTTTTATTTGCCATAGTGGTAAACCGTGTCCTTCGAAAGGTGGAGGGCGGTATCTCTCCTGGTGTTTAACCTCAAACATATAATAAGTACCATTTTTACATCCAATAGCATCCGGTTGGAAAAAGTCGAAACCAACTTTCTTTAGAAAAGAAAATAACTTTTGTTCCCCCTCTATGCCTTGTTCGGTTATTCCCATAATTACAGTTGGTTTCCAAATGATGCCCACCCGTCTCTTTTGTTGCGAGCAAATAATTCAACCTTGTTTCCCAAGGTTCTCTCTTCGATATATTTGTACATGATCTCCGGTTTTTTTGAATGTTCCCGTTTAGCTTCATAAAATACCGTCGGGATATACTCTCCCTCTTGCTTAATTACGTTACTCAAAATACCCCTATATCCAACGATAGCTAACTCGGTTTTGCGATGAAATCCAGACATGCTCCACCCGTTCCCTTTATCCCACGTGATCGTTATGTGATACCTGAACCCCCATTTGCCAAGCAACTCTAATGCTTGTGGAAGAGTTGAAAGTGTTGTCCACATAAAACAAACACAATCCTCGGCCATTTCTGGCAATTTCATGTTTTCGAGTTCCCCGGAAGTCATGGTTGGGTATTTGTCCTCTAGCGGACTTTCCCATTTATCCAACACCATTGATCCTATGTCCCAAGGTGGATCAGCATACATAACCGAAAATTTACCATCGGGTATTTCCGGCTTTGGCATTAATTCTTTCCTTCGTTGTTTTATCTTTTCTTTCAGTTCTCTCACTGGAATTGCCTCTTTCTTTATCTCCTCCGCCCAAAACTTCTTTTCTTCTTCGGGAAGAGAAGCAATTTGTTGTGCGTGTCTAACACCTAAATTTTCTGACCGGTCAGAAATGTCTATGTTTTTAGAAAGCCACTTATCGTTAGCTAGGGTTTGATAGTCATATCCCGTTTGATCTATGGCTTGAGCATACATTTTTCCCCATTTTTTCTCGCCGTAGTTCAACCAATCACCTATCCAAAAATGCACCGCCCCCTCGCATTTCTTAATAAACTTCCCACATTCTTCCCATTGTTCAAAAGAAGGCTCTCCAATTGCCTCTAACCCATTTTTATGTAACTTAAAACTACTATAAACTATATCTTTATTCTTATCTAAAACCAAACTATTCATACAACCCCCTCAATTTTTGCCCGATAATTTCTAAATCTTCCTTTTTAGGTTGATAATTGTTGATAAAAATTGGCTTTTTTAAATCCGGCCCCCGTTTAACTAATTCCAACAAGATATCTAATTCATCTCTAGTAAGTTTCTCCATATAGTTGTCTTTTGTTTAGTAGTCTTTCCGGTAATGGTGATATTCTCCCCCCTACCCCATTATAAAGATATTTATAAACGAGGGCGAGGGAGAAAATTTACCACCCTGACTTTCCGTATAAAGGTGACGACTATTATTCGCTTAGTCGCAAGCCGCTCCCCTCCAACTTTTACCATCCATATTATTGGATGTGCCGTTTTGCACGGTCTTATACTGCTATTGGAGCCTCGCAGTTTAAAAGAATACGGTTTCATTTTATATCCTTTTTTAAATGATGTCAATTGTCAAAATTTGATTTGTTAATACGAAAATGATATTATTTCCAATATATGAAAACAAAATACTCAGAAGATAGCGTAAAAGAGATAATTGCTTTAAAAGAATTAGGGGTTCCTGATTCTAAAATAGCCCGCAGGTGGGGAGTTACCAGGCAAGTAATTCCCCGCTGGCTAAAAAAATATAAAGAAAAAAAGCCTAGACGAAATAAAACATCCCCCTTGACAAGTAATACAAGTGTGTTACAATGGATTATTAAACATTTAAAAGGGGATGAAAAAAAACACCTACAATAAAGAATTTAGCTGGACATGGAGACTTATGCTTCCTGAAAACGATCCGGTCAACATTGAAAAAATTGACACTTGTACCGAGTATGGAGAAATAACCCTAAAAGCAAACCCAAAAAGGAGCGTAATACTATGAATTACTACGCCACTCTTAAACAAAAGGGCTATGACGAGCCGTTTATTTATCAGATAAGGGAGAAGTTTAAAAACAAGTTTAAACTCTGGGCCTGGGATAGTATCGAGCCGGAGCAAATGAAAGAAGTAGAAGCGTATGTTAATAGTTTGCCTAACAAAAATGACTAAATCACTAAAAGAAAAGGCAATTTCTATCAAAGGCAAAAAATATGTTCTGGTAAGTGATAGGGTTCTTTTTTTTAATGAAAATTTTCCTAACGGCAAAATAGAAACGAGGCTTCTGTCTGAAACACAGGCGACCATGGTAGTTATCAAAGCTAAGATAACCCCTGATGTCAATGAGCCAAAGAGATGTTTTTTTGGACACTCGCAAGCCAAGTGGGGGCAAGGGCTGGTTAATGAAACTGCCGCCCTGGAAAATGCGGAGACTTCAGCTGTCGGGCGTGGATTAGCCATGCTTGGCATTGGAGTCTTGGAAAGCATTGCCAGCGCCGATGAAATGAATAAGTCAATGGCAAAAACCCCAGAGAATCCAATCAATGAATTTAAAAACTCAATATGCCCTAAGTGTAAAGCGCCGATAGCAATTAGCCACCGAGGAAAACCTTACTGTAGCGCGAAATGCTGGTTAAAAAAAGAAGGTCAACAGCTAATGGTTTAAGGAGAAGGGGGGGTATTGTCTTTTAAGGGCGATACTCTCTTTTCCTTAGACTATTATGCTTATTTTAGAAATTGATTAGGACTAATCTAAAATTTTAATCAAGACAGTGAGAGAAGCTAATAATTTAATAGTTAAATAAAACTATGTTAGACAAAAAAATGACCAAAGAAAAAGCCTTGTTAAAAATTGAAGAACTTAAAAAGTTTGTTGCCGATAAGGTGCAAAAACCATCAAGAATAAAAATATTAAACAGATTTAATAACAATGAACTCTTTGTCTCTACTAAAACCAACATCAAAGAGGCGGTTTTAGAGGCAGTTGAAAGCGGGGCTGACCTTAGTGAGGCCAACCTTAGCGGGGCCGACCTACATGGGGCCAACCTTCATGGGGCCGACCTTGGCGAGGCCAACCTTGGCGGGGCCAACCTTGGCGAGGCCAACCTTAGCGGGGCCGACCTACATGGGGCCAACCTACATGGGGCCAACCTTCATGGGGCCGACCTACATGGGGCCAACCTTCGTGGGGCCAACTTTTATGGGGCCGACCTTGGCGAGGCCAACCTTCATGGGGCCGACCTACATGGGGCCGACCTACATGGGGCCAACCTTCATGGGGCCGACTTACAAAATGTTAAATTCTACGGCAAGGGGGGGGCGGCAAAACTAAAGCCAAGTCAAATTACTGATTTTCTAAATTCACTTGGGTTTCAGGTGGAGGACTAAGTTAAGCATTATTAATTCAAAGGAGAATTAAATGGGCTTTATAGACAAAAGGAGAAAGTATTGGAGACGCCGCCACGCAATATTAGGTTACTTTACGCTAGCCTTTCTTGCCGGTGCAGTCCTGTATGCCACCATAGGGCCGTTGTTTGTTAGAAAGCCTCTAATGGACCCCAGAGGAGAGATTCCGTCCAGTTTGCCGGTTGAGACAACAGAAAGGCTTGGCAGAAAATGGACGGGGGTTGCCAGTTGGTACTCCCGCGAGCACTGTCTTGGCTGCTCGGAAAATTTACATATGGCCAATGGCCAGCCTTTAGACGATAATGCCTTAACGGTGGCCTTTAACAAATTACCCTTGGGGCGGCGGGTAAGAGTAACCAATGCTACCTCGATGATGACGGTGGTGGCGACAGTGACGGACACTGGCGGCTTTGAAAGATTAGGGAGGATTATTGATATAACTCCGGCCGTTAAAACAGCCACAATTTGCGGAGGACTTTGCGAGGTTGTGGTTGAAGAGATATTGGAGTAAAATTGTCTATGGGGATATTTGAACTTGAAAGATTAAGAGCAGAAGGTAAAGGGGTTATCTTTCCAGATGGCAGCAGGGCAATTGACATAGAGGAGACTAAACTATTTGAAGAGGCCGATAAAAGAATAGACGAATTTTATAAAGAAAAACAATTTAACAAGTTACTGGAAGATACCGAGATTGGTATTCCAATGCGTCCAAGATTTTTGGGATGTTAGAAAAAGTTGTCCAAACACAAATACTTCAATATCTTGGATATAGCGGAATTAAGGCGTTTAGGATGAATGCCGGCATGATTAGGGTGGGCGAGGGGAAAAGACAACACATGATAAGACTTGCTCCGGCGGGGTTTAGCGATATTTTTGGAGTAATGAAAAACGGCAGAGCCTTGTTTATTGAGGTTAAGGCGGGGAAAAATAAACCAACAAAACTACAAGAGATATTTTTAGAAGAAATGAAACAACAAGGGGCTGTCGCTTTTTGGGCTAACTCTATTGAGCAAGTAGAAAAACGATTAGCAAAAGAAGCCGACAACTGCTAATCTTTTTGTCCGTAAACGAAAAGCCTAGGGGAGAATTCACTAATTGTTTCGCCATTACTCACTCCGTTAATTATCCACCCACCAATGGTAGGATTTAAACCGAGCCGGTGTTCAAATAATCCGCCGTCCTTAAAACAAGGCGTTTGAATAAAGTCAATTCCCCTATAATTCATCATAAATGAAGTGTGGTAATGGCCATATACCAAAACATTTGGCAAATCCCCTGGCGAACGGTTGTTAATATCTCTTTGGGCCTTATAAGACAAGGCATAGGCGGTATTTCCCCTGGGGTGAGTTAATTCCATGTTGGTTTTAGCCCCCAGCCTAACTTTGGCGGTATATTGTCCCAAGTAAATAATATCCTTTCTAGCCCCAGCAATGGGAATAAGGGGGTCAACCCCTCCCCGCTCATACATTTTTAAATCGTGATTGCCAGATATGCCTACGGTTATAATTCCGTCTCTTTTAGGATAATTTTTAATGGTATAAGCAATTTGCTCGTCTTGTCCTAGATACTGCAGTTCAAACTCTTGTCCAGGAAAAACATGATATCCGTCAGTCCAATCCCCAACATGGAAAACAGTTTTAACCCCCTCTTTTTCAAAGCGGTCATACATGGCGTTTAGGGCGTCAACTCTGGCAAGTTTATTGCCCAGGTGCGTGTCTGAAACCAAGCCAAAATGTAAAAGCCCGCCGCGGAATATCCGCCTGGCGTCAAAAGTCTCGTTATCGGCGTGTGAGCGGGTTCTAATATAAAGACCGTCGTTGTCAACAAAGCGGTAGCCTTTTTCCACCAATTCGTTAAATACACTTTTGACCGTTTCCACCCCCACGCCAAATTCCTCCGCCAGTTGATCGTGAGAAAACGCCTCCCGCCTAGACAATAACGCCTTGCCGATATTAGGGGTTTCTGG
>Ga0194125_10005812_pt1 | contig 18593 bp, 18 predicted proteins | sample TA2KigC250mmetaG_FD_148626 | JGI IMG/M metagenome (GOLD analysis project Ga0194125, IMG submission 148626) | Freshwater microbial communities from Lake Tanganyika, Tanzania - TA2015034 Kigoma Deep Cast 250m | ecosystem: Environmental > Aquatic > Freshwater > Lake | place: Tanzania: Lake...
TAATCTGTAACTTATTGATAATCCATAATTATCTTTACCGAAAACCGAAAACCGTATTAGAGGGCCCAGAAAATCACCGGGAAAAATATTTTACGCGGTGGCGCGGGATAGCCACAGCTTTGAAGATTCACCCCAGTGAATCCTCCGTGGCCGCTGTGCCTCTGTGGTTGGCAAACCCACCGGAGAATCACCAGGGAAAGGGGGCATATCGAAAAATCACGGATTGCGAAGCCCAAAACCTGGCGTCAGGCAATGCTTTTTTCCTTCCCCGGGGGTAAATTGCACCTTAGAGGGCGGTAACCGGTCCCCATCCTTGACCGGCCGGAAGAAACCGACTAACATTACAATAAAAAATTGCCTGACGAGGTTTCCCGCGTTTGGATGTCAGTTTTCCACTGTTATAAAATATATTAAGACAAAGTTGTTGGGAAAGCTGACCGCTGAAAGCTGATAGCTTGCAAGACCAGAAAAGCCGAAGGCGATGAAGGTTCCCAGCGGCGTCACCTAAGAGACGGGGGCGCTGCAAGGATACTTCCAGACTCCAAATGGAGAGGCCCCAGAAGCTGCAAGTTGAGGAGGTGTGCATGGGACACATCCTGGCCGTGGACGATGAACTGGACATGCTGGCTCTTCTGAAAATGATCATCGAAGGCTATTCCAATCACCAGGTGACGGTGACCAACAACCCCATGGAGGCCGCGGAGATGCTGGAAAAGGAGGACTTCGACCTGGTTCTCACCGACCTCAAGATGCCGGGGATGGACGGTTTGGAGTTGATGGAACTGGCCAAGAAGCGGGACGAAGACGCGCTGGTCATCGTCATCACTGCGTTCGGCTCCCTGGAGTCCGCGGAAGAGGCCATGAGGAAAGGCGCGTTTGATTACATCACCAAACCCTTCCGTAAGGAGCAGATTCTGCTCTCCCTGGATAAGGGCATTCGCTGGCGGGAAATGGTGCGGCAGAACAAGGAAATGAAGCAGCGCCTGGATGCGAAGGGGTAAAGCGACCGGCGTAAACGGAGAAACATGCAGGGCAGGCGCCCGCGCCTTTGCCGGAGCGATTCGTGGGGTTAGAACAACAGGCGCAGGGTTTCTTGTTTCAAACGGCGGATCTCTTCTTCCATCCGGCGCAAGTGCTTTTGATGGATGGCGTGGCGGATTTTGCGCACCATGTCATCCAGGGTCAAGGGCTTGAAGACCACCTCCACCTGTTCCAGGTAGTGGTAGTGCAGGGGCTGGCTGAGTCCATGCTGGTGGACCATCAGGATAAACCGGATATTGGGATCGCGGCTACGGCTGTCGTCCAGAAGCTGCTGCTGTTCCGCCAGTTTTAAATCGGCGATAATGAGATCATAAGCCGTTTCTTCCAGGGCTTTGAGAGCCTCGGCCGCGGTGGCCACCAGTTTGAATTCTTCGTAACCGATGAGCTTGAAAATGGAAGAGAGAAATTCCCGGCACCAATCGTCCTGGTCCACCACCAGGATGCGCCCTCGGCACTCGCAGCTCATGTCTCTCATCCGGCAAATCCCCTTCAACACCCTCGCGTCATAATTTAAATTGACATAAAAATCGTTCCCTGGCAAGGGGGGACAGATTAGTGATCAGTGATCAGTATTTCTTCAAACTATCCCTTTCTTTTTCCCTGCCACCCAACTGATTACTGATTACTGATCACTGGTTACTGGTACTGCCTCATTCCGGCACAACAATTTCCTCCTCGGGGCTGAGGGGATTGAGAACCAGACCGGTCATCACCTTGGGGTAAAAATAGGTGGACTTCCGGGGCATGATGAACCCGGTGGAGGCCACCTCCTGGACCTGCCCGATGCGGGTGGGATTGAGGATGAAGGCCAGGGAAGCTTCCCGGGCCGTTAGGGCCGCCAGGACGTCGGGGATCTTGCTGGAATACTTGCAGGTCTCCTGGTCGTCCTGGACCTTGGCATCCAGCGCCAGAATCTTTTCAAAGATCAGGAAATTCAACACCGTCACGTCCAATTGGGCCAGGGACCGGTGCATCTGGCGCTCCAGGACCTTTTCCCGGATGCCCGACTTGAGCCTGACCCGCCAGGCCTTGCCCCCAAAGCCCAGGACGATGAAGACCGTATCCTGGGGTTGAGCCTCTTTTAACTTCTGCTGCAAGAACTCCTCGTAAGGCCCGGAAACCTGGCCCTGGGGCGGCAGCGGGGCTACCTCGAAATATTCCGCCATCCGCTTAAGGAACAAATCCTCCTCCAAGGTCTTGAACCGTGGACCTCCCAGCATGCGGTGGGCCATAAGGATAACCAGGTGGGGGTCGAAGATGTTGGAAAGGTACATCAGGGTGAAGTTGAAGGACGCCCGCGGCGACGCGTGGGGATAGCGCTGCCTCATCAATTTCTGGTAGTTAAGGGAAGTTTCGTAGCGGTGGTGGCCGTCGGCGATGAACAGGGGCTTATCCAACAGAGCCTGATGCACCTCTTTAAGAGCCGCCGTGCGGGTCACCCGATGGAGCCGGTTACGGTAACCGCCCACGTCCGTAAAGGCCAGGAGTGGTTCCGGCGGCCTGGCCGGGCGCAGGGTCTCCAGCACCCGGTCCTCTGGGTCGGAATAAAGAGAGAAGATGGGGGAAAAATTGGCCTGGGCGTGCCTCACCAGCTCCAGCCGGTCGGCCTTGGCGTCGGAAAAAGTCTGTTCATGGGGCCTGATCACCCCGCCGGTGAGGGACTCCAGACGCACCAAGGCCACGAACCCGGACCGGTTGTGGGTGCGGCCTTCCACCTCAAATTCCGTTTCCCAGTAATAGAAAGCCGGCTCCGGGTCCCGCACTAAAATGCCGTCCCGGACCCACTGGCGGTAAAGGGCCGCGGCCCGGGTGTAGCGGTTATGGAACCGGTCATCCCCCGGCAGGGGTTGGGGCAGGATCAGGTGCACCATGTTGTAAGGGTGCCGGGCTGCAAAGGCCTCCCGCTCCCGGGGCTTGATGACGTCGTAGGGCGGAGTTATCACTTCCTCCGGGTGGGCCACCTTGTGGGGGTCATAATGTAGCCCCCTGAAAGGGGCGACATAAGCCAATGCATCTTCCTCCTGAGAAGTGATTTTGAGGGGAAGGTAAAGTTATTTCCCGCGGCCAGCCGATCAATCTCCCCCCAGGCCTTTGGCATTTTTCAATTTACCAGCTATGCCGTTCAGGTCAATAGCTAATGACAGGATTGGACTATTTATCTCCGCCAACCGCTTAACGAGGCATAAAAAAATCTTGACCGAACCCTTGGTAATAGATAAATTAATTGGAATAAACTTGCTCGACAAGGATTGGGTTATGCTGGGTAACCCCTTAACCCGTTAAGGGCCGGGGGTTACGAGGTTTCGAAGGTAAATATTTGGGGCGTTGCTCCCTTCCTCGTGCTCTTCGAACCGGCGGTGCCGGGGCCCAATATTGTTATTCCTGGAACCCTAAGATCCGGGACCGCGTCGGCAAGAGTTCGCCATAAAAGGCAGCAAGGGCATTCCCCGGTGGTGCCCTTACTTTAGTGCGAGGAGGACGCAACCTTGAACAATGCGCCGATTGGCTTCGGAATGCATCTCACCTTGGACGGTTATGGTTGCAATCCGGAGCGGTTAGCGAACCTGGACCTGATATATGAGTTTCTGGAGCGTTGCCCAGACCTGATTGAGATGACCAAAATCATGCCCCCCTATGTCTTCAAGTATCACGGCAAGGTGCCGGAAGATTGGGGGGTTTCGGGCTTCGTGCTCATCGCCGAAAGCCACATCAGCATCCATACCTTCCCGGAACGGAACTATCTCAGCCTGGATATTTTTTCCTGCAAAGAATTCGACTATGGCCGGGCGGCCGCTTTTGCCACCGAGATCTTCGGCATCACCCGCTATGAGCACCATATCCTGGACCGGGGCCTGGAATTTCCCCGGAACGTCCCCAAGGTGGAACGCCTCCTGCGCCAGGAACGGGAGCAGATGCGAGGCTGAACATGGAAGAGGCCGAGAAGTCGGCTCCCGGCTTCTTTAAGCGCCTCCGGCAGCGCTGGTTCGCCCGCCGCGCCATTACCCAGCCGGAAGACCTGGAGCGGGAAATCCAGAGCATCCTGGACGTGGGGGAAGAGCGCGGTTTCATCAGCCGCCAGGCAGGCGAACTCATTGAGAGCATCTTTGAGTTCAAAGACACCCTGGTCCGGGAAATCATGGTCCCCCGCCTGGAAATGTCCGGGGTGGAGCGCCACACCCCCCTGGACCAGATCATCGCCGCTGTCCTGGAAACCGGCCACTCCCGCTTTCCGGTCTTCGAAGGTGACATCGACCATATTGTAGGCGTCCTCCTGGCCAAAGACCTCCTGGTCTTCTGGCGGCAGCCCCCGGAAACCTGGGACCTGGGCCGGGTGCTGCGTCCCGCTTATTTCATCCCCGAGAGCAAAAAAATCAGCGATCTGCTCCGGGACCTGGTGGAGCGCAAAACCCCCATCGCCATCGTCATCGACGAATACGGGGGCACCGCGGGCCTCATCACCCTGGAAGACATCCTGGAAGAGATCGTCGGCGAAATCTACGACGAATACGACCGCATGGAACCCAGGCTGCTTCCCCAGGAAGACGGGGCCGTGCTGGTGGACGCCCGCCTGGACGTGGAAGAACTCATGGACCACTTCGGCCTGCCCCGCCCCGAAGGCAAATTCGAATCCGTGGGCGGACTCCTCATGCACTTCCTGGGCCATGTGCCCCGGGTCAACGACAAGGTTATGGTGGAAAACCTGGAACTCACCGTCACCGCCGCGGACGAACGCCGGGCCAAACAGGTCCGGGTCCGGCCATTGGCGTTGGAGGAGTAGTAACAATTTCTGGGGAAGGGGGCCAGGGGCCGTTGGCCCTGGTCCTCCCCCCACATCTCATATAGAACGGTCCCTTATGCGCGTGGGATTTTCGCATTTTCTGGCGGCGATATTCTCCGGCCTGGTCATGGCCGCGGCCTTTCCCAAGTGGGATTATAATTTTCTGCTGCCGGTGGGCTTGATTCCGCTGTTGTGGGCCATCCGGGGAAAGTCCAGAAACGCGGCCTTCTGGCTGGGGTTGGTCTCGGGGCTGGCTTTTTACTGCGGGCTGCTTTACTGGATCGTGTACGTCACCACGGTGTTCGGGGGGCTGCCGGTTCTCCTGGGGGTGGGCGTCCTTCTGGTTTTGGCGGGTTATTTAAGCCTGTACCGCGCCTTGTGGGCCCTGGGGGTCAATTGGGCCGCGGCCCGGGGCCATAGCCTAATGTGGTTTGCCCCCGCTTTTTGGGTGGCCCTGGAATTGGGGCAGACTTACATCATCAGCGGTTTCCCCTGGGAGGTCCTGGGAAACGGGGCATACCGGTTCCCCCTGCTCCTCCAACTCGCCGATATCACCGGGGTGTACGGACTCTCCTTCCTGCTGGCCCTGGTTAATGTGAGCCTGTTCGTGATGTTGGTTGCCGACCAAGGCCGGGGGCCGCGATTTCGCCACCTGTCCGTGGTGGCCGTGCTGGTTCTGGTCTGGGTGGGGTATGGCCATTACCGCCTGGGCGAAGTGGACCAGAGGATGGCCCAGGCGCCCAAGATGAAGGTGGCGGTGGTTCAGGGGAATATCAAGCAGGGGGACAAGTGGAAAAAGGAGATGGTCCAGACGACGCTGGAGCGCTACGGGGAACTGACCCGCCAGGTCAAGGGCGCCCGCCTGGTCGTCTGGCCGGAAACCGCGGCCCCCTTCTTCTTCCTGCGCACGCCCCAGTTTTCGGCCCAGGTCCAGGAAATCGCCAAGGAGAGCCGCGCCTACCTGCTCTTCGGGGCCCCGGCCTGGGAGCTCACCCCCCAGGGGGAGACCTTTTTCAACCGGGCCTATATGTTGTCCCCCCAGGGGGAGGTGGTGGGTTACTACGACAAGGCCCACCTGGTGCCATACGGCGAATATGTGCCTTTGAAACGCTATCTCCCCTTCCTGGGCAAGATGGTCTCCATGGTGGGGGATTTTGCCGAAGGCCCGGTGGGCAAGGTGGTGGATTTGCCCGAAGGTCCGGTGGGGCCGCTAATCTGTTATGAATCCATCTTTCCCTATTTAAGCCGACCCCAGGTGGAAAACGGGGCGCGGCTGTTGGTGAACATCACCAACGACGCCTGGTACGGCACCACCAGCGCGCCCCACCAGTCCCTAGCCATCGCGGTGGTGCGCAGCGTGGAGTCCCACGTGGCCATGGCCCGGGCCGCCAACACCGGCATCAGCGCCTTCATTGACCCGGCCGGCCGCATCCTGTGGCAGTCGGGCCTCTTTGTCCCCGCCGCGGAGGCCATGGACCTGCCACTCCTCACCGGCGGCACCCTCTACACCCGGTACGGGGACTGGTTCGCCTGGTTGTGCGTCATCCTGGCGGGCCTGACTTTGATCCTGCCCCGGCGGTAGTCCTCCCGCGGCAATTAAAACAGCCCCCAAACAGTTTTAAAGTGACAGGCGGACAAGTGGTCCTTTCTTTGTTTCCCTAAAATCGCTGCCTTGGGTCCGTAACTTGCAGTAAGTCATTCTTACCTAAAAATATTTCATATTTTCATGAAAAACTATATAGAAAATAATTGACATTTATTATTTTATTTACTATTAGAAGCATTAACAACTAAATATAAGGAAGTGAATCATGGCTGACACGGAAAGTTGGCAAGAGATTCACACTTTACCCCCCAACCTCAGGAAATTGGCTTCCGGGGTGGCGGCCGTTTTTCTATCCGAATACCTGATGCCTCATGACCATGAGGCTGTCTCTATCCCCGTAGATCCCCAAGATCCCGAATCCATGGACCGCTTAAAGGATTGGGCCCATGGCGCCAGTTTCCTGGTGGGCAAGTCTCTATTGGCCACCGCCGGGCATGTCCTGGGAATACGCGGCACCGAGGTCTTTGGGAAACATTTTCTTTTAGGCTATCAGACGAATCAGGCGGGGGAAATTAAAACGCACTTTCCGGCGAATATGGCCTTAACCGCCGAATCCCTCGTGGACTCCCAGAATTTCACCTATATTGATTGGGGCCTGCTCACCGTGAACCGACCGGCTCCGGCTTCGACCCAGATTTTGAGAATCAACGAGAAGGATAACTTGCAGCCGGAGACCCCGGTGTTTATTATCGGACATCCCTTGGGGTTACCGGCCAAATATACCGGCCAAGGGAAAGTCACGGCGGTGGAGGAACAGACATTCACCATCGATCTGCCCATTTTTATGCATCACTCGGGATCGCCGGTATTTAACGCCAGCACTAACAAAGTGGAAGGTATTGTCTTTAATGAAGATGGTTACTGTTTTAAGATCTGTCTTTTAGCAGAACTCATCCGGAATCATCAGGGTTAACAGCATCAAGGAGAGTGTGGGACCATGCAAAGAAGGACTGCTAATATCTGCATGTGGTTCGTTTTATTGAGTTCCGGCTGGGTGGGGCTGCTAGGATGCTCCATGGGATTGCTGCAAACCAAACAAGCTGGCCTCCGCAACCAAATGGTGTATGCCCTGCCCAAGGGTTATATTAAGGTGGTAAATGATAAAGACGGACTTAAGATAGAGACGATCTACGAGCCGGATGAACATCATTATTATTTATTGGAATATACTCCTAATATCGGTTTTGACGACGATATAACGGTCAAAGTAACCGACAAGGGTTTTCTGGAGAGCATAGAAGTAACAACTAAATCACAGATTCCAGAAATCATTAAAAAGATCAAGGAAATTGCTGTTGAGGCGCTAAAAATACCCTTCAAGACTACCACCATACCTCATTATGAGATAATGTTTGATCCAAACAAGCTTGATGAATATACCCCGGATAAATTTAAGGAAACATTAAAATTGTTAGCTGATTTGAAGGACACCGCCAAACCCGAAGCTAGAAGTGCAGCACAAAAAAAGTTATCGGAATCTGGTGGGACATTATACAAACACTTTAATATTTCTCATATTTCTTTAGAACACCCCAAAGCCGGTTTCCTCTATACCGATTACAACCAATCTGCATCGGCACGGCCCGCCGGCGACAACCGGGGAGTCTGTTACCGTCCGGCCTTGCCGTTCAAGCTGAGATTGCTCGCTTCAGATCTTTATATTGAACGCGTTGTTTATCTCCCCGATTACTCGAGGCTGGTCGTTTTTGATATCAACAGGCCGGCTTTTGTGGAAAAAATACAAAGTCTTAATTTTACCAATGGCCTGCTGACCCAGGTGCATTTGAAAAAAGACAGTGAATTGTTGGCGGCCCTGGGCATTCCCGCCGATTTGGTTAAAACTGTGGCCGGGCTTCCCCTCGAGCTTGTGAAGTTCCAAACAGGCAGCAGGGAAGCTGAGAAAGGCCAGTTGCAGGCGCAAATCGATCAGATTCGAACCGAGCAGGAATTGCAAAAGCTTATAAAAGCCAAGGAAAATCCCAAGGAGGCCTCTAAATAGGGCCAAGATTAAGGTAATGATCCCAGGCGGCAACCTGATATGCCTAACCCCGATCCGAGCGAGAACAGATGAAGCCGTAGCCGCCGGGGGGGGTCCTAAAATACTAACCCATTTCCCAACGGTTCCCCAGGATGTCCATTCTGCACCGAAATCGGGGTGGGTTTTGGGGGGGGGGTGAGGGGGCAAGGGCTGGGGCCCCTGGCCCCCTCACCCAAAGAACAACTTTTCCAAGCAGTCGCACATGAGCCTGCGGCTCACCCATAAATAATGAAAAATTATTGGCGGCACAGGCTTTCCAGCCTGTGCCGTCTGGAACTTTTCAAGGCAGCTCTTGGAAAAACTTGACTTTTGCCGGAAAATTTAATAATAATTATGGGTGAGCGGGCATAGCTCAGCTGGTAGAGTACAAGCTTCCCAAGCTTGGTGTCGCGGGTTCGAATCCCGTTGCCCGCTCCAGCCGCAAGCGGCCGGGTAGGGCCGCCGGCGACCCGCTTCCCCTGACGAGGATGGCCGGAACTTCGGGGCAAGAGGTCCGGCTTTCTTTGTGGGCGGAGATTAGCAGTTGACTCTGGGGTGCCCCGAGATTACAGCTAGTCTTGGAATTTGCCGGAAGTGGGCCACAGGCCCGCTTTTTTTATTAGGACTCAGAAAGGGGGATTTATAAATGAATTTTAAAGAAAATAGCCCTTTTACTCCTGGGAGCCCTGTTCCAATAGAGCTTTTTGTTGGTAGGTCAAATCAAGTTAAAGAGATACTCCAATATATAAATCAAACTATATACGGAAAACAAGAAAATGTTTATCTTGAAGGTGAAAGAGGAATTGGTAAAAGTTCGCTAGCATCTTTTATTAGGTCTCTGGCAAATAGCCAATATGAGATATTAGGTATCCATGTATTTTTAGGGACTATAAATAATTTAGATGAGATGGTTCGGAGAATATTTGAAGAATTATTAAAGCAGACACAGGTTCAATCATGGTTTTCTAAAATAAAGGATTTATTTGGACAATACATTAAGCAAATAGGGCTCTTCGGAATTTCTGTCTCATTTTCTCCACCTGCAGATGAATTAAAGAGATTGGTTATATCATTTCCTGAAGCGTTATCAAAGATAATTGAGAAAATAATTGAAGATAAAAAAGGATTGTTAATTATCTTAGATGATATTTCAGAATTGTCAATGAAATCAGAGTTCGCAAATTGGTATAAAAGTTTTGTGGATCAAGTTGCAACACACTATCAAAAATATCCTGTTTTTATAATGTTGATCGGTCTTCCAGAAAATCGAGATTCGTTATCAAAACTACAACCTTCATTAATGAGGGTATTTAGAGTGGTTGAGATAGAGAAATTATCAGACACAGAAGTTGAAAATTTCTTGTCATCAGCTTTTCTAAAAGTAAATATCGAAGTAAAACCAGACGCAATGGAACAAATGGTAAAATTTTCTAGTGGATTACCAATATTAATGCATGAAATAGGAGATGCTACTTTTTTAAAGGATCAAGATAAAATTATTGATTTAGATGATGCAATTGATGGAATTTTGGAGGCAGGCGAAAGAATAGGTAAAAAATATTTAGACCCGAAGGTTTATAGAGCAATTCGTAGTGAACGCTATATTTCGATCCTTAGAAAATGTGCAGAAGTTCCTTTTCTTAGAAGTTTTACTAAGCAAGATGTGGAAGCAAGATTAACTGAAAATGAAAAACAAGTATTCCATAATTTTTTAAGAAAATTAAGAGAATTGGAAATAATAGAACCTGATTTAGATAAGGGGCGAGGTTCATATCGCTTTGTAAACGAAATATATCCTGTTTATATATGGATGGAAGCTCAAAAATTTAAATATAGAACAAAATATAAACAAAACACAATTTGAAGGCAAAAGCCACCGGCCTGCGCACCAGGATGAATTCAAGGATGTCCCGGAGGAGCAGGCAAGGATTCTCCGGAGCCGGGGTTGCGGCTGCCAGGTTTAGCCGAGAGAAGCCGAATAGAAGCCGGGTTATGGGATATACGGAAGAACTTAAAAATCGCATTCAGGATCTGCTGGAGCCTCTGGCGGAGGGTCAGGACCTGGAATTGGTGGACCTGGAGCTGCACCGCGCCCGGCGGGGCCGGACCCTGTTGCGCATCTTCCTGGACCGGCCCGGGGGCATCACCCTGGAAGAAATCACCCGGTTCAGCCGGGTAGCCGGGGAACTGCTGGATGTGCACGACCTGATTCCCGAATCTTACAACCTGGAAGTCTCCTCGCCGGGTCTGACCCGGGAGTTGAAAAAGCCCCGGGATTATGAACGTTATGCCGGGCGGCTGGTGCGCCTTACCACCAGAAGCGTCATAAATGGACGCCAGGTGCACCGGGGCATCCTTCTGGGTCTGGAGGCGGATGTGGTTACCCTGGAAGAAGAGGGCCAAGTCCGGTCCATCCCCTTGGGGGAGATTGCCCGGGCCCGGTTGGACATCGACATGAAAAAAATGAGCAAGGAGGGCTGAGGCCTCCCATGAATATAGAATTTAAGCGACTCATCGATCAAGTGAGCCGGGACAAGGGAATAGACAAAGACATCCTGGTGATGGCCATCAAGGACGCCATTCGGTCGGCGGCTAAAAAGAAATACGGGCCGCGCCTGGAAATTGAAGTGGACTATAAAGACGATACCGGGGCCATCGAGGTCTTTCAATTTAAAGAAGTGGTCTCCGAGGTCACCGATCCCAGCCGGGAAATTTCTATGGAGGAAGCCCGGAAACTGGACCCGGAATGTGAGATGGGAGACAGCCTGGGGATCAAAATAGACGCCACCCAATTCGGCCGCATCGCCGCCCAGTCCGCCAAGCAGGTCATCATGCAGCGCATGAAGGATGCGGAGCGGGACCTGGTTTTTGAAGACTTCAAGGATCGCAAAGGCGAAATCATCAACGGCATCGTGCAGCGGGTGGACCCGGATGGCACCATCGTCAACCTGGGGCGCACCGAGGCGCTGCTGCCGCCGTCGGAACAGGTGCCCCGGGAGACCTACCACAAGGGCGAGCGCATCCGGGCCTTTGTCCTGGACGTGAAACGCCAGACCCGGGGGCCGCAGGTCATCCTGTCCCGCACTCACCCCCAGTTCCTGGTGGCTTTGTTTGAGGCGGAGGTCCCGGAAATCTCCGAAGGCATTGTCCAGGTGCTGGCCTGCGCCCGGGAGCCGGGAAGCCGCTCCAAGATCGCGGTTTCCTCCCGGGCCGCGGACGTGGACCCGGTGGGAGCCTGCGTGGGCATGAAGGGGGCCCGGGTTCAGAATATCGTGCAGGAACTCCGGGGAGAGAAGATCGACATCATACCCTGGCACCCGGACGAGGCCAAGTTCGCCACCAATGCCCTGGCCCCGGCCCAGGTGAGCCGGATTATTTTAAACAAAGATAGCCAGAGCATGGAGGTCATCGTCCCTGACGACCAGCTCTCCCTGGCCATCGGCAAGCGGGGGCAGAACGTGCGTCTGGCTTCCCGCATGGTGGGTTGGAAGATCGATGTCAAGAGCGAATCCAAGTACTCCAAGTCCTTGAAGGAAGGATACCTCTCCCTGCTGCGGATTCCCGGGGTGGGGGAGATTACCGCCAATCTGCTGGGCGAGGCAGGGTTCACCTCGGCCCGGGAAGTGGCGGAAAGCAGTACGGAGGAGTTAATCCAGGCCACCGGCCTGACGGAAAAGAAGGCGGCGGTCCTCATTGCCGCGGCCCAGGAAATGATCGGCAAAGCCGGCGCCGAAGCCGCATCGGCGGCTCCGGCTCAGGCCCAGTAAGCCTGAAACAGATGTGAAACGCTACGGGCGAAATCATTAGGGGGGTAAAGTTAGTTATATGGCGAAGATCAGGTTAATCAATCTGGCAAAAGAATTGGACGTGGATGTCCGGAGACTTATTCAGCGCCTCAAGGATGAGATGGGAATACAGTTAGATAAGGGGTATCTCAGCTCTTTGGATGAAGAGGTGGCGGCTCGGGTGCGTCAGGCCATGAAGCAGGCCCCGCCTCAGATGGAGGAGATGCGGGTAGGGGAAACCATCCGGCGCCGCCGCCGGATGGCGCCTGCCGCGGTGGAGCCCGTCGCCGAGACGCCGGCGCCAGTGGAGGCCCCACCGTCTCCGCCCCCCAAGGCCGCGGCTCCTCCCAAACGCCGGGAGCCGGTGGCCCGCATAGTGTCCTTGCCTCCAAAGGAGAAGCCGGCTCCCGAGGCCGCGCCGCCGCCACCCCCCGCGGCGGAAGCAGCCTCACGCGAAGCCGCGGCTCCCATGGAAGTTACAGCCCCGGTGGCGTCACCGGAGGCAGCCGCGCCCAAGGCGGCTAAGCCTCCTATGATTCCGGTTATTCCTCCTGCCCCGCAGGTGCCGCCGGCCCCGGGCGTGAAGCGCCGCAGCAAAGCCAAAAAGAAAGACGTGCCCGCCCGGATCATCAGTTTGCCCACGGAACCGGTAAAGCCGCCCGTGGCCGCGGCGCCGCCGACCTCACCGCCTCCCAGGGCGGAAGGGACCAAACCTAAGGCGGAGGCGGGGCGGCCCAAGCCCGGGCTTCGGCCCAGCGTGGAGATGGTTCGGCCCCTGGCCGAGGGCAAGCCCCAGCCTCCACAACCGGTAGAGGAACGCAAGGAAGTTAAGGGTAAGAAAAAGCCCAAGAAGGTGGAAGTGGTCGAAGCGGCCCGGGCTAAATCCGTCAAGAAGCGGGAAGTGCGGGAACGGGCCGACCTATATGGGGTCAGCGAAGCCGAAGGCCGGGGGCTGGCCCGGAAAAAGGGCTTGAAGAAGGCCTTCAAAAAGGTGACCCGGGCCGAACTTACGGTCCCCAAGGCCATCAAACGGCGGATCAAGGTGGGCGAGTCCATCACCGTGGGAGAACTGGCCAAACGCATGGGCATCAAGTCCGGAGAAATCATCAAACAGTTAATACAAATGGGGGTAATGGCCACCATCAATTACCCCATGGACTATGAAGCCGCATCCATCGTGGCGGGCGATTTCGGGTTTGAGGTGGAACGGGCTACCGTGCTGGAGGAAGATCTTCTGGCCGCCACCCCCCGGGTCGAAGGGGAGGCCAAGCCCCGGCCTCCGGTGGTCACCATCATGGGCCACGTGGACCACGGCAAGACCTCGCTTCTGGACGTCATCCGGGAAAGCCGCCTGACGGAAGTGGAAGCCGGAGGCATTACTCAGCACATCGGCGCCTACCATGTGAAACTGCCCGGAGACCAGGGAGAAATCGTCTTTCTGGACACCCCGGGCCACGAAGCCTTTACCGCCATGCGGGCCCGGGGCGCCCAGGTCACCGACCTGGTAGTCCTGGTGGTGGCCGCGGACGATGGGGTCATGGAACAGACTCTGGAAGCCATCAGCCATGCCAAGGCCGCCGAAGTCCCCATCGTGGTGGCGGTTAATAAAATTGATAAACCCAATGCCAACCCCGAGCGGGTCAAGCGAGAGCTGGCCAACCACGGGGTGGTGCCCGAAGAATGGGGCGGCGACGTCCTGATGGCGGAAGTTTCGGCGAAAAAACGCATCGGGATTGACGATCTCCTGGAGAAGATTCTCCTTCAGGCGGAAGTCCTGGCTCTCCACGCGCCCCGGGAGGCGCTGGCCCGGGGCCGCATTATCGAATCCCGCCTGGACAAGGGCCGGGGCCCGGTGGGCACCGTCCTGGTGCAAGAGGGCACTTTGAAACCCGGAGACTACTTCGTCTGCGGCTCCCAGTTCGGCCGGGTGCGGGCCATGTTCGATGACCGGGGCCACCGCATCGAGGAGGCCCTTCCGGGCGTGCCCACGGAAGTCCAGGGCTTCAGCGGCGTGCCCGAAGCCGGGGAAGAATTCCTGGTCCTGGAAGACGAGCGCAAGGTGAGGCAGATCGCCATGATGCGCCAACAGAAGCAGCGGGAAGCGACCCTGGCCCGCATCAGCCGGGTAAGCCTGGAGAGGCTCTACCAGCACATCCAGGAAGGCTCGGTGAAAGAGCTGAAGATGGTCCTCAAAGCTGACGTTCACGGCTCCATCGAAGCCCTGGCCAAGGCCTTGTCGGAGATGGGGACCAAAGAAATCAAGGTTTCCATCATTCACACCGGCATCGGCGAGATTAGGGAAAGTGACATCATGCTGGCCTCGGCCTCCGACGCCATCGTGGTGGGCTTCAACGTCCGGGCCAACCCCAAGGCCCAGTCCCTGGCCGAGCAGGAACAGGTGGACATGCGCTTCTACGATATCATCTATAACCTGCTCCAGGAAGTCCACGCGGCCCTGGAGGGCCTGCTGGAGCCGTTGCTGGAAGAAAAGCTCCTGGGCCGGGCGGAAGTGCGGGCCGTTTTCAGCGTCTCCAAGGTGGGCACCGTGGCCGGCTGCATGGTCCTGGACGGCAAGGTGGAGCGCAACTCCCTGGCCCGGGTGGTGCGCCGGGGTCAGACCGTCGCGGAAGGGGCCAAGATCAATTCCTTGAAACGCTTTAAAGAGGACGTCAAGGAAGTCCAGGCTGGCTACGAATGCGGCATCGGCCTGGACCGGTTCAATGACTTCCAGACCGGGGACTTCATCGAGTCCTACATGCAGGAAAAGGTGAAGGCCCAACTGGCAGCCCCGGCCGGCCGCCCGGAGAAGTCGGGATAAGCCGTTTTCGGTCTCCCGTCTCCGGTTAAAAGATTGACGGCATTTGAAAGGAACAGATATATGGGGCGCCCCGGCGCTGGCCGGGTGGGAGGTGTGACATGATCGTGGCCGCGGCCCGCATTACCCTGTTGATTCCGGAAAACGACTCCTTGAAGGGTAAACGCAAGGTGCTGCGCAGCTTGATCGAGAAAATTCGCCACCGCTTTGACGCGGCCGTGGCGGAAGTGGGGGACAACGACCTGTGGCAGAAGGCCCAGGTAGGCCTGGCCCTGGTGGGCAACGACCCTCAACTGCTGGAGACCCGGCTGGACCAGATCATGCGCTACATGGAGAGCCACCACCAGGCGGAGATCATCGATACCCATGTGGAGTTGTGCTACCTGAAAAGCGAGGCGCCATGAAGGCCAGGACTGCCGGCGGCAAACGTCCCACCCGGGTGGCGGAGTTGCTGCGGGAGCGCATCGCGTCCATCCTGCTCTACAAGTGCGCCGACCCCCGGCTCCATGACCTCACCGTCACCGAAGTGGAGGTTAGTCCGGACCTCAAGTTCGCCCGAATTTTTTACGTAGTCCGGGAAGGGGTGGAGGCCGGTCAGGTGAAGGCCGGGCTGGACAAAGCCCTGGGCTTCATCCGCCAGGAGCTGGCCCGGGAGACCCTGCTCCGGACTATGCCGGAGCTGATCTTCCAGCCCGACGCGGGCTTTGAGCGGGCGGAGCGGCTGGAGAGGCTGTTACGGGAGATGGAGGGAGGACCCCGATCAAATGAAACTTTAGTGCCTGGTAAATCTGAAAAAGAGCCGGACCGAGGTTAATGCCATGATTCGGACTAAAGAAGAGATTTTTAAAGCGATTGAGGCGAACAAGGAGAAAATAAGCGCCTTCGGCGTCCGACGCCTGGCGCTCTTCGGTTCTGTTGTCCGTAGTGAAGGGACAGAAGCCAGCGATCTTGACTTCCTGGTGGACTTAGACCCCAAGACTTTTGACAACTATATGGATTTAAAGGAATTTCTTGAAAATCTATTCCAGTGCAAAGTTGACTTGGTTTGTATTAACGCCATTAAGCCGAGGCTGAAGCCGTATATCTTGAATGAGGCTATATATGCCCAGGGATTTTAGAATCTATTTGCATGATATATTGGAATCTATCGAAAAGATACAAGAATATACTGAAGGAATGACCTTCTCCGATTTCTTTTCCGATTCAAAAACTGTTAAAATTCTTCTTGGAAGATTTGTTTGATTGTGAAGTTGATTTAGTTATGGTCAATGCTATAAAACCCGCATTGCATGATGCAATCCTTGGGGAAGCGGTATATGCCAAGGGATTATAAATTCTTAATGTGAATAATTGAATATTTAACATAGGATCAAGTTTATGAGTAAAAGAAAATTAAAAGAACAAGTGGAAATTATTAAGGCTCAAGAACCAAGAATAGGTTATAACCGCAATAAAGAGATTGCTAAATTTTTCGGACAACCACTACTAAAGGGTTATTATAATCCTATAAAACAAGATGAAATAAATTATGAAATCCCAATTATCTTCTATACTCATCCAAATGGAGATATTTCGATAGGAGATGCAATTGAATGGTTGAAATCTATCAAAGATAATTCCGTTGATCTAATATTTGCAGATCCACCATATAATATCAAGAAAGCAGAATGGGACACTTTTGAGTCTCAAGAGGAATATGTAACGTGGTCTATCAAATGGATTGAACAGGCTGCACGAATTCTCAAGCCATCAGGAACACTATATGTTTGCGGATTTTCAGAGATATTAGCCGACCTTAGGTTGCCTGGATCATATTTCTTTAAGGGTTGTCGATGGCTGGTATGGCACTATAAAAATAAGGCCAATTTAGGAAATGATTGGGGACGTTCACATGAAAGTATATTACATTTTAGGAAAAGCAGAAAATTCACATTCAATGTTGATGACGTTAGGATTCCTTACAGCGAACACACCTTAAAATATCCTGAGCATCCACAAGCTGAAACAAGTCAATATGGGAAGAGTAGCACTAAAGATAAAATTTGGCAACCTCACCCAAAAGGAGCTAAGCCAAAGGATGTATTAGAAATTCCAACTACATGCAATGGTATGCACGAAAAGACTCCTCACCCAACTCAAAAACCTGAAGAATTACTTAGGAAAATTATTCTTTCATCATCTAATCCTGGCGATCTAGTTATAGACCCGTTTCTTGGTTCTGGTACTACTGCTGTTGTAGCTGAGCAACTTAAGCGGAAATGGAGAGGTTGTGATATTGTTATTGAATATTGCAACTGGGCAGCACGGAGAATTGAGTTAGTCGAAGATTGGCCCGTAGAAAAATGGATAGAATATGACCAAAAGAACGAAGCACGGAGAAAATCAATCAGATGAAAGAAATATCACTTGATGACCTGCAAGAAAGTGTCAAAGACAGGAAAGCATTTAATAAGTTAGAAGATTATCTAATGATTTGCTGTGCTTTTCTTGATTTTGTCGAGGGTGTTAAACCTACAAGAATTGTTTCACCTAGTCATACAAATTATATCTTTTATCAATACAGTGAGGAATTTAAACATAATATAACCCGTCCTTTGAATTCCAATTTGTTCATTGAATCCAAAAAGGATTTCAAAGATAAATTTGGAAGATTTATCTCGTTTCTCGACCTTGTGGAACGATATAATGATAAGGTTTCAAATAGAAAAAGCGTTAAACAATATATAGATTCAAAAGAAATCAACAAGATAGTCTATACTATCCAACAATCTATTGGAAGTATTGGAGATTCATTTGAAAATCCAAACCAATCCAGGAAACGCATAGGACAACTTTTTGAAAACTTGGTGAAGCTCATTATTCAGGAAGTTGGCATAGAATGTGAGCCACGAACGGTAAGCTTGCCAATTCCTGGTTTTCCAGGTTACGAGATGTCATATGAATTGGATTTAGTTTTTTCTCGCAACAAGGCTATCATTACGTCTGAGACAAAATATATACATCCGTCTGAAGTAGTCGGATCGGTCAAGACTACTAGTAAGGATAGAATAGATAAAGTCTTCCTTGACAAATTCTTACTAAACAAACTTCTTGAAAAGAATATCCCTGTAATTGCTATTTTTCTTCATGATGTTCAACGTGCTAAAAGAGGTAAAAGTATATTTGGCATTAATTCAACATTTAAGAGGAATCATTTTTTAGGTTATACAGTAGCTTTGAACAGATTAGATGGGGTGTATTATGTTGACCCTAGGCCAGAAATGCTCATTAATGAACGTCTTAAGGAACAGATATCTGATTTTCAGCAGTTCTTAATAAAGGATTTATGGGTACTATCAAATTTATAAAATTATTTATGGAATCCGGCATCCTTTTAATCGATAAACCCCCCCGCCCCACTTCGTTTGACGTGGTGCGCCGGGTCAAGGGGCTGCTCCAGGAGAGGAAAGTGGGCCACCTGGGCACCCTGGACCCCTTTGCCACGGGGCTGTTGGCCTTGTGCCTGGGGGAAGCCACCAAGCTGGCGCCCTTCCTCATGGGGGAACCCAAGA
>Ga0194125_10005822_pt1 | contig 18567 bp, 21 predicted proteins | sample TA2KigC250mmetaG_FD_148626 | JGI IMG/M metagenome (GOLD analysis project Ga0194125, IMG submission 148626) | Freshwater microbial communities from Lake Tanganyika, Tanzania - TA2015034 Kigoma Deep Cast 250m | ecosystem: Environmental > Aquatic > Freshwater > Lake | place: Tanzania: Lake...
CCGCTGCCTTTCATAACTTTCAGGCGGTGATGGTGGGCCTGTACCACAAGATGAAGACCGGTGAGGGCCAGCTGATTGAGACCTCATTGCTGGGCAGCCAGATTCGTCTGATGGGCTTTTCCGTAACGCGCTTCCTCTTCACTGGTGAACAGTACGCGCGCAGCCGCATGCGCATGTTCCCCGGCCAAGCACCGAATCTAACCGCTACCTTCACCGACAAGAATGGCAAGCCTTTTATCATTCAGGTGGTCGGTGAAGAGCGCTGGCGCAAAGGCCTGGAAGCTACCGGTTTTGCCCAAGAGCTGGACAGGGCCGGCTGTGCCAGGTTCAGCGATATCGCGTCTTCCATGGAGATGAGGAAGACCTTTTTGGCCACCATGGACCGGCTGTTTGCCACCAATACCCGGGAGCACTGGCTGAAGCTGCTTCGCGAGGCCGACGTGATAAGCGCGCCGATAAACAATGTGGGTGAAGCCGCGGTAGACCCTGATGTCATCGCCAATAACTACGTGATAGAAGTTGACCACCCCAGGGTGGGCAAGATAAAAGAGGTCGGCTACCCCTGGAAGTTCCATAAGACCCCGGCCAAAGCCGGAATTGCCCCGGAACTGGGCCAACACAACAATGAGATATTAAAGAAATTGGGCTATTCTGCTGCGAATATCAAGAAGCTCAAAGAAGAAGGGGTAGTTTAACAACCCCGGGGCGGTAGTCAGAGACGCGCCGTGTTTTGATACCTAAATATAAAAAATATGAAAGTATTGGCGGTTAATGGAAGCCCGCGCCATAACTGGAACACAGCGATTTTGTTACGCAAAGCTCTGGAGGGTGCCGCTGCAAACGGAGCGGAAACTCAGTTTATTCACCTTTACGATTTGAATTTCAAAGGATGCCAGAGCTGTTTTGCCTGCAAAACGATAGGGGGCAAGAGCTACGGTAAGTGTGCCCGAAAGGACGGCATCACCCCTGTTCTGGAAACGGCAAAGGAGGCTGATGGCATAATCCTGGGCTCTCCCGTCTATCTGGGAGCGGTAACCGGAGCCATGAGGTCATTCCTGGAACGCCTGATATTTCCCTATCTGGTCTACGACGGCGCATCAACGCTATTCCCCAGGAAGATTAATACTGGATTCATATATACCATGAACATGACAGAGACCATGCTACAGAGCGGGCGGTGGGGGTTTGATAAACAGGCAGGCGAGACCGAGCGGTTTTTAAAGAGGATTTTCGGAGCGTCAGAGTCACTTATGGTTACCGACACTTATCAGTTTGACGATTACGCCAAGATATTTGCGCCCCAATTTGATGCGGCACATAAAGCCAAGCGGCGACAGGAAGTGTTCCCTCTGGATTGCCAGAAAGCCTTTGAAATGGGCGCCCGGTTTGCGGCAACGAAGGCTTGAATTTTACCTATTCAGCCTGAACTTTGCCCTCTATTTATCACCATATCCTGAACCGACACCAAGGCCCATGCCGGCATCATACATGGCGCTGCAACCCCTGTTGTAGTTCTGCGGAGGATGTTTTAATAATGCCTTTTCATCCAGGTCAACCCCAAGCCCGGCCCCTTTAGGCAGAGCAAAGGCGCCTTTAGCATAAGTGAGAGGTTCTTTAAGAATTGCATCGTATACCTTTTTATCCGGATGATAAAAAGTCTCCACAAACAAAAAGTTATTGATAGAGGCACCAACCTGAATGTCAGCGGCCGTTTGTATTGGGCCATTCCCGGCATGGATGGAGATGGGAATAAAATGGGCTGATGCCATAGACGCCACCTTTTTCATTTCCGAGATTCCACCTATGTGTATAACATCAGGCTGGAATATGGCCACAGCCCTTTTCTCAAGGATTTCTGTGGCACACCAGTGCGTGCAGGTTCTCTCGCCGGAGGCCACGGGTATATTAATTGAGTTAGTTACCCTGACCAGTCCATCAATGTCCTCCGGGCGGACCGGGTCTTCAAGAAAATACGGCTTGTATTCCTCAATTTCTCGGCCAATCTGAATCGCCCTATCGGCAGCGAAACGGCCGTGAGCTTCAATAAGTAGGTGTATGTCAGGCCCCACCGCCTCACGTATCACCCTGATTATCTCTTTGGGCCGGCGAATTTCCTCAGGTTCACCGTATAGATAACTGGGCCAGAAAGGGTCAAGCTTTATATGTTTGTAACCTAGGGCTACTGTCTTCAAAGCCAGATTGGCAAAATCCTCAATTCGGCGTGCCCCGGAGTACCACCCATTGGCATAGGCCGGGACTTTGTCACGGCAGGCTCCACCAAGCAGTTGATAGACCGGCGCATTCAGGCTCTTACCCAGTATGTCCCAGAGGGCAATTTCAATGCCGGCAAGCGCGCTCTCAATTACATAACAGGGGTAATACCATGTATTACGATGTACATTGTTCCAGTGTAATTCTATGGTACGCGGGTCTTTGCCAATAAAATAATCCGATATCCTGCGTATCGCTGCCTCAACGGCAACGTCTTCATTGAATTCCATGCTGGCTTCACCCCAACCGTGGATGCCCTCATCCGTTTCTACTTTAACGAAGACATAATTACGCCAGATGGCATTACAAAGAATAGGTTTGATAGCCGTTATTTTCATATCTGTTAATCCTGTTCCCCTTTTTTCTTTTCGGCTCGACTTTAATTTTAGATTTATAGCTGGCGCATTACCTCACTATTGACCAGCTGATAATTTATTTGCGGCCTGCGGCCGTCTTAACTGGGGTCGCAAACGGCACCTGCAAAGGAGCGTACGGATACACGCCTACCTTGGTGCCTGGCCCATGCCTGCCCATAAGCTCAGCCAGGACCTCAACCCACGTCTTACACCATGTCAGTTTTTCCGGAGTGCCAATCATATCCCTATCGCACTTGGATAGAAACGGTGCCATCAATATTATCTTCGCCGCCTTCTCTATATAACGGTAAACACGTGCCGGTTTATAGCCCCGCCCACCGTAGTCTGTCCCGAAGCGCCCGGCCCACTGATGAAGGTTCTGGCCCTCAAAAGAACGGGTTATGACCACCACGTCCCCACCTTCATGAAGAGAGTCCGGCACGCACCCCATGGAACGTACCAGCTGACACTCATCGGGATAACTGTTGAGAACCAGCACATCGGCGTCCTTGACCGTTTCGGTTTTGTAGAGCTGGCGAGCCAGTTCTGAGCCAGCACGGTGTTCCTCCACCAGGTCTCCGGCGAAAAGGCCCACGACCTCACGGCGGTTGTTCAGCACCGCGTCTACCTTGAAATGCAGGCCGGCCAGGCGGGCAGCATCTTCAATGTCCAGACGGAAAATGTTGTCATCCACCCGGCCCAGCGCGCAGTTCTTTTCCATATGCTTGTGATGATAGTCAATCGTCTCAATGCCACATACCCCCGGCATGATGATTTTCCCACCACCACCAAAACCCGCCAGTGGATGAGGAAAGACGCTGCCTATCGCTACCCGAAGGTCGCAGGAGGCAAATTCACGGTTAACGTAAACCGGGGTACCGCGCTGGGTCTTCCCCATATAGACGACGTTCTCCCAGATGGTGTGATTGTAGACCGGGTACTTCTCCACAATCTCCCTGCCGAGCTTTGCCTCAAACTCGGGGTAAATCAGCGGTCGGTGAGTCCCTGGCGCACATATGAAGCGAATTTGCTCATCAGCAATGCCCCCTTCGTGCAGCTCTTCCAGGACGAATGGCGCGATACGGCTGACCGGGGTGGGTTTAGGCAGGTCATCAAAGAGGATGCACACCTGGTCGCCCTTTTTGGCCATCTCCTTGAGCCGTGGCGTGCCGAATGGTTTCTGCAAGGCGCGCCGCATTTCGTCATCAGATAAAGGCGGTTTGTCATGACCGGCAATGCGACATTCCTGAACCACCCAATTCTCCGGGAAAACCAGCTCAATTTCCTCGTCGCCAAAAAAGGCATTGACACGTATACTTATTTTCTGCGAGCCCACTATGACCTCCTCTGGTCGTATTTCCTTATTTTGAACTCCCCGTCCCGGGCCAGACCATCATTGATAAAAATGAGTATAATGACACACGCACGAGATTGTCAAATGTGCTTTGCGCCCGGCGTTAGACAACTGGTCAGGGCAGTGCCTGATATTCAGCCCGTAAATGCCGGCGTCTATGCCGAACGAGCTGTTTACTCAGTGTCCTCCGGGATGGATTATATAGGCTGATGGCGGTTCCCTTTCCCCTTAACGAAAGCGCCGATTGGCGTGCACAGACCTATGCCCACGTCCTCATCCATCTGCGTAATCATTTCCGCATCAGCCAGCTCAAGGATGAAGGCGTTAAGCGTTCCCAGAATTGGATTGCCGCCTTCGGCAAGGTGCCCGCCCAATATTCTCCCCTGGTTATCCGAGAAAATGCCATGCAGGTGAATCATGGTCTCACCTTTCTCCGACTGGTAGACAATGCCCTTGAGATTGAGCAGCTCCAAAGGGCCGGGCAGGACCTGGGGTTTGTCCAGGCGCACGCCGTGCTTGGCCTTGGCATCGGGTATCAACAATTGATAATTTAACTGGCGTACGTTGCCGATGCCGTCAATAGCACCGTACTTTATCCCGTTTTCCTCGCAGACCGCCCTCAGCCCATGGGTAATGTCAGTATGGGTTTTCAATCTTACCGGCACAAACCGGCCGCATTTACCTGACGCATAATAGGCACCGAGTTCTGTCATACTCTTTTGTCTTCCTTTCTCTTTGGTTTATTTGCTTATCCCCTGATATTGGAGTTATCTTGCAACGGATTTTAAAGACATAAACAATTGGTCAGATTGGCATTTCTATGCTAACACTGGTGCCGCTGCCCGGGCTGGATTTTACGGTCAACTTCCCACCAATCAGCTGAGCCCGCTCATACATGCCGGCCAGGCCTAATTTCCCATGCCTGGCTAAATCTCCTACTTTATCCGGAATAGCAAAACCCTGACCGTCATCGGTAACGTTCACTTTTACTTTACTCTTGTCAAACTCGACCGTAATTTCTGCCTTGCTGGCTTTTGAATGCCGCCACACGTTTCTCAGCGCTTCCTGAGTTATGCGAAAGAGCACCAGTTCAATTTCCTCGGGAAGACGATGCTGTTTGCCAACCACGCTGACATTGGTGGCTATGCCTGAGTAATCGGTTGCCTGGGAAGCCAGCCACTCCAGAGCCGGCAGCAGCCCGAGTCGGTCTAAAGCCGCCGGGCGTAAATCCTGACTCAGACGGCGGACTTCCCTGATTACACCATTGGTCTGCTGCCAGATTTCCTCCAACTCGCGGCTGACATCTGCCGACAGCTCTTTGTTTTTAGATGATAGGGTGTCCAGACGGCGGGACAGCGCCACCAGAGCCTGGATGGTTTCATCGTGCAGTTCATGAGAAATGCGCTTTCTTTCCTCCTCCTGAGCCTTGGTCACCTGCAGTAAATAGAAACGCAGATTCTCCTGCATACCGCGCAACTGCTCGGCCACCTGCCGTTGCTGATGATAAAGATGGGCATTTTCCACCGCCACACCAATCTGATTACCGATAACGGTTAACAGCTCTATCTCCTCCGGTTGAAACGTCCGCTGGCGATACATGGCCACACAGAGAGTACCGTTGACTTTATTCATGCAGCGCAAAGGCACGATGAGCTGTGATTTAATCGCCTGCTTTCTGACCACTTCCTTGGTCAGCCTAGGGTCTTGAGAGGCATCTTCCACAAGCATCGGCTCCCCGCTTTGTGCCACCCGGCCATTGAAGCCTTCGCCTACTTTCAACCTGTCCAGTGCTTTTATCACCTCTTCCGGAACACCACGATATACGCTCATGACCAGCTCATCGCCTTCCTCATTTAAAAGATATATCCAGGCGATATCAACCTGCATGACGTTAACCACGTTATCAATGGCGCTTTCCAGCACCTGGTTCAGGTCCAGAGATTGAGATACGGTACTGGCAATCTGGTTCAGCGCGGCCAACCTTGTCTCGCTTCCCCTGATTATTTCAATATTGTACTCAAGGTCGCGCCTAGCGACCTCAAGCTGGGCGCGATATTCCCTCTCCCGGCGCAACAGGACAAAGCTGATGGCCACTACGTTGCCGGCGATGAACACGGCTATGGTTTCAAGAAGCGCATCCCTCGGGGTATCTGATAGCCAGAATACCCGGGGTAGCATCAGGGCGACAGAAGTGATTGACACCGCCAGAGCCCCTCTCCAGCCGAAAAGAAAGCCGCTCCAGGCGATTGGTGCCAGATACAGGATTCTCTCAAAAGCGTGCCGGGTCAGGCCGAGCTTGGCTATTAGGGAAGCGATTAACCACGGATGTTCTAAAGCCTCAGCATAATAGGGTATGGTGATAAGAATAAGCAAAATGATAATAAACCAGAAAGCCGGTTTACGAACTAAATTTAATAACCTGGCCAGAGGTGAATTATTCACCATATTGTGTCCCGCGCGGCACAGCACCTCTAATAATCAAGCTATATCGTCTAAAGTAACCCAGCCCTCTTTCATGGCGCGCACCACGGCTTCGGTGCGTGAGCCAACCTGCAATTTATTAAAGATATGGCCCAGGTGAGCTTGAACGGTGCGCAGGCTAAGGAAAAGTTCATTGGCAATTTCCTGATTGCTCAAACCTCTGGCGGCTAATTTTAGAACATCCGTCTCCCGCTTGCTCAGCACTTCCGCCCGTTCCGGCTTGGCTGGCTTTCCGGAACCGGGAACAAATCTATTTAACACCTTGCGCGCTATTGCCGGATGGAGAACTGACTCTCCAGCATAAATCCGGCGCACAGCATCAATCAATTCACGGCCACGGACGCTTTTCAAGAGATAACCAGCGGCGCCTGCCTCCAGAAGGCTGAAGATAAACTGTTCATCATCATAGGCCGTAAGTATCATCACCGCTATGCCGGGATAAAGCGCTTTGATTTTCCTGGTCGCTTCAATGCCATCAACTTTGGGCATGGCGATATCAATTATGGCGACATTTGGCTTGGCGCTGCCGGCTAAATTCACCGCTTCTTCGCCATCGCTGGCCTCGGCAACGACAACTAAATCCGGCTCCTGTTCCAGAATCTGGCGAGTGCCTTCCCGCACCACGGCATGGTCATCAGCGATTAGGATTTTAATCTGTTCCATTAAACACCCCTTGCTATTAACCACCTTAATGATACACCCTATGTAGCCCATACTCAACTGAGAGGTACGCGCCGTACACAGGAGTTGCCAGTATCCACGGTAAGCATAATTACTTACCTTGATAGTCTGTCTGTAAGTGCAAACAACTATGATTTTGAAAGCTGAAATTAGGCAACATGGCGGAAGTCTGGCGGGACAGGCAGGTGTTAATCTGGATATAGAAAAGGAGAGATGGAGAAAGGAGGGCAAGAAGATGGAATGGCAATTTATAGTAGCTCTAATAGTGGCAATACCTTTCGTGCTCATTCCTGTCGTTTTTATCTGGTATCTGAATGTCGGTGGTATCTACGCCCTTACTAAAGAGGCCAGAGAAAAGAAAATGGCCCGTGAGAAGAAGGCTCATGGAGAAGCCGCAACGGAACGTCACAGCAATGTTTAAGGCTAACTCAACTGCTGGCGAAGACCGATACTCCAAATGCAGAAACAGCCAAACATGTTACGAAAAAGGGTGAAATGAATAAAGCGACCCTAAAATTATTCATCGTACCTTCACTGCTAGCCGTCTGTACCCTGTTCTACTATTTTGGAGAACTGGTTGACTGGGCGGCCTGGGAGGCCCTGCGTATAGATTTCTTTTATGGCATTCATGACATACACCGCCTCCTCTTCCTGGCACCAATCATTTATGCCGGGCACACCGCCCGGGCTAGAGGAGCGCTGATAGTCACCTTGGCGGCGTTCGTCATCTTCCTGCCCAGGGCATTCCTTATATCTCCTTTCCCCGACCCGTTACTCCGTATGTTGCTCTTCACTGTCTTCGCCGGCACGATTGGCGTTTTGACCGGCATCGCACGCGACCAGTTAGAGCGAAGCCGGAAGCTGGAAGCGGCGGTGGAAAGGGAAAGAGGTAAACTTATTGAGCTCATAGACAGGATAGAAGACGGCATACTCATTACCGGCCCGGATTACAGGATAAGATTCGCCAATATGGCCATGAGAAGAAATTTTGGCGAGGGACTTGATTCCTTTTGCTACGAATATCTGCAAAGTCCCGATGGGGCCTGTAAATCAGCCTGCAAGATGCCAAAGGTGATACAGGGAACCACGGAGAGATGGCTATACCACCTCCCAGATGGCAGAACCTGTGAAGTTGTGGCCTCACCTTATGTTGATGCCGATGGTGTGGTCTGTCAGCTTTCGGTATTTCGTGATATTACCCATAAATAGTAATCCCGGCTGGCACTTTCTGAATTCATTAGAGGGTTACTTTGTTTTCCACTGAATTATGATTTATCATATTGACAACAAAATTATTAAGGGAATCTTATCGCGAAAGCACGACCATGGGCGGCGAATGGTTCTTGAGAATTTTCCTGTTCAGCGTAGTCCACTGGGTCCTGGCCTGGTTAATGATACAGGACCTGGCATCAAGGCAAAAAGTGCTGGGGGGGCACAAACCGCCCTGGGCGGTATTAATCATATTTCTGCCTTGCTTTGGCTCACTGATATACCTGCTTTGCCACCCTCAAATTTTCAATTCGGATTCTCACCGGAAATAGAAATGCTCAGAGCAACTTTTTTGACCAGTTATCTATTGGTTTTATTTGCATATGGTTGTTCTTTTACTCACCCCCTTGCTCCCCCTCTCAAACAGGTTTGTCACTTACGCTCCATTTCAATAATGTTTGAGAGGGGGAAAGAATTGGAGAGGGGGCTCCTCCCCCTCTCCTCTAGACTCCCCTCTCCAGCCATTAATGCCTGTAATCTTTTCTCAGTGACTCTGGCTGGAGAGGAGTCAGGGGTGAAGCGTCAACTGCCAACCAAAGGCAAACAGAACCATAATTATAGCAATTCCGCCAATAGCATAACTAGGCATTATTACTTAGGAATAATAGGCATTAGTACGGAAGCTAGATTTTTCCATAAGAGTTAAGCTTATAGTAGAAAGTTTAAAGGAGGCAAGGAAATGGAGTGGTATTTTATATTAGCCCTAGTGCTAGCTTTGCCGGTAATTCTGTTACCTATTGCCTTCATCTGGTATATCAACGCCAGCGGTATTTATACCGTGATGAGGGAGACGATGAGGCGGCGGGCAGCTCGTAGAAAGAGAGAGAAAGAGGTCCGCCTGGCCACCGAGCCCACGGTCAGGTGAAAAGCCCGCTTATGCCGCCCTATAATCATGGAGCACGTCCTTTTTTAAGAAGATAAATGGTAGATAAAAAACGCGCTGATTCATTTATCCAGGGAATCTGCGCTTTCCCCGGGGGCGAAGGCATCCGGCAATGCATTCAGTGCGGCACGTGTACCGCCTCCTGCCCCAATGCTGAGCGGATGGACCATACGCCTTCAGAACTTATTGCCATGGCCAGAGCCGGCATGAAGCGCCAGGTTCTCTCCAGCAATGCCATGTGGTACTGCCTGTCCTGTTATCTCTGTACCGTGCGCTGCCCCCGCGGCATAAAACTGACTGACCTCATGCACGCCCTGGAGTGCCTGGCAGTTCGGGAAGGCTTGAGTCACGGACGCACCCTGACACCAGCCATGTACCGCAGTTTTAACGACTTTGTCTACAGTCTGGGGAGCCTGCCTGAGGTAGGGTTCATGACCTGGTTCTATATGTGGACCAACCCATTGCGCGCCCTGCGTATGCTCCCCGTAGCATTGCGATTGCTCAGACACGGACGCCTTAAAATCAGGGCCAGAAGGCTGTCACCCGAGGGGACAAATCAGCTTCGTGCCATTCTGGACAGGGTTGAGACTCTGGGAGGTGCCGGTTGAAAAAGTATGCCTATTTCCCGGGCTGTTCCTCCTCTGATGGAGGCGCCAAAGCGTATGGCCAGTCAACGCAGGCGGTCTGCAAGGTCCTGGGGGTGGAATTAATTGAATTAGAGGACTGGAACTGCTGCGGCTCCACTCCCTACAGCACAGTTGAGGAGCTGGCGTCATTCTGTCTTTCGGCCCGCAATCTGGCCCTGGCGGAAAAGGAAGGGCTTGACATTGTGACACCCTGCAGCTCGTGCTACGTGATACTGAACCGCACCAACGCCTACCTTAAGCAGTACGCTCATCTCAAAGCCCAGGTAGACGAAGCCCTGGCTGCGGGCGGGCTGGAATATCACCGGACGGCCCGGGCGAGGCACCTGCTGGACGTATTGGTCAATGACATTGGTTACGATGCCATTGCCGCCGCGGTCAAAAAGAACCTGGAAGGACTGAAAGTGGCACCCTATTATGGCTGTCAGCTCGTGCGCCCCAGGTTCGGCTTTGACCACCCCGAGAACCCCCGGTCCATGGATATGCTGATTGCGAGCCTTGGTGGCGAAGCGATTGATTTCCCCATGAAGGCACGCTGCTGCGGCGGTTCCTTGATTATTTCCGAAGAAGACCTGTCTCTGGGCCTGATTGGCCGGATTCTCAACTCCGCTATCAGCAGAGGCGCGGAGTGTCTCATCACGCCCTGTCCGCTGTGCCAGACGAATCTGGATGCCTATCAGAGCCAGGTAAATAAAAGATTGCAGGCCAATTTCAAACTCCCCATCCTGTTCTTCACCCAGCTCATGGGAGTGGCCTTTGGACTCAGCGAAGAAGAACTGGGCCTGAGAAGCTGCATCGTGCCGGCGGAAAAGGCCCTGGCCAAGTACTTATGAGGAGCATAAGATGGAGCGAAAGATTGGCGTTTACGTCTGCCACTGCGGTGCCAATATTGCCGGTACCGTTGACGTTGCGCAGGTAACCGAGTTTGCCCGGAGCCTCCCTGCCGTGGTGGTCGCCCGTGACTACAAGTTCATGTGCTCCGACCCCGGCCAGGACCTGATAAAAAATGATATCCGGGAGCTCGGGCTGAACCGCATCGTGGTCGCCTCTTGCTCACCGCGTTTGCACGAGGCGACCTTCCGGCGATTGCTGGCCAGCGCCGACCTTAATCCCTATTTCCTGGAGATGGCCAACATCCGCGAGCAGTGCGCCTGGGTCATTGAGGACAGAGAGGCGGCCACCGAAAAAGCCAGGGCGATGGTGAGTGCCGCAGTCAGGCGCGTTTTCTACCACGACGCCCTGGAGAAAAAAGAGGTCCCCGTGAACCCCAGCACGCTGGTGGTTGGCGCAGGGATAGCCGGCATACAGGCGGCACTGGAGATAGCCGATTCCGGCAACAAGGTCTATCTGGTGGAGAGGGAGCCATCCATCGGCGGCAATATGGCCCGACTGGACAAGACCTTCCCCACCCTTGACTGTTCGGCCTGAATACTCACCCCAAAGATGGCCTCGGTGAGGTCACACGGAAACATCAAGCTGATGACGTACAGCGAATTGGCGGAGATTTCCGGCTATGTGGGCAATTTCAAGGTGAAGATACGCCAGAAACCGCGCTACGTGGACGCCGGCAAGTGTACCGGCTGCGGCACCTGCCAGGACAAGTGCCCGAGCAAGGTGGCCAGCGAATTTGACCTCGGCCTCGGGCAGAGAAAGGCCATCTATACACCATTCCCGCAGGCTGTGCCCAATGTCCCGGTCATTGACACCCGGAACTGCATCCATTTCACCAAAGGGAAGTGCGACGCCTGCCAGAAGCTCTGCGAGGCGAAAGCGATTGACTTTGAGCAGACGGAGCAAATGGTTGAGGTGGACGTGGGCACCATTATCGTGACCACCGGCTTTGATTCGCTTGACCCATCAGCGATGACACAGTACGGCTATGGCAGGTACGATAACGTCATCACCGGTATCCAGTTTGAAAGGTTGAGCAATGCTTCTGGCCCCACCGGCGGGAAGATACTGCTCAAAGATGGTTCAACGCCGCATAGTGTTGCCATTCTCCACTGTATCGGCAGCCGGGACGTGAACTACCATGAATACTGCTCCCGCGTCTGCTGCATGTATTCCCTGAAGTTCTCTCACCTCATCCGGGAAAAGATTCCCGATGCCGAAATCTACCAGCTGTACATTGATTTGCGTTGCTTCGGCAAGGGCTATGAAGAATTCTACAACCGCCTTCAGGAAGAAGGGGTCAATTTCGTGCGGGGCAAAGCCGGCGAGATTACCGACATCGCCGAGAGCCCCGCAGAAGAAGGCAAGCTGGTGGTGATTGTGGAAGATACGCTGGTGCGTCAGAAAAGACGCCTCCCGGTGGATATGGTCGTGCTGAGCACGGCGCTGGAGCCGAGGGCGGACGCTGATGAGGTGGCCCGGCTTTTCTCCATAAGTCGCAGCAAGGACGGCTTCTTCCTGGAAAAGCACCCCAAGCTCGACCCCGTGGCCACCACCACCGACGGCATCTTCGTTGCCGGCTGCTGTCAGGGGCCAAAGGACATCCCGGATACGGTGGCCCAGGCCGCCGCGGCCGCCGCCCGCGTTCTGGCCATGATAAACAAGGGCAGTATTGAAATTGAGTCCGCCATCTCGGTGATTGATGAGGACCTTTGTAGCGGCTGCAAGACCTGCGTTTCTATCTGCCCGTACACGGCGATTTCTTTTGATGAAGAGAAAAAGGTCTCGGTGATAAATGAGGCGCTGTGCAAGGGCTGTGGCACCTGCGCGGCCACATGCCCCAGTGGCGCCATCACCAGCCGGCACTTCACCACGGAGCAGATTATGGCACAGATAGAAGGAGTAACGGCATGAGCTTTGAACCCAAAATAGTCGGCTTTCTCTGCAACTGGTGTTCTTATGCCGGCGCTGACCTGGCCGGGACATCGCGCAAAAAATATGCGCCCAATGTTCGCGTGGTCAGGGTGATGTGCAGTGGCCGGGTGGAGCCGAGCTTCATCCTCAAGGCACTGGCTCAGGGCGCGGACGGGGTGCTTGTCTGCGGCTGACATCCCGGCGAATGCCATTACCTGGAAGGTAATATGCAGACAAAGCGCCGCATACCCCTCCTGAAGAAGATGCTGGCACAGTTCGGCATTGAGCCGGAGCGGGTAAGGCTGGACTGGGTTTCGGCCTCAGAGGGAGACCATTTCGCCGCCATCGTTAATGAGATGACAGAGCAGGTCCGCCAGCTGGGGCCGCTCCACCATAATGGCAGTGACCACGGCTAGGCAAATATCAGCCCTCTCTTCCCGTTCAGCTCATGGATTATCGTTCTGTTTTTTATATTACTCATTCATCCAGCACGGCTCTGTTATTTATGCAGTCCTATCAAGCAGCGAGTAACAGGGTTCTGTTTGCCTTTGGTTGGCAGTTGACGCCTCACCTCCTGACCCCTCTCCAGCCAGAATCACTGAGAAAAGATTACAGGCATTAATGGCTGGAGAGGGGAGTGTAGTGGAGAGGGGGAGGAGCCCCCTCTCCAATTCTTTCCCCCTCTCAAACATCATTAAAGATGGAGCACCAAAGACAAACCTGTTTGAGAGGGGGAGCAAGGGGGTGAGTAAAAAACAACCAGATGCAAATTAAACCGGCAACCACGTTAAGTATAAATAACTAGCTTCGGCACTGGAATAAGTGTAAATACCAATGCTTTGGCAAGCTGAAATTAGGCAACATGGCGGAAGTCGGGCGGGGCAGGCAGGTGTTATTCTGAAAATAACAAAAGGGAGAGACGAAGAAAGGAGGACAAGAAGATGGAATGGCCAATCGTAGTTGCTCTGGTAATCGCCATACCTGTCCTGCTCATCCCAGCCGCCTTTATCTGGTATCTGAATGTCGGTGGCATCTATGCTCTCGTGAGAGAGGCACGGGCCAGGCGCCTGCACGGTGAGAAACTGGCGGCTTCCGTATCACACGCGGAAAGCAAGCACTAATCAACCAAACCCGGACGATGCGGAAATGAAGCGGCGGGGAATATCAAGTAGAAGAAGGGAACAAAAATGGATTGGGGATTAATCATAATAATGCTGCTGGTCATACCCTTCATTACCTTTTTGCCGGCGATTTTCTTAGCCGGGCTGGTCTGTGGTCTGTATGAAACCATTCATGACTACCTGCGCGAAAGAAAAATGGCCAGCAAGAAATTAGAAAAGAAAGCGGTTGAGGTACAGAATATCTGAAAGATTGCCCGGTGCTGGCTAAGCGGCTAATGACTAAACGTAAGTATCCTGACAAGAAAGCTAAGGAATTTGCCCGGGAACCAGTCTGAAGGGGTTCTCCCTCTATAACTTAGGCAAATGAAAACGCAATTCCTTGATTGGGTCATGCTATAATGAGTACAAATTCAGTGGCCATGTCAGCAAAGAGAGCCGATAATTTAAACAATTCGCCGCTCGTTGCCAAATATATCCAGCCCTGGACCTGCCGGGATGGCAGGCAGGTGATGTTAAGGCCTATCCACCCGGAAGATAGGCTCATAGAAAAAGAGCTTATCGAACACCTGTCTATTGAATCATCCAGATTTAGATTTTTCGACCGGATTAGAGAGGCCACGCCGGAGATGCTGAATCAATTTTGCAACATTGATTACGTACACCAAATAGCCATCATCGCGGAATACAAATCAGATACAGAGAAGAGGAACGTTGGCGTTGGCCGACTGATAATTGAACCTGATACGGAATCAGGTGAGTTCGCCGTTGTCGTAGCTGATGACTTTCAGAATAACGGTCTGGGCACCAAGCTCATGAATACCTTGATTGATATTGGCCGGGAGAAAGGGCTGAAAAATATCTACGGGATAGTACTGAAAGATAACTGGAAAATGCTCATTCTGGCGAAAAAACTTGGTTTCACCATTGAGGCAAGCTCGTACCAGGAAGTAAAAGTGGTCCGGGAACTTTAACTGCCAGACCAGCAGAGCCAGTGCGCATGCTCGCCCGTTTTTACCAGCCCCCAACTTTCTCCGCTAAACACTCTGTCATTTGGTCACATTCAGGAACAGACCACCCGGATTTTCGGTGAGCATTATTAAATTACTTTTTTCCGCGGCAATATGCTAACATAACAGGTAATCGCCATAGTCAGACTAATTATGGAGGTTATTGGTAAATGAGCAAAGCTATTCATGGCGGCTATTCCGGAACGATAGTCAGAGTCAACCTTACCGAAAATAGGATTTCCTCGGAAAAGACCGATGAAGGGCTCTGCCGGAAATACCTGGGGGGAGCCGGTTTCGTGGCCCACTACCTCTGGAAAGAAATCGCCCCCAAAGTCGACGCCCTGGGGCCGGAAAATAAATTGATTTTCGCCTGCGGGCCTCTCACCGGCGTGCCCTTTCCGGGAAATGGACGGAACTGCATTGGCGCCAAATCGCCGCTGACCGGCGGTGTGGCGAAATCAGAGGTAGGGGAATTCTGGGGCGCCGAACTCAAGCGCGCCGGCCTTGATGCCCTCATCATAGAAGGGAAGGCCGCCAAACCGGTATACCTGTGGATTAACGATGGCGAAGTCAGCATAAGAAATGCAGCACACCTGTGGGGCAAAAACACCAAGGAAACGCAGCAAGAAATCAGGTCTGAGCTCGGCGATGACCGGATAAGGGTCGCCAGCATCGGGCCCGGGGGAGAGAACCTGGTCCTTTATGCCTGCGTGATGAACGGCCTGTATGATGCCGCGGGCAGGGGCGGCGTCGGCGCGGTCATGGGCGCCAAGAACCTGAAGGCGGTCGCGGTCAGGGGGCATAAAGCGCCGAAGATAGTTGATGCCCAGCCAGCCAAAGATATAGCGAAATGGCTGAAGGTAAAGGATAACTGGGATACGATGCGGGGTTTCTGGGAGGTCGGCACCGGATTACCCATGGATGGCTTTGAGGCCATAGGCAACCTGCCGGTGAGGAACTTCCGCGACGGCCTCTTCCCGGCGGTAAAAAAGATAGACGCCGCGGCCACTATGAAAACTTTCGGCGTCAAGATGGACGCCTGTTACGCCTGCTCGGTGCGCTGCAAGAAAGTGGTGAAGGTGGACCGGCCCTACCAAGTTGACCCAGACTACGGCGGCCCCGAATATGAAACCCTGGCCTCGCTGGGCTCCAACTGCGGCATTGAAGACCTGGCCGCCATCGCCAAGGGCAACGAGCTCTGCAATGCCTATTCACTGGACACGATTTCCGCCGGAGAGGTCATCGCCTTTGCCATGGAGTGCTTTGAAAACGGGCTGCTCACCACCAAAGACACCGGTGGCCTTGAGCTCAGGTTCGGCAATGCGGACGCGATGGTAAAGGTTATTGACCTTATTGCCCATCGCCAAGGAATCGGCGACCTCCTTGCCGATGGTGTCGCCAGGGCGGCCAAAAAAATCGGCAACGGCGCCGAGAAATTCGCCATCGCCGTGAAGGGCCTGGAGGCCGGAATGCATGAGCCTCGGGCAAAACCCGGGCTCGGCCTCGGCTTCATGGTGAACCCGCACGGTGCCGACCACTGTTTCAACCTGCACGACCATATGTACTCAAATCAGAATAGCTTGCAGGTGAAAGATGTTGAAGCTGGGGGACTTATGGGTCCGTTTCCGGTTGATGATATCGGGCAGAAAAAAGTCAGGCTTTTCCATTACCGGCAACGTCTGATGGCCATATTTGATTCCCTGATAGTTTGCCTGTTCTTTCCCTACAGCCTGAACCAATTAGCCGGGCTGCTGAACGCGGTTACCGGCCAGAATGTGACGGCTAAAGAACTGCTGGAAATCGCTGACCGGACCATAACGACTTTCCGGCTCTTTAACCTCCGTGAAGGATTTTCGGCGGCTGACGATAAGCTGCCCCAGCGTTTCTATGAGCCGAAGACGGACGGGGTGCTGGCGGATAAGCCGCTGGACCCGGCCAAAATGGAGGCGGCCAAACACTACTATTATTCCCTGATGGGCTGGGATGAGACCACCGGCAAGCCCAAAGAGGAGACGCTGCAGAAGCTGGGCATCAAATAATTTAATTCTGAATCAGCCGATGGCGCTGACCAGCGTGGGCGCCGGCTCGTCCAGCACTTCCAGATGGGGGATGAAGGAGGCCTGTTTCTCCCATTCCAGCATGCCCCGGAACCAGATATACGCCGCGGCCCTAGATGTTACCACCCGCATCTTACGCAGCTGCCGCATGGAATCAATGCTGTGCTCCCGCCGGGCGTCAATGATGCGCTGTGCTGACACCGGGCCAATGCCGGGCACGCGCAGCAGCTCCCCGTAGCTCGCGCGGTTGACGTCCACCGGGAACAGCCAGGGCTGATTTTCGGCGATGACCAGCTTCGGGTCCTTCTGCAACGACAGGTTTCCCTTTTCGCCGAGCGCCAGCTCCACCTCCGGCAGGGGGAAGCCGTAGATTCGGAGCAGCCAGTCCGACTGGTAAAGCCGGTGAGCACGCAGGGGATTGGCCGGCGGCTTGCCTTCCAGCGGCGAATCAGGCACCGGCCGGAAAGGACTGAAATAAGCCCGCCGCAGGTCGACTTCACAGTAGAGGGCGGCCGTCGTGCGTAGTAGCTCCTGGTCGCTTTCACCAGCGGCACCGACGACAAACTGCGTGGTCTGTCCCGATGGCACCAGACTCTGGTCGGCTGCAGTCAGCTTCTTCACCCAGCGCATCGGCTCCACGATATTGCGTTGCAGGTCCTTGCGCTTGCTCAGCCGGGAAAGGCGCTGGACGGTCGGCGCCTCCATATTAACCGAGACACGGTCGGCCAGTTTGCAGCCCTCGGCAACACAGTCAAACGAGGCTCCGGGCAGTATCTTGAGGTGAATGTAACCTTTAAAAGCATATTTGTAGCGCAGGATTTCCACCGTCTTTATCATCGCTTCCATGGTGCGGGAGGGGTTATCCGCAATCCCGGAACTGAGGAAAAGCCCCTGCACCATTCTCCGCTGATGAAGCTGCATGAATGTCCGCGCCAGCTCCTCGGGCAGAAAGGCGTGCCGGGGAACGTCCCTGGCGACGCGATTGGTGCAGTAGGCGCAGTCATTCAGGCAGACGTTGGTCAGCAGCACCTTGAAGAGGCAGACTGAGCCGCCGCCGGGCAGCGTTGAGCGGTAGATGAAACGCTGTGGCGACGGTATAAAATCACGCGGGCCGTTGTAGCCGCAGATATCAAACCTGGCCGCCGCCGAAAGGGCCCTGAGCTTGTCTTCAACATCCATCTCCCGGCCGCCTTTTAAATAGAACAATTGTACTATAACACATTAGGGGCAAAGGCGTCAATAGTTGAAATCAGAGGTTTTATTGGCATTTGGTTGCTATGTGCTTACCTCACCCCTGTCCCCTCTCCAGCCAGAATCACTGGTAAAAGACCGCAGGCTTTAATGGCTGGAGAGGGGAGTTTAGAGGAGAGGGGGCTCCACCCCCTTTCCAATCCTTTCCCCCTCTCAAACATTATTAAAATAGATGCAAAGGACAAACCTGTTTGAGAGGGGGAGCAAGGGGGTGAGCAAAAGAACTACTATAAGAAAATAGAACCAAATCGGACAGGATGCCTCACTCGCTCATACGGGAGCCGACGACGAACATGATGACAACCACGGCCGCGGTGGTGAAAAGCGAAGCCTGAAACGTCCCGGTAAGGTCAATCAGGTAGCCGAAGACGGCCGGCATTAGCAGAG
>Ga0194125_10005829_pt1 | contig 18556 bp, 14 predicted proteins | sample TA2KigC250mmetaG_FD_148626 | JGI IMG/M metagenome (GOLD analysis project Ga0194125, IMG submission 148626) | Freshwater microbial communities from Lake Tanganyika, Tanzania - TA2015034 Kigoma Deep Cast 250m | ecosystem: Environmental > Aquatic > Freshwater > Lake | place: Tanzania: Lake...
GGCCGTTGCGATGTGGAAGATCGTTCGTTCCGGCGGCAGGGCGGACCAGGCTTCCGCCACAAGGCGGCCCTGAACATGGATGATGTCCGGTTGCTCGTTCCCGATCCATTGCTTGAGTCGCTCCACGGCGGCCCGCTTGGTTTCCCAGTTAAGCACATCGTTCCACGGCAAGCGACGCCCCGCGAGCCGCCTCAAGCCGCGACTGGCCATCGCGCGCCAACGGGCGCGCCGCGCCACGGCGTCCCCCAAGGATCGGATCGGGATGCCGCGCTCGCGAAGGGCCAGGAGACAGCGATGCGGAGTTTGCGGCAGCGGTTCAAACACAACGACAGACGGTTCGTAGCCACGCCGGCGCATTTCAGTGGCGTAGTGCAGAATATACACTTCAACGCCACCGGCCCTGGAGTAGCCGGCCGCCAGATAGATGACACGCGGGGATGTCATGGGGAGTCAGAGGGCAGAGGGCAGAGGACGGAAGACAGAGGACAGTAAGAAACCGCAGAGGACAGAGGGCAGAGGACAGAGGGCAGAGGGCGGAGGGCGGAGGGCGGAGGGCAGACGGCAGAGGGCGGAGGGCAGACGGCAGAGGGCGGAGGGCAGACGACAGACGACAGAGGGCAGACGACAGACGACAGAGGGCAGACGACAGAGGGCAGGAGCCAGTGGGCAGTGGACGGTGGAGGGCGGACAGAGGGGGAGGCGCCCCCCCCTCAGCGGGCGCGTGTGGCGCAATGGTGAGCGACTCTGGCAAACACTGGACAACACTGAGCCGGAATGGCGAGAATCGCCAAACGGCGAATGAGCGACTCTGAGCAACACTGAGCGACTCTGGGCGGCGGAAGGTGGAGAGTGCGGGGGGGGACAGACGGGCCCGATGGCACAGATCGGGCGGATCGGGCGGATGGGAGAAGGCAGCCCGTCAATAGCGGAGTTGGGGCGCGGCGCGATGGCGGAGGAAGGCGGGCACGTCGAGGTCCACGCCGTCGTAGTAGTTGAGGTCCTGGGAGCGGGCGAAGAGGGGGGCGCGCTCGTCGGGCTGGCTCTCGGCCTCGGTGCGGTGGATGCCGGTGACGAGGAGGGTGGCGCGGATGGCGTCGCCCGCAGCGGGGTCTATGGTGAGGCCGACCTGTATGGGGACGCGGCCGACGAGTTGGCCGACGAGGTCAGTGGCGGCGTGGACTTCGCGGAGGCTGAGGTTGCGGCTGCCGAGGAGGTGGAGGACGGCTGCGGAGGCGTGCTGGCAGCTTTCGGGGGTGAGGAAGGAGTTGGCGCAGGCGTCGCGGATGGCCTTCTCGACGCGCGCGTCGCCGCCGGCGGCAGTGCCGACGCCGAGCGCTCCGCGGCCGGCCTCGGTGAGGGAGCGGCGCAGGTCGAGGGGCTGAAGGCCGATGCAGGCGGCACAGCCGAGGGCGCGGAGGAGCTGTTCGACGGCCTGAACCGTCTTGTCCTTGAGGCGAGCGACGGCCTCGGCGACGGGGAGCGCGGGGTCGCAGACCTCAGCCAGGGGGCGGTTGGGCACCAGGAGCACCAGGTCGGCGGCGTTCTCGATGTCGGCGATGGCGCGGGCGGCCAGGTCGGCGCGGCCGGCCCCCTCGAAGGGCATCGGCTCCATCGCCACGACGACCACGGTGCACTGAGCGGCCTTGAACTCGCTGGCGAGGGTGGGGACGACGGCGCCGCCGGTCTGGCCTCCCACGGCGCACAGGATGAGGATGAGGGAGTTGGCGGCCTGGGCGGATTCGAGGATTTCCTGGGCGGCCTCCTCGGCCGAGTGGCCCATCGCCGTGGCCTCCATGTCGCCCGTGTTCTCGGCGTCGCCGGCCAGGGGGATGGCCTCGGTGGCGGGGTAGGCGGCGAGGGCGTCGGCATCGAAGCTCAGGAGGCGGCGCGCGGGCGCCCCCGTGCAGCGCGCGGCCAGCTCGCAGCCGACGCCGCCGACGCCGATGAGGATGACGGGATTGCCGAGGGCCGAGAACTCGCCAGTAGCCATGGTGACCTCGCTCGGAAAGGGCAGATCAGACGGATCAGACGGATCTGACGGATCGGACAGATCGTGCAAGCCTGACGCCAGGCCGCCTCACAGCCAGCCTGCGACGCGCTTGAAGACGGTGCGGAGGCCGCGCTCCTCGAAGCGGCGGTCGTGGGCCTGCTCGCGGTGGTAGAGGCCACGCAGCAGCGTGCCCAGGACCGTGGCGTGCGTGGGGTCGAGTTCGAATTGGGGCAGGAGGCAGCCCGTCTCGACGCGTCCGAGGCGGACGGGGCGGCGGAGGACTCGGTGTGCGGCGGCGAGGGTGCCAGGCATTCGGCACAGGCCGCCGGTGAGGGCCACGCGGCCTGCGGCGGCCGCGGCCACGCCGCTGCGGCCGAGCTCCTTGCCGGCCAGCTCGAAGATTTCCTCGACTCTGGCTCTGGTGATGAGCGCGATGCGCCAGAGGGGGATGCTGTGGATGCCGGCGCCGCCGGCGAGGGCGAGGTCAATCTTCTCCCCCACGTCTCCGCCGCGCGGCCGGCGGGCGTCGGTGAGGCCGCAGCGGCGCTTGAGCTGCTCGGCGTCGGCTAGCGGGATGTTGAGGCCGATGGCCAGGTCGCGCGTGATGTGGTCGGCGCCGATGGGGATGACGCGGGTGTAGCGCGGGTATTCGCCGAAGTAGACGGAGACGGCGGTCTTGGCCGCCCCAACGTCCACGTGGGCGCTGCCGAGGCGCTTCTCTTCGAGGGAGAGGACGGCCTCGGCGGTGGCCAGGGGGGCGTAGAGGGCGCGTTCGAGGTGGAAGCCGGCCTTCTTGATGGCCTGGCGGGTGTTGGCGTGGGCGGAGAGGGAGTCGGAGACGACGTGGAGCTCGGCCTCGAGGCGTCCGCAGACCATGCCCACGGGGTTGCGGGCGTTGCGCGCGTCGTCCACGGTGAAGCCCTGGCTGTAGGCCTCGACGGCCACGCGGTCGGCTGGGAGTGAGACGCGGTTGGCGGCGTCGAGGGCCTGTGCGGCGTCGGCGCCTCGCACCAGCTTGTCCTCGTGGGCGATGGCGATGCAGCCGCGGCTGGGGACGCCGCGAGCGAAGGGGGTAGCGACGGCGGCGAGGACGGTGTAGACGCGGACGCGAGCGAGGCTGGCGGCGGCCTCGATGGCCTCGCGGATGCAGTCGGCGGCTTGGGCGGCGTCCACGATGAGGCCCTTTGCCACGCCGCGGCTGGGCGTCTCGGCGTAGCCTTCGAGCACCACGTCACCGTCGGCGCGCCAGCAGGCGACGGCGGCGCGGGTGACGGCGGTGCCGAGGTCGAGCGACACGAGGTATTCGTCACGGCGTCGAGGCATGGTCGGTGCTCCGAACGGGGGTGCGGGAGACGGGTGCGGCGTCGTCCTCTGGGAAGCGGAGGTCCACGCCGGCCGACGAGCCGTCGGCGAGGGCGGCGGGCTGGGACAGGTAGCGGCGCAGGCGGGCCAGCTTGCAGGGGACGGATGGCTCGCCGAACCGCGTGGTGTTGGGCGGGCGTCCCCAGGCGACGCGGACGCGGCGGCGGGTGAAGAGCAGCACCTCGCTCCGCTGGGGGTCAATCACCCCTTCGAGGTTCGACACGTCCACGAAGTGCACTTGGTGGAAGAGCGTTGGCTCGGTGGCGAGGGCTTGGAGGACGGAGAGCGCGGCAAGGGTGCCGGGGTCGCTCCAGCGCTTGCCTGGCTCGGGCGGCTGGCTCTTGACGCCGAAGATGAGGGGGAGCGGGCGCTGCTCGTGGTCCCACTTCTCGTAGGCCAGGGGAAGGCACACGCCGTCGTTGTCCACGGCGTGGGAGGCGTCGGGGAGGCGGACGAATGCGGCCGGCTCGCGGAGGTCGAGCTCGACGCTGAGGTGGTTGGGGAAGCGCTTCTCGACACGGCGGACGGCCTTGACCCAGGGCGAGGCGGCGTAGGCCGCGGCCACGTCAGCCGTCAGGCTCGCGTCGAAGATGCTGTAGCACTCGCGAGGGAACTTCACCTGCGCGAGGTCGCCGGCGCACCAGGGCGGGGCCTGGGCGCGGAACTGCCCGGGGTAGATGGAGTATTGTGGCATGCGGCTCACCTGGCGGCGTGCCAGGGCGAGGCCCACCAGGCCTGCGACGATGAGGGCGACGACGATGCCACCCTGGAGGCCGAGCGAGAGGACGCCCGTCGTCGCCTTCCGCAGCAGCCACATCAGGGCGCCTCGGAAGCCCGGCCAGCCCCCTTCCTTCAGCTTCTTGTTCTTTGCACACACGGTCGTGCTCCAAACGGGAGTGGTGGGTCTTGGGGAAGCAGGATGATTGGATGGGTGGATGGGTGGATGGTTGTCAGACCATCGCCTTTCTCGCCCATCCCTCCATTCATCCATTCATCCATTCATCCGCTCCTCACATTCATCCCATGCCTATCGCCTCTGTGGTCCTTCACGCTCGCGCGAGAGCGGGCTCGGCGGGCTGGGGCGCCGGCTGGGCGGCGCCGTTGCGATGGCCGTTCTTGTGGCCATCCTTGAGGGCCATCTGGATGGCGGCGCTGCACAGGTTGGCGAACGAGATGCCGGCTGCCGCCGCGGCGTCGGGCAGCAAGCTGGTCTCGGTCATGCCGGGAATGGTGTTTACTTCGAGGACGAAGGGTTCGCCGCGGGGGCTGAGGCGCATGTCCACGCGCGAGCAGCCGCGGCAGCCGAGGCTGCGGTGGGCGGCGAGGGCGATGCTTTGCACCCGCTCGGCCAACCCGTCGGACAGCGTGGGGTTGATGACGTGGCGTGCTGCGCCCTTGGTGTACTTCACGTTGTAGGTGAAGATGCGGCCGTCGAAGACCAGCTCGATGATCGGGAGGGCGCGGTCGCCGAAGATGCCGACCGTCAGCTCGCGCCCGGCGATGAACTCCTCGGCGATGGCCCGCTCGTCGAACTCGAGCGCCTGCGCGATGGCGCCGGGGAGCTGGTCTCCGCTCTCGACGATGCTGACGCCGACGCTCGAGCCCTGGGAGGCGGGCTTGAGGACGCACGGGAGGCCCAGGGGGGCAATCGAGGCCACCTTGCGCTCCTGGCTCCAGAAGCCCTCGATCTCGACGAACGCCGGGGTGGGCACACGTGCCTTGTGGAAGCAGCGCTTCGACGCCACCTTATCCATCGCGAGTCGGCTGGCCGTCACGCCCGAGCCCGTGTAGGGCACGCCGAGGACTTCGAGGACCGACTGGATGCCGCCATCCTCGCCGAACGTGCCGTGGAGGGCGATGAACGCCACGTCCATCCGCTCCTGGGTCAGGAGATTGAACGGCGTGTCGAGCAGGTCAATCAGCTCCACGGGGTAGCCTGCCTCGCGGAGCGCGGCGGCTACGGCGGCGCCGGACCTCAGGGAGACCTCGCGCTCGGCTGAGATGCCGCCGTAGAGCACACCCACGCGCGGCTTGCGGGACTCGTCCATGTCGTTACCTCCGTTCCTCCTCGTTGTTGCTCCAGACCTCGACCTCAGGTTCCAGGCGGACGCCGAAGCGTTCGAGGACGCGCTGGGTGACGACCTCGATGAGGTCGAGCACGTTGCGGGCGGTAGCGCCGCCGTCGTTGACGATGAAGTTGGCGTGCTTGGGCGAGACGACGGCGCCGCCCACGCGGGAGCCTTTGAGCCCCGCCTGGTCAATGAGCCAGCCGGCGCTCGGGGTCACATCTTCACTTCGCACATGGCCGCCATGTGCGAAGTGAAGATGTGACCCCCTGGGGGGGTTCTTGAAGATGCAGCCGGCGCTGCGGGCGTCCATCGGCTGGGTCGCGTGCTTCTCGGCCAGGATGCTGTCGCGGCGTGCCACGAGCTCGCGCGGGGGCGCCTTGTCGAGCTGGAACGTGGCAGAGAGGAGGAGCAGGCCCGTGCTCGGCACAATCGAGTAGCGGTAGTCGAGGCCCAGCTCCGCCGCGTCCACCCAGTGGGGGACGGCGGGGGTCACATCTTCATTTGGCACATAGCGGCCATGTGCGAAATGAAGATGTGACCCCGCGACCACGGCGCCGACGAGGCAGTTGGCTACGCGGCCGTAGCGTCCGCCGGCGTTCATCGCCACGGCGCCGCCGACGGTGCCTGGGATGCCCGCGAGGGGTTCGAGGCCCCCGAGGCCCCAGCTCTCGGCGGTGCTGACCAGGCGCGGGAGGTAGAGCCCGGCGTCGGCCTCGATGCACGTGCCGCTGCGGCGCAGGCCGCCGAGGCGGCAGGTCGAGAGGACCACCCAGTCGTGCGGCTCGTCCGTGACCAGGAGGTTGGAGCCGCGTCCGAGGATGCGGACGCGGTAGCCCGCGTCGCGGCCCCGCAGGAGGGCGGCCTGGAAGGCATCCCAGTCGCGCGGCTCGACGAGGTAGCGGACCGGCCCTCCGACGCCGAAGGAGGTGTGGGCGGACATTGGTTCGTGCTCGTGGACGGTGGCGTCGAGGCCGGCGAAGAGTGGGACGCTCATGAGGGTTGCTCCTGGAGGTCGTGGAGGAGCTGTTCGCCGAAGCGATAGACGTCCCCCGCGCCGATTGTGAGGAGCGTGTCGCCGGGCCGCAGGAGGGCGAGGAGGTGGCGGCGCGCGGCCTCCCAGTCGTCGAAGCAGGAGCAGGGCACATGGCCGCGGCGGGCGACGGCGCGCTCGATCCAGCGCGTGCTCACGCCGTCGAGCGGCGGCTCGCCCGCGCCGTAGATGGGCAGTAGCACAAGGTAGTCGGCCCCCTCGAAGCAGTCGCCGAACCGCTCGCTGAGGTGATAGGTGCGGGTGTAGCGATGGGGCTGGAAGACGGCCAGGAGGCGGCCTGGGACCATGCCGCGTGCGGCGCCGAGCGTGGCGCGGATTTCGGTGGGGTGGTGGCCGTAGTCGTCGAGCATCGTCACGCCGTGGGCGGCACCCTTCCTCTCGAGGCGGCGCCCGACGCTGGCCACGCTGCCCAGCGCCCGCCGCAGCACATCGTCGGAGATGTCCAGCACCGAGGCTAGGGCGACCGCGGCGAGGGCGTTCTGGACGTTGTGCTCGCCCGGCAGACTCACCACGAGGCCGCGAAGGACATCGTTCGGGCGGCGCACGTCGAAGGTCGAGCTGCCGCCGTTGGTGTGGACGTTGACGGCTCGGAACCGGGCGGATTCCGCGAAGCCGTAGGTCAGGGTGCCGCCCGCCCAGGCGTCGAGGGTCTCCATCGCGGGCGCGCTGTCGGCGCACATCACCACGCAGCCGCCGGGCCGCGTCTGGGCCACGTAGCGGCGGAAGATGTCCTGGAGCGACGCCAGGTCGGGATAGTGGTCCACGTGCTCGTGGTCCACGTTGGTGATGATCGAGTACTGCGGGGCGAACTCGAGGAGCGAGCCGTCGCTTTCATCCACTTCGGTGACGAAGAAGGGGCCTGTGCCGAGGCAGTAGTTGCCGCCGATTTCGTCCACGATGCCGCCGACCATCACGGAGGGGTCGAGGTGGGCTTCGAGGAGGAGCTTGCTGAGGAGCCAGGTGGTGGTCGTCTTGCCGTGGGCGCCGGCCACCGCGATCAGGCGATGGCCGCCGGCGAAGCGGGCGAGCATTCGCGCCCGGCTGATGACTGGGATGAGGCGCCGATGGGCCGCGATGATCTCCGGCTCGGCGTCCGCAATGGCCGAGGAGCGGACGACCAGCTCGACGCCATCGAGGTGCGCCGGGTCGTGGCCGAGGTGGACCGTGCAGCCGCGGTCGGCTAGCGCGCGGAGGAGCGCGCCGTCCTTGATGTCGCAGCCCGACACCCTGGCGCCGCGCTCGAGGGTCATCTGGGCGATGGCGCTCATGCCGACGCCGCCGATGCCGAGGTAGTGGATGTGATGCCCGTCGAATTGCATGGTTGCTTCCTCAGCCTCACACTGGCCTTGCCTCGCCCCAGCGCGCCAGGAGGCGCGCGAGCCAGGGCTTGTGATGGCCGTTACCGTTGCGTGCCTTGGCCAGGGCCTCGATGCGGTCGGCCACGGCGGCGGCCGCCTTGGGCGCGCCGATGGCCCGGCTTTGGCGGGCCATGTCGGCGAGCCTGTCTCGGTCGCCGAGCAGCTCGGCCAGGCGGTGCGCCAGCGCGTGCGGCGAAATCGTGGCCTGTTCGACCACCACGGCCGCGTGGCGCTGCTCGAGGACGCTCGCGTTGTGGAACTGATGGTTGTCCATCGCGTGGGGATAGGGGACGAAGATGGCCGGGATGCCGAGCGCGGTGAGCTCGGCGATGCTGGTGCCGCCGGCGCGCGTGAGCGCCAGGTCGCACGCGCTGTAGGCCAGCGGCATGTCGGCGAGGAAGCCGAACACCTTGGCGGGCACCGCATACTGCTCGTAGGCGGCGCCCAGGCGCTCGCCGTCGGCCGGCCCTGCCAGGTGGATGACCTGCATCCGCACGCCCGCGGTGGCCAGGATGGGCAGGGCGGACAGCATCAGGGTGTTCAGCGGCCTCGCCCCCTGGCTGCCCCCCATCACGAGCAGCGTGGGCAGCGACGGGTCGAGGCCCATCTGCGCCGCGCACTCCGCGCGGTCGCGGCGCTGGATGAACTCGCGCACGGGGTTCCCCGTCACCCGCACCCGCCCTCGCGTGCGGAAGTGCGGCACCGCTTCCTCCCACTGGCTCTCCACCTCGTCCACGAAGCGGGCCAGGAAGCGATTCGAGCGGCCGGGGATGACGTTTTGCTCGAGCAGCACGCACGGGATGCCGCGCAGGGCCGCGCAGAGGACGGGCGCGACCGAGCCGTAGCCGCCCAACCCGACCACCGCGTCGGGCCGGAAGCGGCCGACGACCCCCATCGCCCTGGCGAAGGCCGGCAGGAGGGCCGCCAGGCGGCGCGGCAGCGACCCTGTGTGAATCGAGGGGATGACCACGCGCTCAAGCCCCAGTTCCTCGGGCGTACCCCCCTCCCTCTCGGAGGGAGGGGGCAGGGGGAGGGTGGACCCTTCCCCCGAGGCACCACCCTCACCCCGCCCTCTCCCTACAAGGGAGAGGGGGTATGCCTCATCCCGGTCCGTGCACAGCAGGAGCAGGCGTGCGGCGGGGTCGCGCCGCCGCAGCTCCTCGGCCACGGCCAGGCCGGGGAAGAGGTGGCCGCCCGTTCCGCCGCCAGCCAGTGCGATGTTCATCGTCGTTTCCTCGCCAGCTTCACGGCGCCCAGCTCGGGCGGAGCAGTCTCCGCCTCGGTGTGGGACGCCACATTCATCAGCAGGCCCACGCCGGCCATCGTGGCCACAAGGGCCGAGCCGCCGGCGCTCACGAGCGGCAGTGCGATGCCCTTCGTGGGCGCCGAACAGGTGACGACGGCGATGTTGATCGCCGCCTGGAGCGCGATGGTGAAGGTCAGGCCGAAGGCCAGCAGCGAGCCGTAGAGGTCGGGCGCACGCCGTGCCACCCGCAGCCCGCACCAGAACAGCAGCGCGAAGAGCACCACGACCGTCGCCGTGCCCACCAGGCCCATCTCCTCGCCGATGATCGAGAACACGAAATCCGAGTTCGCCTCCGGCAGGTAGAGGAGCTTCTGGCGGCTGTTGCCCAGGCCCAGGCCCGTGGCGCCGCCCGAGCCGAGGGCGATGAGGGACTGGACGATCTGGAAGCCTGCCCCCTGCGGCTCGGCCCAGGGGTCGAGGAAGGTGACGATGCGCTGCCACACGTGGGGCATGCGCATGGCCACATAGACGAGCAGTGGCGCCGAGGCCACGACGGCCGGCACGACGTGGATCATGCGAATGCCCGCGACGAACAGCATGCCGAACGTCACCATCGCAATGAGCAGCGCGGTGCCAAAGTCAGGCTCCTTGAGGATCAGCACGAAGGCCACGCCCATGATCAGCATCGGCTGCACGAAGCCCTTGAAGAACGTCTTGATCCGCCCCTGCTCGCGGGCCAGGAAGTCGGCCATGTAGAGGACGAGCGCGAGCTTGCAGAACTCCGAGGGCTGGAAGCTCAACTCGCCGTAGCGAAACCAGCGCCGCGCACCGTTCACCGTCGCTCCGAAGAACAGCACGCCCACGAGGCTGGCCAGCGAAAGGAGGAGGAGCGGGACGGTGAAGCGGCGGAGCGCGTGGTAGTCCACCGAGTAGGCCACGAGCAACGCCAGGAACGAGGCGGCGAGCCACACAGTATGCTTGAGGACCAGGTAGCGCCCGAGGGCGGCGTTTGTGGCCGGCGCCGTGCTCGCCACCATCACTAGGCCGAAGGCCAGCAACGCCACGGTGATGGCCAGGATGCCGCCGGTCACGTCCTGGAGCGAGCGCGCGGGGGTGGCCGCCGCTTGCGTTGCAGGGGGCGCTGGTTGTGCCAGTCGGCTCGCGGCCACGGTCGTCGCCTCCGCGCAGCCCCGTCAGCTCGACGGGCTGAAGTGGGCGCGCAACTCGGTCATCGTGCGGGCGTAAATCTGCTCGACCGTCGGCTCGGGCAGGTCGAGCACCTGCGCCACTTGGGCGAAGGTGAGGTGTTCGGCGTAGACGAGCATGAGCACCAGCCGCTCGTGCCGCTCCAGGCGGTTGAGCACGAACTCGCGCAGCTCGCCGACCTCTTCGGTCTCCTGGACCTCGGCCAAGACGCTCATGTCTGCCAGTCCTGAATCAGAGAAGGGGTTGGCCTGCACGCCCTCGCCCAGGGCGGCGCCGGCGGCCGGCGGGCAGCGGAGGCCGCCCAGCTCGCCCACGAGCGCCTGCCAGTGCGAGGCGTAGAGGTAGCTCGGCGAGGCGATCCCGCGCCACGCCGGAGGATGCCAGTAGGAACCAGTGCGTCTGTCCATCTTCTTCTTGCCTTCCGTGGCGGACACGGCTGGGCAAGCCAGCCGTGCCACGCCCTGTCTAGGTGGCTTTGAGCGATTCGGCGGCGCCATCACCGCCACCAAGACTGCCTAAAGGCAGGACTCCGAACCAGGAGCGCGACCCGTTTGGAGTCCTGCCTTCAGGCAGTCTTGACCCCAATGAGCCGAATCGCTGAAAGCCACGTAGGCGTGGTCGGCCCAGGCTTCGATGGCCTCGGCCACTTCCTCGAGCCGCATGCCGCGCGAGGCCTTGAAGAGCACCGTGTCGCGCGGGGCCAGGCGGCCTCGGAGCCACTCGGCCGCCTCGGCGCGGACGCGTGTGCGGAACACGTTCGCGGGGTCCATTCCGTGCAGCAGTGCCTCGTCGGCGAGAGCGGCGGCGCTCTCGCCGACGGTGCACAGCATCTCGATGCCGGCGGCTGCGACGATTCGGCCGAGCTCCCGGTGGGCCGCCTCGCACAGGCCGCCCACCTCGAGCATGTCGCCCAGCACGGCCACGCGGCGGCCGCGGCGTCGCCACCGCAACTCGGCCACCGCGCCTCGCATCGAGACTGGGTTCGCGTTGTAGCAGTCCAGCAACAGCGTCATCCCGCCCGCCCTGCGCGGCTCCATCCGCCACTTCGGGGCGTGGAGGGCCGCCAGGCGACCCGCCGCCTCGGCCACGCGCAGGCCAAGCTCCGCCGCCACCGCGATGGCCGCGATGGCGTTCGACACCTGGTGCCGGCCAATCACCGGAATCCACACCGCGTCGCCCGTCCGCTCGACGGTGAAGCGGATGTGGGTGTAGCCCCTTCCGATGCGGACGGCTCGCCAGTCGGCGCCGCGCGAGAGGCCGAACGTGACCTTGCGGCCCGGGTGGCGGGCGGCGATGCCGCGGCTCCACTCCTCGTCGGCGTGCAGCACGGCCAGGCCACCCTCGGCCAGGCAGTCCAGCATCACGGCCTTCTCGCGCGCCACGCCGTCCCGCGAGCCGAAGGCCTCGAGGTGCGTGTCCCCGATGTTCGTGATCAGCGCTACGTTCGGGCGCGACGGCCGGGCGATGGGGGCCATCTCCCCGAAGTGGTTCACCCCCATCTCCACGATGGCGTAGCGGTGCTCCGGCGCGATGCGCAGCAGCGTCTGGGGCACGCCGACGTGGTTGTTGAAGTTCGCCTCCGAGCACATCGTCGGGCCAAGGCCGGCGAGGACGAGGGCCAGCATCTCCTTCGTCGTGGTCTTGCCGTTGCTGCCGGTGACGCCGACCACGGTGGCCTGCATCCTGTCGCGCCACCAGCCGCCGAGGGCCTGGTACGCCGCCAGCGTGTCGCTCACGAGGACGAGCGGCTTGTCCGCCGACAGCCCCTCGGGTACGCGGGAGACCAGTGCGGCCGCGGCGCCCGCGGCGAAAGCCTTGCCCACGTAGCCGTGGCCGTCGAAGCTCTCGCCCCGAAGGGCGACGAACAGCTCGCCGGCCCTCACCGTGCGCGAATCCGTGCTCACGCCGGTCACGATGGCCTCGCCGAAGACGCGGGGCAGAGACGCCCCGCCTACAGCGCTCGCAACCTCGGCGATGGTGGCTCTCATTGCTCTAGTCCTCGCTCCCGCCGCCATCGTTGGCTCTGGACTCCGGGGCGCAGGCGGGCTGCCCGTGCCGGCGGAGCGCTTCCATTTCCTCATAGAGCGTCGCATTGCGGATGGCGATGGCCAGGTGCGGGGCCAGGCAGATGAGCACCCGCAGGTCGCGCTCGTGGAAGGCCAGGCCGCCTGCCCTCTCCGCCACGCACGCCACGCCCACGAGCCGCTCCTCGAAGAGCAGCGGCACGCCGACGAAGGAGCCGCCCTGGTAGCCCTCGGCCCGCGCCAGGGCCGCGAACTCGGGCCTGGCCTCGACGTCCGCCAGAAGCAGCGGCACGCGGTGCCGCGCCACCCACCCGGATAGCCCCTCGCTGTGGGCGGGGCCGGAGCCTGCCCTGAGCGGAGCCGAAGGGCGCCCCGCGCGGGGCAGAGACGCCCCGCCCACAACTGGTATGTCAGCCAAGTTCGCCATATTGCGGCCCCCCTGGAACATGGCAGACTTGGCAGACATACCCCCCCGGTCGCCCCTGCGCGCCCGCACCGTCAGGCCATTGCCGTCCGGCTCGGGGAGCAGGATGGACACGGCGTGCGCCCCTGTGAGCGAGGCGATTGTGGCCACGGCGGCCTCCAGGAGCGCATCGAGCCGCAGCTCGGCGGCAACCGTCAGCGCCAGGTCCTGCACCGCCAACAGCTCGCCCACGCGGCGCTCCAGCCGCACGTTCGCCTCCACCAGCTCCCCGGCGGGAGAGGGCGGATGGGCTGTGGTCAGGTCGTGAACGCTCGTGTCGAGCATATGCGTCTTGTCCCTGCCAACCATTTCCGATTTGCGATTTCCGATTTCCGATTGAAGACTTCAGCCCTCGGCGCCCAGGCCCGCCTGAGAGTTGCTCTGGTTTGCTCTGGGCTCGAAATCGGCAATCGGCAATCGGCAATCGGCAATCGACTCTCTCGCCTTGCGCCGGAGGACGCCCAGGGCGCGCTGGGCCTCCTCCTTGTCGTCGAAGGGGTAGCGGACGCTGCCCAGCTCCTGCACGCTCTCGTGTCCCTTGCCGCAGATGGCCACGAGGTCGCCCGGGGCGGCCATCGCGACGGCTTTGCGGATGGCCTCGCGGCGGTCGGGCTCCACCACGCACATCGCCTGCGGGTTGGCCCCCGCCACGATGGCGTCCAGAATGTCCTCCGTGCGTTCGCTGCGGCTGTTGTCGGCGGTCAGGACCGTCACGTCGGCGTAGTGGGTGGCCGTGGCGCCCATCAGCGGGCGCTTCGAGGTGTCGCGGTCGCCGCCACAGCCGAAGACCACGATGAGGCGGTTGGGCGCGACGAGCGGCTTGAGGGTGCCGAGGACCGAGCGCAGCCCGTCGTTGTTGTGCGCGTAGTCCACCAGAACCGTGAACGGCTGCCCCTCGTCCACCCGCTCGAGGCGGCCTGGTGCGCCCGCGAACTGGGCGATGCCGGCCGCGATGGTGTCGAGCGGGATGCCCAGCGCCAGGGCGCAGCAGGTGCCGGCCAGGAGGTTTTGGACGTTGAAGCCGCCGAGGAGCGGCGAGTGCGCCCGCACGCTGCCGGCCGGCGTGTGAAGCCGCAGCGTCGTGCCGTCGAGGGTCATTCGCTCGATGGTCGCCGTCACGTCCACGGTGGCCGACAGGCCGTAGGTCATCACGTTGCCGCGGCCGCGCCGCTCGCGGAAGTAGCCGCACTGCGGGTCGTCCGCGTTCAGCACGGCCGTGGCCTCAGGCGACAGGCTCTCGAAGAGGCGGGCCTTTGCGGCCAGGTAGTTCTCGAACGTGCCGTGGTAGTCGAGGTGCTCGTGGGGCGTGACGTTTGTGAGGGCGGCGACGGCGAAGCGGATGCCGCGCACGCGCTCCTGGTCGAGGCTGTGGCTGGAGACCTCCATCACGGCGTGGCTGATGCGGCGCTCGACCATGCGGGCGAAGAGGGCCTGTAGCTCGGGCGCCTCGGGCGTGGTGTTCGACGCCCGCTCGCACAGGGAGCCGAGCTGGTTGACGACGGTGGAGATGAGGGCGGCCTGCTTGCCCCACTTGGCCAGGAGCCAGCGGACGAGCATCGCCGTCGTCGTCTTCCCGTTCGTGCCCGTCACGCCCACCGTCCGCACGAGGTCGGCCGGGCGGCCGTGGAACTGGCCGCAGAGGTCGGCCAGCGCCGCCCGCACGTCGGGCACGATGATGAGCGTCACCTCGGGCGGCACCGGCACCTCGTGGGAGGCCAGGACTGTGTGCGCCCCGCGGGCCACGGCGTCGGCCACGTAGGCCGACCCGTCCCCGTGCGGCCCGGCCACCACGGCGAAGAGCCATTCGGCCAGGGCCTTCCGCGAGTCCAGCGTCAGCCCCTGGATGCTGCGGTCCGTGTAGTTCCGCAACTCGCGGGTCTCGAGCACGCGGAGCAGCTTGCTGAGCTTCATCGTGTCCCCCTCTGCGTATCTGTGCCGATCCCCAGCCGCGCCAGGGCCTGCGGCTTGTCGGGCGCAACGCCCAGGTAGGCCAGGGTCTGCTTGATGATCTGTCCCACCGCCGGCGCGGCCACCGTGCCGCCGAAGAAGCGGCCGCCGGCACGCTTCGTCGGCTCATCCACGCTCACGAGCACGACGATTTGCGGCTTCTCGGCGGGCGCCATCGCCGCGAAGGAGCACACCGACGCGCCGCTCACGTAGTGGCCGCCGACCACCTTATCCGCAGTGCCCGTTTTCCCACCCAGCGTGTACATCGCCAGGCGGGCATGCTTCCCTGTCCCCTCCTCCACCACGCGGCACAGGACTCGCCGCACGCGCTGCGCCACGCTCGCGGGGACGACCTGCCGCACGGGCTTGACGGGCCGCTCGGCCCACGTCCCGTCGTCGCGGCGCACGCGCCGCACCACCCGCGGGGCCATCAGCACCCCGTCGTTGGCGATGGCGCCGTAGGCCAGGGCCATCTGCACCCCGTTCACGCACACCTCGTGGCCGATGCAGACGGAGGGCAGGGAGAGGCTGGTCCAGCGCGAGGGCGGGTAGAGCTGCCCCGGGTTCTCGCCGGGCAGCTCGAAGCCCGTGGCGCGGCCCAGCCCGAAGGCCCGCAGGTAGCGGTAGAGGCGCTCCGGGCCGAGCTTCATGCCTATCTTGGCTGTGCCGATGTTCGACGACTTGACGATGACCATCTCGGCGCTAAGGTGGCCGTAGCCATGCAGGTCCTTGAAGCGCCGCGAGCCGATGAACCAGCAGCCGTTCTCGCAGAAGAAGTCCGTCTGCTCCGTCACCACCCGCTCCTGGAGCGCCCCGCTGAAGACCAGCGCCTTCATGATCGAGCCAGGCTCGAACCAGTCCACGATGTACCTGGCCCTGGCCCGGTTCTTCAGGTCGGCCGGGGCGTAGGTGCCATAGCGGTTGGGGTCGTAGGTCGGCAGGCTGGCCGCGGCCAGCAGGTCCCCCGTCCGCGGGTCGAGGACCACGGCCATCGCGCCCTTGGGCGCCCAGAGGTCCCACATCTCGCGCAGCGCCGCCTCCGCGTGGCCCTGGACCACCGCGTCAACCGTCAGCTCAACGTCGCTCCCGGGCCGCGGCAGCTTGGCGGCGTCCGTCGTGCTGATGTAGCGGCCGGCCGCATCGCGCTGAAGGCTCGCGCGGCCCGGCTCGCCCGCAAGCACGTCGTCCAGCGTCGCCTCCAGGCCCTCCATCCCCTGCTCGTCAATGCCCGTGAAGCCGACCAGTTGGCAGGCGAGCTCGCCGTGGGGATACATGCGCTTGTATTCGGGCCACACGGCCACGCCCGGCAGCCGCTCGGCCTCGACCCGCTTCGCCTCCGCCTCGCTCGCCTTCCGCTTCACCCAGCAGAAGCGCCGCAGCCCGTCGAGGTCAGGCACCAGCTCCTCAGCGTCGCACCCCAGCAAGGGGGCCAGAGCCGCGGCGGCGGCCGTGGGGTCAACTATCTCGGCGGGACGCGCGTACAGGCCGCCCTGGCGGAACTCGACGGCTGTGCCCAGGCCCCGCACCGCCGGCTCCTGACGCAGCCGCTGCTCTTCCTCGGGGCTGAGGCCCCGCCTCAGGCACGTGAGGCCCATCGGCCGCTCCACCCGCGACGCCAGCACCGTCGCGTCCAGCCCGAGCAACTCCGCCAGGCGGCGACACGTCCCCTGTGGGTCGTCGAGCTGGCGCGGGTCCACATAGATGCTGGGAGCCTGGACCGAGGTGGCCAGGGCGCGCCCGCGGCAGTCCAGGATGCTCCCGCGCCGCTCGGGCCGCGTCACCCGCACGAAATGCTGCGACGCTGCCATCTCGCGGTACTTCGGCTGGTCCTTCGCCTGGATGACGTACAGCCGCCCCGCCAGGCCCCCGTAGAGGCCCAGCACGGACACCGCCACCACCCACAGCCTGCCGCTATGCCCACGCTGTGCCGCCATCGTGTCCCGTTCCCTGTCCCCGCCTGGCTCCGTGCACACGCACGTGCACGTGTCCAGCGATCACGAACTCCCCCCTCCCCCTTGGGGGGAGGGTAGGGGTGGGGGTGCTTCCGTGGGCTCGAGCGAGGCCAAGCACCCTCACCCCTGCCCTCTCCCCGAGGGAGAGGGAGGGAGGTTGTCCGCACCTCAGGGACGCACAGGCATCTTGCCTGTTTCACACTGCCGCTCCGCCACGCGGAGCCGGGCACTGCGCGCCCGTGGGTTCGCCGCCACCTCCTCCGCCGTCGGGCGGAGGGGCTTGCGCGTCACAACCGTCACCACCCCCTCCGACGCGAAGCCGCGCAATGCCTGCTTCACGATGCGGTCCTCGAGGGAGTGGAACGAAATCACGGCCAGCCTGCCCCCCGGCGCGAGCCATTGGGGCAGTGTGCCCAGGGCCGCCTCCAATGCCCCCAGCTCGTCGTTCACCGCAATGCGTAGGGCCTGGAAGGTCCTGGTCGCCGGGTGCAGCCGCGGCTCGCGCCGCGGCACCACGGCCTCCACCAGCGCCGCCAGGTCGCCCGTCGTGCGGAGGCGTCCCCGCCGCTCGGCAATTGCCCTGGCGATGCGGCGGGCGAAGCGCTCCTCGCCGCACTCGCGCAGAATCCGCTCAAGCTCCCGCTCCCCGCTCCGCGCCAGCAGCTCCGAGGCCGGGCGGCCCTGGCTCGCGTCCATCCGCATGTCCAGCGGGCCGTCGGCCAGGAAGCTGAAACCCCGGTCCGCCCGCTCGAGCTGATAGCTTGAAACGCCCAGGTCCATCACCACACCATCCGCTCCGCGCCCCAGGTGCCGGGCAGCGTGCCCAGCCAGGTCGCGGAAGTCGCCATGCACCAGCTCGAAGTGCCCCGCAAAGGGGGCCAAATGCCCCCGAGCAAGCTCAAGGGCCTCGGCATCGCGGTCAAGGCCGAGGAGGAAGCCCCCCGGCACCAGCCGCTCCAGGAGGGCCGCCGCGTGGCCCCCGAGGCCCACCGTAGCGTCTATCATTCGCCGCCCTGGCGCGGGGCGAAGGGCATCCACCACTTCACCGAGCAGGACTGGCTTGTGCATCTCCGTTCAGCCGAACTAGCTGCACGTTTGGAGTGCGGCCTTCAGGCCGTATCTTGCGGCTCGGATACGGGCTAAAGCCCGCACTACGAACCGGCCGCATTTGACTCTGGGGAATGAGGAGGAGGCGAGTTCGTGCCTGGCGGGCTGCCGTCGTCGGGTCGGTGACTCCCAGTGGTTGGCCGGGAGAGCGTTGGTTGGGCGCTTCGACGACAACCCTTGACAGCGGCTTGCCGAAGTAGTAGACTACTTCTGGCTAGCACCTCGGCCGGCCTGGTTTCCCCGACCATGAGCGGCCGGCGAGGCGCTGGGTAGGAAAGCGGGGCTCAGGTTCCCCGTCTCGCCCTGAGCCCTGCTTTCCCCGCTACAAATCCCCCTGATGCCAGAGAACGAACTCGCCTCTCCGTGTGTTACTGGGCACCCCCGCCCGGCTTGAGCTGGTAGAGGGACTCCGCCAGCTCCTCGAACTGAGCCTCGTGCGCGTCTCGCAGCGCCGCCCAGCGGGCCGGGCTCCACAACTCGAAGCGGTTCGACGCCCCGATGAACAGCACCTCTTCCTCAATGCCGGCGAGCTCTCTCAGGCGGTCGGGCAGGAGGACCCGGCCTAGCTTGTCCGGGTCAGCCTGCACGGCCTCGCTGAAGAACAGCCGCTGGAGCATGCGGGCGTTGAAGCCGCGGAAGTCGGCCGAGGCAATGTCGTCCGCCACGGCCTCCCATTGGCTGGCAGGAAACAGGAAGGCGCACTTGTCCAGGCCACGCGTGAGGAACAGGCCGGCCCGAATCTCCTCCTCGCCCATCTGCTCGCGCACACGGCGCGGCACGA
>Ga0194125_10005830_pt1 | contig 18554 bp, 16 predicted proteins | sample TA2KigC250mmetaG_FD_148626 | JGI IMG/M metagenome (GOLD analysis project Ga0194125, IMG submission 148626) | Freshwater microbial communities from Lake Tanganyika, Tanzania - TA2015034 Kigoma Deep Cast 250m | ecosystem: Environmental > Aquatic > Freshwater > Lake | place: Tanzania: Lake...
AAAAATTCGCCACAGGTGTGTTCCCACAGCAGCCAGTGGCGGGCCGCCGCCGGGGCCGGGGCGGGAATTGCCAGCCCGGCCAGATCACCGGCTATCAGATAGCTGATCCCCAGGAAGTTGTCTTGCTGGGAGATAGCTCCACTAATGGTTACCGGAAATGAGGGAATATTTCCGGGAAAAGGCATCAAAGAAAAAGCGTGGCTGCTCATTTAAAGTCTCGGATAATGGTTTGAATGGTTCCGGCCTGGGATTCAATACTTGCCGTCAACTGGAACTGCACCAGGGCCCGCCAGAGGTTGTGTTCCGGGTGGCGGGCCTTGAAATAGGCATTGCCGGCCAGGTAATCAGTGACAAACCGCAGCCCCAGTTCAAAGGCGATGAGACGGATGGCATCATAGAGATAGAGATAATCGTCGGGGGTGAGAAAATTCCGGGCCCAGGCGAGATAGCCCCGCAGGATGGCCTGGCACAGGTCGGGGTCGAATTGCACCGCCTGCCAGTCCTGGGTTTCCTCGCCCAGAGGATTGCAGCCGGAGCGCAGACAGTCGCCGAGGTCGTACTGGATCAGGCCGGGCTTGACGGTGTCCAGGTCGATGAGTCCCACGGCCCGGCCGGTGTCGGTGTCCAGCATGACGTTGTTGACCTTGGGATCGCCGTGAATAGGGCGTAAGGTCAGCCGGCCCTCCTGCCGGGCCTGCTCCAGAATCGTGGCCCAGGCCCGTCGGTGGCTGATGAAATTAAGGGCATATTTCACCTCCGGGGATGGTTTGGGGGGACGCTGCGCCAAAACCCGGTCGAATGCCCGCAGGTAGACCGGCGTGACATGAAATCCGGGCAGCGTATCTGCCAGCCGGGCCGGGGGCAGATCGCTGGCCAAAAGGTGAAACATCCCCAAGGCCAGGCCCACCTCCTCGGCGTGGCGATTATTCTGAATGGCGTCGAGGGCATGAGCGTGGTCGATGAAACTCAGGGCCCGCCAGAAAGAGCCTTGGGAATCGATCCAGTGGTCCTGGCCGTCCTGGTCCGGCAGGGCCTGGGGGGTTTCCCAGCGGCGGGTGGGATCGACCCTGACCTGGGACAGCCGCTGCCGGGCATGTTCAGTGAAAACCCGCAGGTTGTGCATTACCAGGGCAGGCTGTGGAAAAACATGCGTGTTCAACCGCTGCACGATGAAATGCCGCGCCTCGCGGCCGGCCAGGGTCGCCAAAAATGTGTCATTGACATTGCCATGGCCATATTCCCGGACGGCCACCACTTGGCCGGGGTGGCCAAAGCGCGCTGCTGCTGCCAGAGCTGCTTGCATGACTGGAAAGCCCCCTTACCCTGTTACCTGATGGGGATTAATGGTCTTTAGCTTTGACGCCGGGAATCTCCACCCTCTCATCCATAATTCTTACGATGTCAATCATATGGTTCAGAATGAGTTTAATCTTTCCCAGAAGGTCCAGGTAGATGGCGAAGGCATGGGGTTGTCCGAAGCTCTGGGTCATCACGGTCTCGTGCTCCGTTTCCGCCTGGAAGCAGCCCTCGATCTGATTGTTGGCCTCGGCCACGAGATATCTTTTCAAAGGCGGGTTTTCTGCATGAAACAGGTCTGCCAGCCCCCGCATGAGCCCCATGGTTCGCACAAACAGGTCGTTCAGATGAAAAAAGTCCCGGTCCGAGACCATGGTTGCTTCTTTGATCTTTCGCTGGATGGGCTCGGACATTTTACTCATGATATCGCCCATGTGCTCCAGGTGGCCCAGCACCCTGTGCAGTTTTTTCAGGTAGGGTTGGCGGCCATTGCTACTCTCGGCCTGAGCCGATTCCACCTCGGTGAAAAAGTCGTCGAGCTCCAGGACGATCTTGTCCTGGAACCGCTCCACCTCTTCCAATTCCGCCAGGCTGCTGCGATTAAAGGCGTGCCGGACCGCGCCGCACATACGCCGGAGATTGTCCACCGTGGACGACAATGAGGCCAGGGTGGTGCGGTAATATGTCTTTGCCGGATCTTTTTGCATCGATAATCTCCTCAGCATTGTGGTCATTGAAATTCGATTTTACCTTTCCAAAATCATCGCCATTGTTTATCTTTAAGATCGATGTGAGGCGATTGCAAGAGATTATTGCGAAAATCCGCCTGGTTCTTGCCAATCTGCCTCCATGTTTATACAATTAACCACAAAATCCCCGTAAGGCCGCGCTTGCGCTTAGTGAGAAACTATCTTCCATGAAGAGCAGATCCCTTAAATACATCTTCATTCTGTTGATCCTGTCGGTCCTGGCCTCTGTCCGGTCACTGCCGGCCCCGGCCCAGACTAAAGCGACCGGCATCCCCCCGCTGCTGCAAGAGGCTGACAATCTATACCGGAATCATCGGTATGCAGAGGCTCGGCAGCGTTACGAGCAGTTTTTGCAGACCTCTCCCCCGGCCCCCCAGGGGCAGCATGCCTGGCTGCGGTTGGCTGAAATCTACGGCATCCAGGGAGACTGGGGCCAGGCCAAGTCGCGCTATGAGAAACTTCTGGCGGTCACCACTGACAGCGACATGGCTCTCAAAGCCCGCTACGGCGTAGGCCAGGCCAATTATAAGCTGGGCAATCACCTGGAAGCCGAGAGGATTTTAGAAAACCTCAGCGCCTCTCGGCTGCCCGGCGATCTGCGTTTTAGAACCACTGCCCTGTTAACGGAATTATCCCTGCAATTCGGCAACATCCCCCAGGCCTTCACCCGTTTGCTCCTGCTGGAAAAAGATGTGCTTTTGGGTGAAGAAGAGTGGTTTGAGGACTTGAAAGTCCGCTTACTGAGTCGGGCCACCAGCCCGGACCTGGAAAAGTTCGCCGATCTGTACCGCGACACCCCCCTAACCCCGGCGGTGCTCCTGCAATTGGCTAAAGTCGAGCTCCAGGCCGGCAACCCCGAAAAGGCCGGCGCCGTCATCAGAACCCTGCGGGAAAGGTTTCCCCAAAGTCCCGAGGCCCGCCGGGCGGCACAACTGGCCCCTGCCGACAGACCCGGAGTGGCTCAATCCGGCGCCGTGGTGGGGTGTTTGCTGCCGTTGTCCGGAGAACATGCCGATGTGGGCACCCAGGTGAAAAACGGCCTGGAGCTGGCCGCCTCCCAGACCGGGGTGGCCTTCATCGTGCAGGACTGCGGCGATACTCCCCAGCAGGCCGCAGCCCTGGTGGAAGAGCTGGCCAGCCATCCCCAGGTTAAGGTATTGGTAGGTTTCTTCCCCTCGGCTGCAGCCGAAGCCGCCGCAACAGCGGCCCAACGGGCGGGAATCCCCTTACTGGCTCTGACCCAAAAGAAAAATATTACGGAAATCGGGCCGTTGATCTTCCGGGATTTCTTCACCCACCGCCTCATGGTGCAAGCCTTGCTGGATTACACCGCCAATACCCTGGGGTGGCAGCGTTATGCCGTGGTCTATCCCGATTCCAGATATGGGCAGGCACTGGCCCGCCAGTTCAGCGAAGCAACCGCTCGGAAGGCAGCGAGGTTGGTGGCCCAGGTTTCCTACCCGGCAGGAGGCCGGGATGTAGCCGGCGTGGTGCAGACTCTAACGCAGATCAGCCCTGGTCCGGATGGAGTCCCGGCCTTGGATGCCGTATTCATCCCTGATGAAGCTGCAGTTGCGGCCTCCGTGGCCCAAGCCATCGCCTCCGCCGGACTCAACCGGGTCCGGCTTCTGGGAACCAATATTCTGCACTTCCCGGAAACTTTACTATATGCGGACTCGCTGGAGGGGATTCTCTTCTCGGATGGTTTTTTAGCCACTGATCCAGACCCATCGGTTATAGCCTTTGTGGCGGACTTCCGGCACCGGTTCCAGCAGACCCCCGGCTATTTGGCGGCCCAGGGTTACAGCAGTATGCGATTGCTCGCCGAGACCCTTAAAGATTTTCCCGGTCTCGGTCGGACCGAGTTTGCCCAGAAACTCCGCCACCAGACCCAGCCACCGGGTTTTTCCCTGTTTAAGGTTTTTAACGCCGACCGTGAGGCGGAATTAGCCATCAAAATTGTGACCATTAAGGGCAAGGCATTTCATCTGGAGCGATAACCGCATAATCGCATCATACTCCGGGGGGCACGGTGACCCGCCCCACCAGAAAGAAGAGGGACTCTATGTTTCCAGAAATCTGCGGCAGTCTCACCTTTGTTCCCGGTTTTTTGGTGGGCCACGCCAGCGACTTTAAGAATCTCACCGGCTGCACCGTCATCCTCTGCCCTCCCGGCACCGTGGGGAGCATCGATGTCCGGGGCTCTGCGGCCGGCACCCGCCAGATCGACGCTTTGCAGAGCTATCACATCGTCAACGAGGTGCAGGCCGTGTTCCTCTCCGGGGGCAGCGCCTTCGGTCTGGACGCGGCCGGCGGGGTCATGGAGTTCCTCGAGGAGAGGGGTTATGGCTTTGACGTGGCCATCACCCGGGTACCCACGGTGCCCGCAGCAGTGATCTTTGACCTCTCCCTGGGGAACTGCCGGGTGCGGCCGGATAAGGCCATGGGCTATGCCGCCTGCGTCCAAGCCACTGCCGGGGCCGTGGCGGAGGGCAGCGTCGGGGCCGGAACCGGGGCTTCCGTGGGAAAACTGTTCGGCATCACCCAGGGCATGAAGAGCGGCCTGGGCAGCGTCTGCCTGGCGGGTCCCAATGGCCTGCTGGTGGGCGCCCTGGTGGTGGTGAACGCCTTCGGGGACGTGCGGGATTGTAACACCGGCGCCTTGATTGCCGGAGCCCGGCTTTCTCCGGAAAGCGCCGAATTTGCCGACACCGCTGCCTATATCCGCCAAGGCATCGTCCGCCACAGTTTCGGCGAACCCAACACTACCCTGGGAGTCATCGCCACCAACGCCCGCCTGACCCGGGAACAGGCCCATAAAGTCGCCCAAATGGGCCACAACGGCCTGGCCCGTAGCATCACTCCCATACATACCCTGTTCGACGGAGATATAGTCTTTGTCCTGTCGCAACCCATGGTTGAGGCCGATCTGCACGTGGTGGGCCTGTTGGGGGAAGCGGCCCTGCAACTGGCCATCGACCGGGCCATCAGACTGGCCCATGGCTTGGGGGTGCTGCCGGCTTATGCGGACCTATGCTGAGAAGTTCAAAGTTCAAGACATAGGGACTATCGGACAGGAATATTTCTCAGCCAGCTCGACTTGCCCCCAGAGCAGGATCAATAAATATTTGTCTATTATTATTTTCATATCCTCAATTTAAAGCCGATCCGCCTGTATCGGCAAAAATAAATCGGAAAAATTCAAGGTTTGCCAAAACAAACCGATACTATTAACAATTACAAAACTTCCAACCCTGTGGTTGAAATCACCTGCAATGCCCGGTCAGTTATCACGGCGCGGAAGGAAGGATATGAAATGAAAAGCCAAGTCTTCATCAGTGATCATACTCCCCCCCGCCAGCAGCTTAAAATTATTATGAAAGCCCTCCACTGCCTCCGGCAGGCGCCAGACCTGAGGGATCATAAAATCCAACCGGTTGCCACCGCCCTGCGCAATAAAACCTATTATATTGATCGTCGCAAATTGGCCGACTGTCTGATTACCGGCCTGTTGATGGGCTGCCTCTGAGCTGCTGGCTTTTACACCCTTGATTTTTAAAAAATCATGAGGGCCGGTCTGAAGCAGGCTAATACGTGCTCTTACTGATGCGATTCCCCTTTACCAGAGGGGATTTTTTTTTGGTCCAAGCAGAAATAATCCTGTTGATAAATCATTACAAAGTATGAAAAAAGGCATACGCTGCATCATCTGGCGGGCACGGCGTCCCGTCCCACCATCAAATATGCTTGAAGCTGGGACCGATTACCTCTCAAAACTGTTAAAATTCAATCCGTAAGCCGGCGGCTGATATCTGGGTGTTGCAGACTTAACCCAATCCCGGGTCGTTGCCAGCTTAACAGCCGAGCGCCTCGCCGGTCTCGGTAATTCCTGCTTGACAGGTGACAGTTAGGTTATTAGAGTAATTCGTGCCTCATGTCACATGAGTTTATCGTCTAAGGAGACGCATATGGGCTTATGGGAATGGTTACTGACTATCTCTGCCAGCTCCGGAGGGCCGGGTCAACCTTTTACGGCCCAGTGGCAGTATGTTACTGCGGCCTTGGTGGCCCCGGCCCTCATCGGGGCTCTCTGGGCTGGCATAATCATCCTGGCGGAAAGAATCTTCGGCCTGAGATTGGGCGGCGGCGGCATCTGAGCGCGTACTGATTTCCAAACATAATAGGATGTTCTCATGAACGTGACGCTTCCGATAGCCAGCTATTGGCAAAAAGTCCTGCATCCGGAATTGGCCAGGCTCACTGAACCCCTGCAGGGATGGTTTTTCACCATCCAGAGCAACGGCGATCTGGCCGTCAGCCTCCCGGCTTTGGTGCTTGTGGGCCTGACGGTGGGTCTGTTAACCGGTTTTTTTGGGGTCGGCGGCGGTTTCTTGATGACTCCCTGGTTGAACGTTTTTTTTAATGTTCCCTATAACGTGGCCGTGGGAACGGACCTGACGCAGATGGTGGGAACCGCCACCATGGCCAACCTGCGGCAGGGCGGGGCCGGCTATGTGGATTTCAAACTTGGGTTTTTGCTTTTTGGCGGCAGTATCTTCGGGGTGGAGATCGGGGCCCGGTTGGTGGAACTGCTCAAGGCCGGGGGCGGCTTCGTGGTAGGAGGACTGAGGATCACGGTATTACAAACGGTCATGACCCTGGTTTACGGCCTGCTCATGGGCTGGATAGCCTCATTGGTCTTTAAGGAAGCCAGAGCCGCTCTCCGGAAGGAGCACCAGGGGGCGACGCCGGTAGCCATGGCGGCCCCGGTGGCCGGCCGGTTACGCACCATCCATCTCAGACCCCTGGTCTCCCTGCCGGTTTCGGGGGTTGAGGCCATTTCTTTGTGGGTCATCCTGGGAGTGGGATTCTTTAGCGGCCTGCTCACCGGCCTGCTGGGGGTGAGCGGCAGTTTTATCAGGATGCCGGCCCTGATTTACGTCCTGGGAGTGCCCACGGTGGTTTCCATCGGCACCAACCTCTTTGAGCTGCTGCTCACTTCTTTATACGGCACCTTGACCCACAGCGTCAAGGGCAACGTAGAGCTGGTGCTGGTGATCATCCTCCTGGCGGCCGGCGCGCTGGGCAGCCAGGCCGGCGCCGCCCTGCAGCGCAAGTTCGCCCATCCCCGGCTGCAGCTGGCCTTTGCCGGGGTGATGTTTTTCACCATCGGGTTGATGCTGCTTAAATTGTTCCGGTGATGCTTTCGGCTCTGGGAGACTCTGTTATGAAAAGTTCACCATGTAGGGCGGGAAAGCGGAGCGCATCCCGCCTTCAAACTGAAAGCTGAAGGCCTGTTATTTGGCCACCAGGGCGGCAATAGTGGCCTTCAGCCGGTGGGGGTCTTCGGCTTTTTCCAAAAAAGCCGCAGCATCGGCAATGACAGTGCCCTGGGGGGGGCCAGGGTGAAAGGAGTGAATGATGACGGGAAGGGTAGGATAAAAGGTTCTGAGCCTGTCCTGCAGATTAGCTTCAATTACATAAGGAACCTCGGGATCCAGAATGAGGAGATCCGGCAGTTCTCCCTGGGTCAGCAGACCCAGGATCTCCGGCGCATCCCGGGCTACAATAACGATATAGCCCTCGCTCTCCAGTTCCCGCCGCAACAGCTCCCGGACATGCCGGTTCCGGTCTGCAAGCAGAATGCGGACTGCTCTCGCCATCATACACCAATCCCGCCTTTGCCCCAGGGGAAGCTGCAATGATAATACCATTCTGAAGGTATTGCGGATAATTTATAACTTACTGAATATAAAAATAATAATTTAAGAAGCACTACAAAGGGCGGGATAAGGCCAAGGCATACCTGCCAAACTTTTTTACAAATTGTAAAGGGGGGGGACCTAAGAGTCTGTTTCCGATTCATCCGGCCGCGGTTCGGTGTAATCGCAGGTCTTTTGGGGGCAGGCCAGGATTTTACCGAGCTTTTTGGTCTCCTTGGCTACGAGCAGGGGAAAGCCGCACTGGGGACAGGATTTGGCCACGGGCGGTTGGTTCAATGCATAGGTGCATTTAGGATAGCGGCTGCAGCCGTAAAAAACACCCCTGCGGGAGCGTCTGGGTAAGAGTGTGCCGTTGCAGTCCTCTTCTGGGCAGGAAACTCCGGCCCCCTGCTCCGTATTTTCCTGCAGGCTGCGGGTAAAACGGCATTTGGGGTAGCCGGGGCAGGCCAGGAAGGGGCCGTAGCGGCCCTGTTTGGCCACCAGGGTCTGGCCGCATTGGGGACAGGTCTCGGTAACTTCCGGCAGTTCTGCTGCAGGTGTCTCGGTTTTTTCCTCGGGTATAATCTCCCCCTGGTCATTACGGCTGAAATTTTTAGTATAGCGGCACTCGGGATAACCGGAGCATCCCAAGAATTCGCCATTTTTGCCCCACTTGATCAACAATTCCCCCCCGCACTGGGGGCAGGTGAGCCCGGTGGCCAGGCCTTTCACCCGGGGCATGCTCCCCTTGGCCTCCTGGAGTTCCTGGACAAAGGCGCTGTAAAAATCCCGGAGCACGTCCTGCCAGAGTACGTTCCCCTCAGCGATGGTGTCCAGGCGTTCTTCCAGGTTGGCCGTAAATTTCACGTCCATGATGTTGGGAAAGCTGGCCACCAGCAGGTCATTAATGATCATGCCTAATTCCGTAGGCTTGAAACCTGTCTTGGTTTTTATGACATACAGGCGCCCCTGGATGACCGTCAGGATAGTGGCATAGGTGCTGGGCCGGCCGATCCCCAGCTTTTCCAGTTCCTTAATCAGGGTGGCCTCGGTATAACGCGGCGGGGGCTGGGTAAAATGCTGCTTGGGCTCCAGTTGCAGCAGTTCCAGAACTTCCCCCACCTCGAGTGGGGGCAATTTTACTTCGCCCTCTTCCCCATTTGATTCTGCGCTTTCCTCATAGAGAACCGTAAAGCCGGGAAATTTCACCACCGAACCGGTGGCGCGAAAAGTATAATCATGGGCGGCGATATCCGCAGTGGTCACCAGCAGACGGGCCGGCTGCATCTGACTGGCCACAAAACGCTTCCAGATCAGTTCATAGAGCCGCAGTTCATCTTTTTCCAAAAAAGCCGCCAGGGACGCCGGGGTGCGGGTAACGTCGGTGGGCCGGATGGCCTCGTGGGCTTCCTGGGCGGATTTGCGGCTTTTATAGGCATGGGGTTTGGCGGGCAAGTAATCGGGACCGAATTCCTGCTGAATAAAATCCCGCACTGCGGCTACGGCCACGCCAGCCACCCGGGTGGAGTCGGTGCGCATATAGGTGATGAGGCCCACCGGACCCTCGGGACCCAGATCGACGCCTTCATATAAACGTTGGGCCAGGCGCATGGTGCGCTGGGCCCCGAAGCGCAGTTTCCGGCTGGCTTCCTGTTGCATGGTGCTGGTGATGAAGGGAGCTAAGGGCTTTTTCTGACGTTCTTTCTGCTCCACCGCCGCCACGGTGTAGGCCGCGCCGGTGAGGTCGGCCACCACCTTGTGGGTCTGTTCGGCGTTGGCCAGCTCACATTTTTTGCCTCTGTGCTTTATCAGCCTGGCCTGAAACGGGGGAGGCTGGCCAGCCTTGAGGTGGGCTGTCAGGGACCAGTATTCCTGGGACACGAAGGCCAGGATTTCCCGCTCCCGATCGCAGATCAGGCGCAGGGCCACGGACTGGACCCGGCCGGCGCTCAGACCGCGCTTCACTTTTTCCCACAGCAGCGGCGATATCTGGTAGCCCACCAGGCGGTCCAGGATGCGCCGGGCCTGTTGGGCTTCGTAGCGGGGGCGGTTCAGGGCCACCGGTTTGGCCAGGGCTTCCTTTATGGAGTTGGGGGTCAACTCGTAGAACAAGACCCGGTGGAAAGTGTGTTTCCCGGCTTTCAGCACCTCGGCGATATGCCAGGCAATGGCCTCCCCTTCCCGGTCGGGGTCAGGCCCTAAATAAACATCCTCAATGTTGGCGGCAGCCCGCCGCAGGTCTTGAATGGTCTTGGTTTTCCCTTCAATGGTGACATACTTGGGGGTGAAATCGCCTTCAACGTCCACACCCAGCTCTTTTTTCGGCAGGTCCCGGATGTGGCCCACCGAAGCCCGGACATCAAACTCCTGGCCCAAATATTTCTGCAGGGTCCTGGCCTTAGCCGGCGATTCGACGATGAGTAATGATTTGGCCATAATACGACACACCCCTTAAGGAGATTTTCAGCGATCAGCGATTAGTTTTCAGTAAAATTATGAGTCTTCATCCTGAGGTAGGGCGGGAAAGCAAAGCGCATCCCGCCTTTGAACTAGCTCCCCTTGGGGGGGGAGGGTCAGGGTCAATGCCGTTGAATTAGGGAGCTGGCGAGTTGGCAACTTATTAAAATCCCCCCTGACCCCCCTTTAAAAAAGGGGGGAACTAAAGGATATCCTTTAAAAAGTCCCCCTTTTCTAAAGGGCGATTTAGGGGGATTTTTCATAGGTGCTCTTAATTCAACAGCATTGAGGGTCAGGGTGAGGGGTGACTAGGCGGCCAGGACGAAAAATTTTCCCGGCAGCTCGCGTACCAATCCCTCTAACTCCAGCAGGGTCAGGCGCCTCATGACTTCCGGAGCCGGCAGGCCGGCGGCCCGGATGAGGTCGTCCAACTGCAGGGGGACGCTGCTCAATTGGGCGATGACCGGATCGTCCCACTCCAGCCCGGCGTTTGCCACCTCCCGGGCCGGGGCTGCCGCAGCCCGGCCCGGGATGGGCAATTCCTCCAGAATATCAGCGACTTCCTGGACTAATTTGGCCCCTTGCTGAATTAACCGGTGAGGGCCGATGCTGCCTGGCGAGTCGATGGGACCGGGGACGGCAAAGACCTCCCGCCCCTGCTCCAGGGCGTAATTCGCCGTGATATTGGCGCCGCTCTGGGCCCCGGCCTCCACCACCAGAACCCCCAAGGCCAGACCGCTGATGAGCCGGTTGCGGATGGGAAAATGCCTGGCCTCCGGGGGCGCGCCCAGGGGAAATTCCGAGATCAAGGCCCCGTGCTGGGGGATCAACCGGAAGAGTTCTTTATTTTCAATCGGATAGACAATATCTACCCCACAGCCCAAGACCGCCAGGGTGCGGCCGCCGGATTCCAGGGCCGCCTGATGCGCCGCAGTATCAATGCCCCGGGCCAGACCGCTGACAATGGTCACCTGGCGCCGGCAGAGCTCGGCGGCCAGCCGGTGGCTGGCCTTGCGGCCGTAAAAACTCGGTTTGCGGGTGCCTACTACGGCCACGGCCGCCTGGTCAGCCGGAAGAATGGTCCCTTTGACGTAAAGGAAAGGCGGAGCATAGGGAATCTGCCGCAAACCCGCCGGAAACCTGGGATCTGCGAAGGTTATGACTTCTCCTCCCAGATTGATGAGGCGCTCCAGGGCGGCATCCCAGCGGGGCCAGTCCTGGAAGTCCCGGATGGCTCGGGCCATGGCCGCATTAACCCCCTTCACCTGAATAAGTTCCTCCAGGGGGGCCAGAAACACTTTCTCCGGGGTGGCAAACGTTTTGAGTAAACGATGAAAAATTACCACGCCCAAACCAGGTATGGATCGCAAAGCCAGCCAGGTGATGCTGCTGAAGGGATCGGTCATACTCAGTCGGCCCGGGGCGAGGTTGCGGCAGCCGCCAGGGCGGCGCCCTCGGTTTCAAAACGCTCCAGCCGCAAAGCCAGTTCGGCTATCTGGCGCCGCCAGGCCTCTTTTCGATGACTCTGCTGGGAGAGGGCCTCCTGCACGCCTTCCAGGTCAACCAGCAAGGCCGCCAGAGAGGACTTTAACCCACTCTCCTGCTCCATGACCAGATTTTCCAGCAGAGGAAAAAAGTATTGGAATTTTAAGCCTTCGGTGTAATCCAGGAGATGGTCGGCCAATTCCGCCTGGGTGTGGGCTTTAATGGTCTCCAGGGCGTCCTCCAGGGAAGCTCGCAGCCGTTCTGATCTGGTCGCGGTGACCGGTTTGCGCCAGAGCCTTCTTAAACGCCCCAGGGCCTCGGCCACCAGATTCCAGCCGAAATGCATCATGGCGGTGCTCCGCAGGCGCATGTTGAGGCTCAGCTCCAGGGAAAATAACTTCGGTTGCAGATGCTCCGGCCTCGTCCACGGTCCCGGAGAAATAACGGGTACGGGAACGTTTATCCCGAGACTCTTGATCTCCTGATAATAGAGGGTCAGGGCGTCCTGCAGGGGGATCAGCAACGGCTCCAGCACCTTGGACAATTCCGTCTTGATCCAGTCTTCCTGGTCCCGGATAAACTCCAGAATCTTAAGATTGACCTCTTCGGTCAAAAAGAGGAGCAACTTCTGCTGAAATCCCTGATAGACCTGGTAAAGTCCGGGCATGAAGGCGCTGAGCTGATCGCCGATCTCCAGTTTATCCACCTCTCCCTGGTAATCCTCAATAAATCTTGCGATGAGGGGGCCGATCTGGCCGTGGCGCACATCAAAAAACCGGTCCAGGCGCTGCCTGATCTGTTGTTTAAGTTTATGCCCGGCTCCCTGCAGCGCCTGCCCCAAACTATGCAAGAGGCTCTCCAAAGGGTGGCGGTGCTGCTCCAGCCGTTCCCGGATAGTCTCAAAGGCGGTAACGTCCTCCTGCAGGAAGGTGTCCTGGAGGAGAAGCCGTTCTTTCATGCCCTGGGAAACCGTCAAGAGCTGCCCCAGGCTGCTGGTGAGCAGGAGTTGAGTCTGCCGGGTGGCCAGAGTTTGGTGCAGGTGCTTTTCGAACTTCTCTGCCCCTTGCCGGGAGAAATCCGTGAGCACCGCGTCGGCCTCCCAGGTCATCAGTTTGCCCAGGTCTTTGGGGCTTAGGGCCTGCCCCCGGGCCTTGAGCCGGTGGAGCAAAAGGTCCAGGGCGGAGAAGGTGAACACCGGGGCCTCCGTCTGGAAGACCGATAATTCTTGCTGCCAGCGCTCAACCAGACGCTGGGCCTCGGCCAGATTCTCCAGTTCATTGAGATCCAGATTCACCACAAAGACACAGTTTTCCCAAAGACGCATCCGCTTTAAATCATTTAAAAATTTGTAATCCGCCTGGCGCAGGCCGATCCGGGAGCTGATAACATAGATGACCAGATCAGCCCCGATGAGATACTGCTGCACCTGGGCCAGGTGCTGGGGGATGGGGGAGTCGCTGCCCTGGCAATCTCCCAGTTCCAGACCCCTGGCCGGCCAGGGAAACGGCAGCGTCAACCGGACGTCCTTCAGATACACCGCCGCGGCTTCGTGGCTCACTAACTGCTGGTGTTGGGCCAGTTCATCGCCTCCCAGCACCAGGGTGGGGCTCTCCCCGGCGAGCAGCCTCGCCACCTGGGAGTACCCTTTCAGGAATGACTGGATGAGAATATAATTTTTATCCATCATATCCTGGTGCAGGAGATGCGCCTGATCCACCTGGGCCAGAACCTCGCTGAGGACCTGGCGGTCCGCCGCCTGCCTAAGGTCGTAGCCCTCCCGTTTCTCCAGCAGCACGGGACTGGGGAAGAGGCTCAAGGCGCTGTTGAGTTCGCCGTTGACTTCTTCCCAGTCCTTGAAAAGGAGCACCGCCCCGGGCCGGTCCCCTGGCTCGATGCGGGTTATCATGGCAGTGACGATGCCCGCCCCGCGCTTGAGCAGGTCCTGGCCTAAGAGGGCATTGACCAGGGTGCTCTTGCCGGACTTCACCGTTCCCACCACCGCCATACGACAACGGTTTTCATCCAGGCGTTTTTGCAGGTTTTCCAGTATCCGGCGCCAGTTTTCCACCTGGGGGGTTCCCATAGGAATTATGGTGGCCAGATCTTTCATGAGCCTCTGCAAGGTGGCCACGCAGGTGCTCAGGCCAACTTTCACATCGCCGGATGAAGGCTGCTGCTGCAAAGTTCGTATCCTGTCTGAAGGTTTCCGGTTTCCCGTTATTACCAGGGGCGAGAAATAAATGTTGGCTATCAGTTATCAGCTATCAGCTTTCAGCTATCAGCTTTTAGCTTTCAGCTTTCAGCTTTCAGCTTTCAGCTTTCAGCAAAAACAGAAGGTTAAGTCAACTACTTGATAAAACAGCTGTCAGCAATGTTGTGATAACTATTTGATATTACTTTTTTAGCTGAAAGCTGACCGCTGACCGCTTACACTTATTATTTACCGCTCTCTTTAGGGGCAAAGGCGGCGATATAGCCCCGGCCGACTTTCACCCTGATCTTGTCGGCTACCTCCAGGGTGATGGTCTGATCGGTCATTCCGGTGATTTCCCCGTACAGGCCGCCCGAGGTGACCACCTTGTCGCCTCTTTTCAGGTTTTCCAAAAAGGCCCGGTGTTCTTTGGCCTTTTTTTGCTGCGGCCGGATAAGCAGGACATAAAAAATCACGAACATTAAAATCAAGGGCAGGATAGTCATGAGACCGCCCCCAGCGGCCTCCCCGGACCCTCCAGCCATGGCATAGGCTACATCAACCATTGTCAGCACCTCCATCATGTCTTTGGCCATAAAAAGCCTGTCGGAATTCCCCGAACCGCCCCTGGGCCAGGGACTGCCGCATGGCGGCCATCAACTCCAGGTAATAAAAGAGATTGTGAATCGTCAAAAGTCGATAGGCCAGGATTTCCCGGGCCACAAAAAGATGCCGGAGATAGGCCCGGCTGTAGCGGCTGCAGGTATAACAGCCGCAATCCTCATCCAGCGGCAAAGGGCTAGAGGCATGTTCGGCGTTTTTGATGACTACCCGGCCGAACCGGGTCAGGGCCATGCCGTTGCGGGCGTTTCGGGTGGGCAGGACGCAGTCGAACATATCCACGCCCCGGGCCACGCCTTCCACCAGATCTTCGGGGGTACCCACCCCCATGAGATACCGGGGTTGGTCTACGGGCAGCTCCGGGACGGTGACGTCCAGGATGGCCTCCCGGGTTTCTTTGTCCTCGCCCACACTCAAGCCCCCGATGGCGTAACCGTCGAAACCTTCAGCCACCATGGCCTGGGCCTGTTCCCGCCGATGCTGCGGCCACATGCCCCCCTGGACCACGGCAAATAAAGGTTTGTCCTCTCGGGTGCGAGCCTGCTGGCAGCGCTTGGCCCACCGCAGGGTTAAGGCCCCGGACCTGACCACGTAGTCTTCACTCACGACGTGGGCCGGGCATTCATCTAGACAGATTAAGATATCAGTATCGAACCCCTCTTGTAAAGCAATTACCTTCTCCGGGGTTAAAAAATGGGCCGCACCATTGAGATGGGACCGAAACAGAACCCCTTCCTCGTTCAAGGTGCGCAATTTGGCCAGGCTAAAAATCTGGAAGCCGCCGGAGTCGGTTAAAATAAGACCGGGCCAGTTCATGAAACGGTGCAGGCCGCCCAGGGTCTGGATAATTTCCACTCCGGGACGCAGGAACAGGTGATAGGTGTTGGCCAGGATAATCCGGGCGCCCAGCCCCTGGAGCTCTTCCGGGGTCATGGTCTTCACCGTGGCCTGGGTCCCCACCGGCATGAACACCGGGGTCTCCACCACCCCCCGAGCCAGGGTGAGCTTCCCCAGCCGGGCCCGGGAAGCAGGATCGGTGGCCACTATCTGATAATCACTGTTCACGATGTGTCGTCTGCTCCGAATAGTTCACCTTGTAGGGCGGGAAAGCGAAGCGCATCCCGCCTTTTAACGGCCTTGACGTTGGGCTGATCCGTTGGAGGTATGAGTAGGGCGGGAAAGCGAAGCGCATCCCGCCTTTTAACATGCTGTGCTGGTGCCTCAGAGGATGAGCATACAGTCGCCATAGCTGTAAAACCGATAACCGGCCTCAATGGCGGTCTGATAGGCCCGCAGGATGACTTCCCGCCCGGCCAGGGCGCTCACCAGCAGCAGCAGAGTGGATTGCGGCAGGTGGAAATTGGTGATCAGCCGATCCACAACCCGAAATCGGTGCCCGGGGTGGATGAACAAGCCGCAATAGCCTTCTCCAGGCTGCACTTCCCTATTATGATACTGGGCCTCCAGGACCCGGACGCTGGTGGTGCCCACCGCCACGATCTTTTTTCCCGCGGCCCGGGCCCGATTGATGGCCGAGGCGCTCTCCGGCGTCAGGGAGAAGTATTCCGGCGCCAGACGGTGCCGGGTATAATCCTCCGTCCGCACCGGTTGAAAAGTGCCGGGCCCCACATGCAGGGTCAGGCTGATGACCTCTACCCCCTTATCGGCTAATTCTCGAAGCACCGCCGGGGTGAAATGCAGGCCGGCCGTGGGCGCAGCCACTGCCCCCGTCGCATTGGCAAAGATGGTCTGGTAGCGCTGAACGTCGTTTTTACCAGCCGGCCGCCGGATGTAGGGCGGCAGGGGCATATCCCCGACCTCGGCCAAAACCTGGGCCAGATCCCGGCCGGTGCTCTCCAGCTGCAAACCTATCTCGCCGGCGGGATCGACCGCCGTAATCTCGCCCTGGAGTTCGGCCCCGAAGTCTATTCTCTGGCCGATTTTCAGTGGCTTCGCAGCCCGGCAGAGGGCGCGGCCGGACCATGTCCGGGGGTGCGAGCCGTTAGCGGCGGGCAACTGCAACAACAGGGCCTCCACTCTGCCGCCGGTGGGCTTGCGGCCCCGCAGCCGGGCCGGGAAAACCCGGGTGTTGTTCACCACCAGGACGTCCTGTCGGCTCAGCCACTGGGGCAGGTGCGCAAAACGGCTGTGCCCGATGGCGCCCGTGGACCGCTCCAGCACCAGCATCCGGGCCTGGTCTCTTTCCGGCAGGGGCTCCTGGGCGATGAGGTCGGCGGGCAGACGATAATCGTAATCTTTAATCGAGGGCATCATCTCTTCGTTGCACATATACATCTGAAAAAGTATGAAAAGTCAAGACGGCAAATGATATAATTACCCTGCAGGCAAGCGTTCAGTTATCAGCTTTCAGCAAAAAATGAATCGAGTCAATTTTTCGAAGATTCTTGGAATCAGCCATCTTACTGATCTTTCAGAGTTAAAATATCTCACAACATGGCATAACCATCCGGCAATCGATCACAAAGTGTAGATGTAGGGTGGGCATGGCCCACCTGAACTTGAAGCCGATCGATCACAAGGTGTAGATGCGGAAGAACCAAAATTGACTTATTCCCTGAAAAATGTTAAATTGCATCCTGAGCCGGGATAACTCAATGGCAGAGTAGCGGCTTCGTAAGTCGCAAGTTGTGGGTTCAAGTCCCATTCCCGGCTCCAAACCATCCCAGTTTCGCATCTGATCACCGGATTCTCAATTCACGAAACCTTAAATATCTTTACCTCAATAATATCTTTAAAAGCTGCCACGTCGTTAAATTTTTTCTCTGCCGTGGCTTTTTGTGCCGAGGACAATTTACTCAAAGTATCTGCCGCCTGAGCCTTGATAGACCCGAATATTCTCTCCAGACCCGTCTGCTGCTCCTGATGGATTCTCTGATAATAATTATCTCCATTCACGGTGACAAGGGGTCTGGTATCAACCTTCAACAAGAGCGGGGCAAAAGGGAATCTGTGTCTACGGAGATTTAAAATCGCCTGCTCCAGGTGGACCCCGGTCAGATCATCCGGCAGGAGCGGTGCCCCCTGGGTCAACATCATATCCACAACCCCGGCCTTTAATAAAATATTTCTGGCCTCCTCCTCTAAGGCTTTCTCTGCTCCGGCTGATCGGGTCTGATTAACCTGCTGGAGTTGCTTGACCTTTTTTTCAATATGGACAAAAAATAATTCTCGGGCTGCCTCCAGAATTTCCGCCGTCCAAGGCGAGCGGTCCGAACCTTGTATTACCTCCTCCAATTCTTTCAAAGACTTGATCTCGTGAGGGCCATCCGGCCCTAAAGTATAATAGGCCCGCAGAGGTATTGGCTGATTCATCTGGCAGCGGACCATACCTACCTGATTCTGGGCTGCTTCTGGCTCTTGGATTTCGGCCAACAGGTTTTCAAACAGGTATTCACCATAGCTGAGCAACCTCACAGATTGCGGATGCGCCTCAAAAACCTCGGGCACGAAGGTTACCACCGGTGCCTCGGGGTGATCGGTGAGCAGATAGGAATGAACCGGGGAAGCGATAGGCTGCAACCGGTTTTTAAATAAGGGTGACTCCCGAAATAACCTTGATAACTCCGCCAAGGTAAGGGGAGGCTCCGTAGTAGGTTTGATAACGGGGGCTTCCCGGCTGATTCCTTCCAGGCTAAATTCCCTCGTTGCCTGAGCGTCGATTTCCTCCTTAAGTCTGGCGATTTCCCGCTCTAAAATCTGCTGCCGGGCCGACCCCGAAGCCAGAGCGGCGGCCTGAATGGTCTGACTGACCCGGCTGAGAATCGGCTGCAGTTCCCCCACCACATCCTCAAACCAGCTGATGCGGTCCCCCAAACGGCGGTAGACTATGGCCTCCACGGTTCCAGTATAAAAATAATTCTTGACCCAGACCTCGTCATGAGTCTGGCCGATGCGGTCGATGCGTCCGATGCGTTGTTCCACCCGCATGGGATTCCAGGGCATGTCGTAATTAATGAGCACGCCGCAGGTTTGCAGGTTGAGGCCTTCGCTGGCGGCTTCGGTGCACAACAATATCTTGATCTTTTCGCCCTG
>Ga0194125_10005831_pt1 | contig 18550 bp, 9 predicted proteins | sample TA2KigC250mmetaG_FD_148626 | JGI IMG/M metagenome (GOLD analysis project Ga0194125, IMG submission 148626) | Freshwater microbial communities from Lake Tanganyika, Tanzania - TA2015034 Kigoma Deep Cast 250m | ecosystem: Environmental > Aquatic > Freshwater > Lake | place: Tanzania: Lake...
GCACGCGACGATGCACTTGATCTACGCGCGCTTCTTCACGATGGTGCTCCACGACCTGGGGCTCCTGGCCTTCGACGAGCCGTTCGAGCGCCTCTTCTGCCAGGGCATGGTGTGCGCCCCCGCCTACCGCGCCGACTACTACCACGTCAAGGGCACGAAGGAGCTGGTGCCCGAGGAGCAGGTGATCAAGCACGGGGACGGGACGGCGTCGCGGAAGGGCGACGGCGCGGCGGTGGTGCTCGACCGGCATTGGCTTCCCCCCGCCCAGGTGGACACAGAAGCGCTTGTGAGGAAGAGCGACGGGCAGCCGGTCCACGTCGAGATGGCCAAGATGTCGAAGAGCAAGTTCAACGGCGTCTCGCCCGATGAACTCTTCGAGAAGTTCGGCGCCGACACCGTGCACGCCTACATCCTGTTCGTCGGCCCGGCGGACCAGGACGTGGTGTACTCGGATGAGGGGGTGATCGGCATCCACCGCTTTCTCAACCGCTTCTGGGACACGGTGACGGCCTGGGCCGAGCGAATGCGGAATGCGGAATGCGGAGTGCGGAATGTGGGTTGCCCAAGCAGCAATCAGGCGCTCGATGCCGACTCCCGTGCTCTTCGGCGGAAGGCCCACCAGATCCTCAAGCGGGTGACGGAGGCGTTCGAGCCGCCGTTCCGCTTCAACACGGCGATTGCGGGGATAATGGAGCTGACGAACGCGGTGCGCGAGCGCGGGGAGAAGGCGGGGAGCCCTGGCGTTGTGAAGGAAGCCTTGTCCATCGCCGTCCAGTGCCTCGCGCCGTTCGCCCCGCACATTTGCGAGGAGCTGTGGGAGCGTTTGGGCGGCTCGCCCAGCATCTTCCGCAGCCCGTGGCCCGCCTACGATGCCGAGGCCGCGAAGGCCGAGGAGATCGAGGTGCCGGTCCAGATCAACGGCAAGCTCCGCTCGAAGGTCGTCGTCGAGGCTGGGACCGACGCGAGCGGCCTCGAGGCGGCGGCGCTAGCCGACGAGCGGGTGAAGGCCCTCGTCGCCGGCAAGGCGGTTCGGCGCGTGATCGTCGTGCCGGGCCGGCTGGTGAACATCGTGGTCGGGTGAACACGCCTCAGCGATCCGGGTCAACCCGTGGCGACCCGGATCAGGCGCGATCAAGGCGGCGCAGGAATGCAATTTTCTTTAGGAGGACGTTAGAAAATTGCATGAGATTTGCGGGAATTTCGTGTTGACACAGTTGGGGTCTGCGCTACAATCCATAGCGCATCTGGTGCGCTGAGCACCCAACATCCTGTGGTCGCCCTTCGGGGTGCGGTCCGGGCGATCCTGCCCATCGGCGCTGGCGGCCGGCACTCATACACGTCGAGGAAAACGAAGCCTGTTTCTGCACTGCGTCGCACGCGCGCCGATGGATGAGGACTCGCCTCGCCAACGAGATGTTGGGTCGGGCGAGACAATGACGCCGAGATGATGGGCCAGCGACTGCTGTCTTCCCCGTGCTGGCTCTCACCTGCCCTCGCCCGAGGGAGCGTGCCTTAGACCCCCTGTCCCCGTCCGCTCGACCCCAGTCGGCGTTGGCTGCGGGGCGAGGAGGGAGTTGGCCGGCCCCGTGGGTTGGCCGGGAAGCGGTGTTTGGCGCACCTTGACACGTCGTGGGAGTTAGGAGCCAGGGCCATGCGTTGTCCCTTCTGTAAGAGCGATAACGACAAGGTGGTGGACTCCCGAGCCTCGGAGGGTGGCGCGGTGATCCGCCGGCGGCGCGAGTGCCTGGAGTGCCAGCGGCGCTACACGACCTACGAGCGCGTCGAGGAAATCCCGCTGCGGGTGGTGAAGAAGGACGGCACGCGGCAGCCGTTCGAGCGCCGCAAGGTGCTCGAGGGGCTGATGAAGGCGTGCGAGAAGCGTCCCGTGGCCACGGAGGCCCTCGAGCGCATCGTGGAGGACATCGAGCGGCGGCTGGCCGACATCGCGGACCGCGAGGTGTCGAGCCGCCAGATCGGCGAAATGGTGATGCAGCATCTGCGGGAACTCGACCAGGTGGCCTACGTCCGGTTCGCTTCCGTGTACCGGGCCTTCAAGGACATCAATCAGTTCCTTGAAGAGCTGCGTCCCATGCTGGAGAGGAGAGCCAAGAGCGATGGCAAAGATACCAAGGGTACGTAAGCGCGACGGGCGCTTGGTCCCCTTCGACGAGACGAAGATCGCCGACGCGATCTTCAAGGCGGCGCAGAGCGTTGGCGGCCAGGACCGCCAGCTCGCCGAGGAGCTGGCAGGCGTCGTCACCATGTTCCTCGAACGCGAGTTCGAGAACGATGTCCCCGGAATCGAGGACATCCAGGACGTGGTGGAGCGTGTGCTGATCGAGACGGGTCACGCTCGGACGGCGAAGGCGTACATTCTCTACCGCGAGAAGCGGGCGCGGCGGCGCGAGTCGCTGCGGGTCCGCAAGCCGGTGCGCGAGGCGGCCACGGGCGGCTCGACCGACATCACGCTGCTGGTGGACCCCGGGACCCGGGACGAGTTGCTGTCGTGGGACCGCGGGCGCATCGCAAGCGCGCTGGTGGACGAGGCGCAGGTGGATGAGGGCGTGGCGTTCGACATCGCCCGAGCCGTCGAGCGGAAGGTCTTCGATTCCGGGATCAACCGCATCTCGACCTCGTTGATCCGCGAGCTGGTGGACAACGAGCTCTTCGAGCGGGGCCTGAGCGCCAAGCTCGAACGCCAGAAGGCCATCGGCATCCCCAAGTACGACCTCGAGGAGCTGGTCTTCTCGAAGTCGAAGGAGAACTCGAATATCGGGGCGAACAACCCCGAGGCCATCAACCTGGCCATCGCCGAGACCACACTCAAGCAATACGCGCTCCAGGAGGTCTTCTCGCGCGAGGTGGCCGACGCCCATCTCGCGGCCAACGTCCACCTCCACGACCTCGGCTACCCCACCCGCGTCTACTGCTCCTCCCACTCCCTCGAATACATCAAGAAGTTCGGCCTGAGCCTGTGCAACCTCGACACCTCGTCGGCCCCGGCCAAGCACGCGCGCACGCTCACGGGCCACCTGAACACCTTCCTGGCCTCGATGCAGGCCTACTACGCCGGCGCGCTCGGAGTGGGCTACATCAACATCTTGTATGCCCCGTACCTCGAGGGCATGAGCTACAAGGAGATGTGCCAGGAGGCCCAGCACCTGATCTTCTCGGGGTCGCAGAGCGCCTTCTCGCGCGGCGGCCAGACCCTCTTCCTCGACTTCAACATCCACACCGGCGTCCCCCGCTACCTGGCTGACATCCCGGCCATTGGCCCGGGCGGCCAATACACGGGCAAGACCTACGGCGACTACTCGGAGACGGCCCGCCTGTTCACCCGCGCCATGCTCGACACCTGGCGCGCCGGGGACCAGCACGGCCACATCTTCGCTTTCCCCAAGTGCGACCTGCACGTCAACGCCGACACCTTCGCCGACCCCAAGCAGCTCGAGGTCCTCGAATACGCCTGCCAGATCGCCAGCGAAAACGGCGTGCCCTACTTCGTGTTCGACCGCGACGAGGTGACGCTGAGCGCCTGCTGCCGCCTGCGGACCGCGATTGACGACGTGCATATGATCAAGCACCTGGAGAGCATGCGCTTCTGCGGCTTCCAGAACGTCACGGTCAACCTCCCGCAGGCCGCCTACCGCGCGGGGCGCGGCAACGTGGACGGCTTCATCGCGGAGGTCGAGGCGATGATGGACCTCGCGGTGAAGGCGCACTTCCAGAAGCGCGTCTTCATCAGCAAGCTCATGAGCGCCCCCACCATGCCCCTCTGGCAGATCGGCAAGCCGGCCGCCGACGGACGGCCCTACGTGGACCTCGACAAGTGCACCTACATCATCGGCCTCCTCGGCCTCAACGAGGCCGTCCAGTTCCTCACAGGCGAGGAACTCCACCAGAGCGAGGCCGCGCTCAGGCTCGGACTCAAGATCGTCTCCCACATGTACTTCAAGGCCAAGAGCGACGGCAAGCGCCTGGGCCTCAAGCTCTCCCTCGAAGAGAGCCCGGCCGAGAGCGCCGCGCGCCGCATGGCCAAGGTGGACCTCCGCAACTTCCCCGAGGCCCGCGAAGTGATCAAGGGCGACCTGGCCCGCGACGAGTTCTACTACACCAACTCCATTCACCTGCGCGCCGACGCCCCGGTGGACATCGTGACCCGCATCCGCACCCAGAGCAAGTTCCACCACCTCATCGAGTCGGGCGCCATCATCCACGCCTTCGTCGGCGAGGAGCTGCCTCCCCCCGCGAGCGTCCTCAACCTGGTCCGCAAGACGTTCGAGCAGACCCGGTGTGCCCAACTGACCATTTCGCCCGAGTTCACCATCTGCAACGCCTGCCACCGCATGGAGGTGGGCCTGCGCGAGACCTGCCAGAGCTGCGCCTCCCCCGACGTCTACGGCCTCACACGCATCGTCGGCTACTTCAGCCGCATCACGAACTGGAACAAGAGCAAGATCGGCGAGCTGCGCGACCGCCGTGCCGGGCGATACGGCCTGCCCGGCACCCCGGTCCCAGCAGTTCATAAAGTGACCGTGTAGAGACCTAGTGGCTTGCCTGGCGCGCGTCTCGCGCACAGGATGGCGGGGATGAATGGATGAGTGGATGAATGGATGAGTGCCAGGCAATCATCCAACCATCCACCCATCCAATCATCCCATCCGGCCGCCTTCAGAGGCCAAGTTGAGGGTACCGCATGGAAATCCGCATCTTCGGCAAACAAAACTGCGGCAAGTGCGAGAGCACCAAGCACAAGGTCTCACACTTCATCGAGAAGCTGGGCCTCGGCGCCTCGGTGAACATGGTCTTCTTCGACATGGACACCGTGGACGGCATGGCGGAAGGGGCATTGTGCGACGTGTTCGAGGTGCCGACCACCATCATCAAGGACGGCGGGCGCGACGTCGTCCGCTGGGACGGCATCGTGCCGGACAGCGTTGACCTGAAGCAGCATTTCGTGGGGACTGCCTGACTGGGAACGCGGTGATGGACGACGGGTTGCCGCCGATCAAGGGGTTCCTGCCCACGAGCCTGATCGAGTGGGAGGGGCGGCTGAGTTGCGCCCTGTTCCTGCCCGGGTGCAACTTCCGTTGCCCCTTCTGCCACGCCAGCGACCTGGTGCTGCGCCCCGACGAGCTCGAGGATGTGGCGCTCGGCACTGTCATCGAGCATCTGCGGGCCAATCGCGGCTGGGTAGATGGCGTGGTGGTCTCAGGCGGCGAGGCCACGGTGCATCCCGGGCTGCCGGCACTCCTGGGCGTCCTTCACGAGCACGTGGGCGGGGTGAAGCTCGACACCAATGGCTCGCGGCCCGAGGTGGTGGCCGAGCTGATTGAGGCGGGGCTGGTGAACGCCGTGGCGATGGACGTCAAGGCGCCGCTCGACGGCCGCTACAGCGCGGTGGCAGGGGTGCCGGTGGACCCCGAGGCCATCCGCGCCACGATTGCCCTCCTGCGCTCGCGCGGCATCGAGCACGAGTTCCGCACCACTGTCGTTCCCGGCCTCCACACGGCCCGCGACATGGTGGACATCGCCCGCGAGCTGGGCCCGTCGGAAACCCTTGTCCTGCAACAGTTTGCACCGCTCAACTGCATTGACCCGGCCTACGGTGAACTGCTGCCGTTCACCCGCGACCAGTTGCGCGACATGGCCTCGGCCGCCACCGAGTTCGTCAGCCGCTGCCGCCTCAGGGGCGAGGCATTCGCCCGGGGGCACACCCGATGAAAGAGGCCGCCTTCTACGAAAAGCAGGGCGAGCGGCGCGTCCAGTGCCGGCTCTGCCCCCACAACTGCGTCATCGCCGAGGGACGGACCGGCCGCTGCCGCGTCCGGCGCAACCGCGGTGGGGTCCTCTACTCGGAAATCTACGAGCAGGTCACGTCGGTCGCCATGGACCCCATCGAGAAGAAGCCCATCTACCACTTCCACCCCGGGGCCAGCATACTGTCGCTGGGCACGCGGGGGTGCAACTTCGCTTGCGAGTTCTGCCAGAACTGGCAGATTTCGCAAGCGGAGGCCCCGCTGTCGCCCCTGGCGAGCAAGGCCGCGGTCGAGGTCGCCCGACGCGAGGCATCTATCGGAATATCATACACTTACAACGAGCCGCTCATCTGGTTCGAGTACGTCCTGGAAACCGCCAAGCTCGCCCGCGAGGCCGGCCTCGTCAACGTCCTCGTCACCAACGGCTACATCAACCCCGAGCCCCTCGAGGAGCTCCTGCCCTATGTAGACGCGATGAACATGGACATCAAGGCGATCCGCCCCGACTTCTACAAGCGCCTGTGCCACGGCACGCTTGAGCCCGTGTTGGCGAACGCCCGGGCCGCCGCGCGCCGCACGCACCTCGAGGTCACGAACCTGGTCATCCCCGGGGAGAACGACACCGATGCGGAGTTCGAGGAGCTTGGCCGCTGGTGCGCCGCCGAGCTTGGGCCGCAGGTGCCCATGCACCTGTCGGCCTACTTCCCGCGCCACAAGCTCAAGGCGCCGCCGACCCCCGTCGAGACCCTCGAGCGGGCGTTCGCCATCATGGCCAAGCACCTGCGCTACGTCTATCTGGGCAACTGCTACAGCGAGCTTGGCGCCAACACCGTCTGCCACCAGTGCGGGGCCACGCTCATCACCCGTCGCGGCTACAGCGTGCGCGTGGTCGGCCTCAAGGGCGCCCTGTGCGCCTCCTGCGGAGCGGAGAACGCCATCGTTGCGTAGGAAACCTGCGGCGGGGAGCAATTTTCCGCTAAAGTTCCGGGCCATTTCCTCGACTAGCTATACAGAGGGTGTACCCTCTGTACCGACGGCGTGTGGGCCTCTGGGCCGTTTCAACACCCCTTGACTTGCTGACAGGCCAGAGCGAATGCGGCTCGAGAAACTGACCCTCTACGGCTTCAAGTCCTTCGCCGACAAGACGGAGTTCGTCTTCGAGGGCGGCCTGACGGCCTTCGTGGGGCCGAATGGCTGCGGGAAGAGCAACGTGGTGGACGCTGTGCGCTGGGCGCTCGGCGAGCAGCGGCCCAAGGCACTCCGCGGCTCCGAGATGGCCGATGTGATCTTCAAGGGCAACTCGGAGGGCCGACGCTCGATGGGCTACGCCGAGGTCACCCTCACCCTCTCCAACCACGACCACGCCCTCCCCATCGAATACGAGCAAGTGGCCATCACCCGCCGCCTCTACCGCTCGGGCGAGAGCGAATACCTCCTCAACGGCCAGGGCTGCCGCCTGCGCGACATCCGCGAACTCCTGATGGACACCGGCATTGGCATGGATGCCTACTCCATCGTCGAGCAGGGCAAGATCGACATGGTCCTCCAGTCGAACCCCCGCGACCGCCGGGCCGTGTTCGAAGAGGCCGCCGGCATCTCGAAGTACAACGCCAAGCGCCGGGCCGCCGCCGCAAAGCTCGAACGTGTTGACCAGAACCTCCTCCGCCTCGGCGACACCATTCAGGAGGTGCAGAAGCAGCTCCGCTCCATCCGCCGCCAGGCCGCCGCCGCCCGCCGCTACAAGGAATACGCTGAATCCCTCAGCCGCCTCCGCCTCGCCCAGGCACTCCACCGCTACCACGCGCTCGTGCAACAGCGGGCCGAGGCCGAGGCCGCCATCGCCGCCTGCGAGCAGAAGCAGGAGGGCCTGCGCGCCGCCCTCGAACGCCTGGGCGCCGAGCGCACCGCCTTCGAGGCCGAGAGCATCGAGAACGACCAGCGCCTGGCCCGCGTCGAGGGCCAGTGCGCCGAGCTTCAGGCCCAGACCGAGGCCGCCGAGGAGAGCATCCGCCTGAACCGCGAGCGCATCCGCGATGCCGAGGCCCGCGAGCAGCGGACCCAGGAGGAACTGCTCCAGCTCGCCGCACGCGTCGAGGCCGCGCGCAGCGGCCTGGAGGCCGCACAGCGCCGCTCCGCGGAGCTTCAGGCCCAGCTTCAGCAGCTCGAAGGCGAGATCGCCCGCGCCCGCCAAGCACTCCAGGGCATCGTGGGCCAGTGCGCCGAACTGGCCCGCCGCAGCGAGAGCCTGCGCACCGGCCTGCTCGACGTGCTCCGCCGCCGCGCCGCACACCAGAACGACCTGGCCACCGTCGAGAGCGAGTGCCGGGCCTTCGAGGCCAACCGCCAGCGCCTCGAGCGCCGCCGCGGCGAAATCGCCCGCCAACTGGCCGAGCTGGCCCAGGAGCGGGCCGCGACAGATCAAACCATCGAGGGCCTGGAACAGAGCCTCAGGCAAACCGAAGCCCGTTTCGCCGCCAGAGCTGAGGAGCGGGGCGAGCTTCGCGCGCAGATCGAAAGCCTTGGCGAACAAATTGCAGAACTCACCAACGCCCTCAGCGCGAAAACCACACGCCGGGACCTGCTCGAGGATCTCGAAGCGCGTTTCGAAGGAGTTGAGCTAGGCACCCAGACGCTCCTGGAGCGTCAAGCCGACGGGCGGCTCCTCCACGGAATGGTCGCCGACCTCCTCCAGGTTGAGCCACAATACGCCCTCGCCATCGAAGCCGCTCTCGGTGGGGCCGTGCAGCACCTTGTGGCTGACACGCTCGACTCCGCTGCCGAGGCCGTCGCCCACCTCAAGGCGGTTGACGGCGGTCGAAGCACCTTGCTACCACTCGACCGCCTCTCCGGCAATGGGCGAAATGGCTTTGAGACCCTCGAGCATCCCGGCATCGTAGACCACGCTCTCAACCTCATCCACTACGGCGAGTCCATCGCCCCAGCCGTCAAGCACCTCCTGGGCGACACCGTGGTCGTCCGCGACCTCGAAGCGGCGGTGGACCTCGCCCGGGTGCCCGGCCACGAGTGCCGCCTGGCCACCCTGGCCGGCGATCTTGTGGACCCCCGCGGCATGGTCTCAGGCGGAAGCCCGCGCGAGCGCACCGGCCTCCTCTCGCGCAAGAACGAGCTCCGCACCCTCGCCGCCGAAATCGCCGACACCCAAGAGCGCCTCGCCCAGTGCCGACAGCAGCGCGAGCACTTCATCGTCGAGTCCGCTGTCCTCGACACCGAACTCGAGGAGGCCCGGCAGAGCCTGAACCACCAGAACCTCGACCTCGCCACCGCCCGCGAGCAACTGAGCCGCCTGGGCGACCGCGTGCGGGCGCTCGAGACCGAGGATGTGGCCATCGGCAGCGAGATGGGTGAACTGGCCGCGGCGCTCACCGAGCGCCAGGCACGCGCCGTCGCACTCCGCGAGCGCGTTCAGGAAGCCGACCGGGAGGAGGAGGACTATAAGGTCCGCCTCGGAGGCGTCGAGGCCGAGCGCCAGGGCCTCGACGAGCAGCGCACCGCCTTCGAGCGCCGGGCGGGCGACCTCGCGGTGGCCCGCGCCGAGCGGGCCTCGGAGCGCGAGCACCTGCGCAGCAGCATTGACCGCTTCCGCCGGGACGCCGCCGACGGCGAGGCCGCGCAGCAACAGGCCAGGGCCGAGCTAGGCGTCCTCGCTCAGCGCCGCGCACAGGCCGCCGCCGAAATCGCCGCCAAGGAACTCGAGATCGCCTCCCTCACCGGGCGCAAGGACGAACTCCAGCAGGGCCGCGTCGAGGGCGAGAACCGCCGAGCCGAACTCCTCGAACGCATCCAGGCCCTCCGCGAGCAGAGCCAGGCCGCCACCGCTGCCCTCCGCGAGGCCGAGCAGGAGGGGCAGGGTCTCCGCCTCCGACTCGGCGAGATGGACCTCCATCGCAACGACCTCGTCGCAAAAGTCCGCGACGAACACCACCAGGACCTCGTCGAGCTCCACAAAGTCTACCAGGAGCCCGAGGTCAACTGGGACGAGCTTCAGGGCGAGATGGACGAGCTCCGCCGCAAGCTCGACGCGATGGGCACCGTCAACCCCCTCGCCATCCAGGAAGAGACCCAGCTCGACGAGCGTCTCAACTTCCTCAACTTCCAGGAGCAGGACCTCCGCAAGGCCAAGGAACAGCTCCAGGAGGTCATCCGCAAGGTCAACCGCCAGAGCCGCCAGCTCTTCGAGCAGACGTTCGCCGCCGTCCGCGAGAACTTCCAGATGCTCTTCCGCAAGCTCTTCAACGGCGGAAAGGCCGACATCGTGCTCGAGCCCGACGTGGACGTGCTGGAGGCGGGCGTCGAGATCATCGCCAAGCCGCCGGGCAAGGAGCTGAGCCGCATCAGCCTCCTCTCCGGCGGCGAGAAGGCCCTCACAGCCGCCGCCATACTCCTCGCCATCTTCAAGTCGCGGCCCAGCCCCTTCTGCATCCTCGACGAGGTGGACGCCCCCCTCGACGACAACAATATCGGCCGCTTCGTCAGCCTGTTGCGCGACTTCCTCAAGGAATCGCAGTTCATCATTGTCACCCACTCCAAGCAAACGATGGCCGTGGCCGACGTCCTCTACGGCATCACGATGCAGGAGGCGGGTGTCTCCACCAAGATCGCCGTGCGCCTCGACGAGCTGCCGGAGAGCAAAGTGGCTTGAGCCGCGAGGCGCGGCGATTGGACGAATGGATGATTGGATGATATGGAGGAATGGATACCTGGATGATTGCCTGACACCCATCCACCCATCCAGCCATCCATTCATCCAGTGTCGCAAGACTTCTCGTTGGCCCCAACTACGGGGCTGCGAGGGTTCTGACCGAGGACGCTTGACGTGCTGAGGCCCGAAACGGGGACGGGTCTCCTTGCGTTTGCGGCCAGGGCCGCGCGGCCTCTGGGGCTGGCGAGCCCAGAGGGGACCGAGGAATAGGGAAAGGCCAAGTGTCGTTGCGTGCTCGAACGGGGACGAGCCGCCTCTTGGTCTTCCCTATTCCTCGCCCCAGTTTCCCCCGCCTGCCCGCACTGCCGTAGCCGCGAGCGTCCCGCTTGCGGCTCTCTTCATCTCTGGTGTCGGCAAACGTAGCGACACGCGGCCCGCGTGTCGGCCCTGTAAAAAAGACACCCGCTGTCTTTTTCTCCGCCTGCGCTGCAACGATGGCTCTTACTGGCGTGCCATCAAGCACTTACGTCAATGGCGCAGTTGCGCGGCGCAAAAAAGACACCCGCTGTCTTTTTTACACTGGGCCTCGGATGTAGCGGCAATCGTGCCGCTTGCTGACCGCAACCGGGACGGTTGCGGCTATGCTTCTTGCGCGGGCTTGCCCCGCTGAGTATAGTGGGTCCCGAACTCCCGCCCGTCGCAATCGTTGAGGAGTCCCACTATGAGGTGCACTGCGGGTCTCTTGCTCGCCGCTGGTGTGTGTCTAGCTGGCGAGGGGGTCAAGGTCGAATCGGCGGCCGGCAAAGTGTCCGTCACACGCGGGCCTCTCACACTTGTCTTCGATGCCGGCGGGAACGGCTTCGTCACATCGGCGAAGCTGGGCGATGTCGAGGCATGCGCCCCGTCCCCTGCCGGCGGGGCCTTCGCCTCGGTCGCGGTGCCGGCGGGGGAAGCCCCGCCGCTTCAGCCGATTCGCGGCAAAGAGGTCAGCGGGACGCCCAAGGTCGCACGGGTCGCTGGCAAGCAGGCGGGCGGAGCGGGGGAAGTGGAGATTGCCGGGACCGTGGCCTTTGAGCGGGTTGGCGAGGGGCAGTTCACCGTGCGCATCATTGTGCCCGAGAGCGGTCCGGCGATGGCGGCCTCGGCGGAGTTGGCCTTGCCCGACAAGGCGAAGGGCTGCTGGCTCACCTCCTTCGGCCTGGCCCTGCCGCTCTCGCTCACCTTTCATCCCACATCGGACGGCAAGCTGAAAGTTGACCGCAAGACGGTTGCCGTCGCGATTCTGCCGCGAGTGGGCATCGAGATTCCCGAGGTCCGCTGGCTCGTGGCCGATCAGAACGAGGGGAGCGTGTGGGGCCACATGCTCTGGCAGCTCGCGGGCATCCGCCAGACCACGCCACTCACGTGCGAGGTCTGGGAGGCCTGGAGCAAGGCCAACCCCCACTTCATCCTCCAGCACGGCAGCGTCCACCCTGGCTGGATGGCCGTGGCCGATGGCCGCGTGGCCATCGCAGCGGGCATGCCCGGCATCGAGAAGATCGCGCCCAAGGAAATCTACGTGGACAGCGCGGCGAAGGTCCTCCGCATCTGCTTCCAGTCGCCCTACGCCCGCCCCCTCGACCTGAGTGCCGCCCCCGCCAAGCTCGCCGCCGGGCCCGTCTACGTCTGGATCGGGCCGTCCGAGGAGGAGACCCGCACCGCCCAGGCCTACCGTGACCCCAAGAAGCGCCCCGCGCTCGCCGCCGTAGGCGAGATCCTCGCCAAGCTCCCACCCACCCAGTGCAGCTTCGGGCCGCCTCGGGTGCTCGAGGCAGTGGGGGCACCCAAGACCCCAGCGCTCCAACCGGCCGACCCCGAATTCGTTTCTCACGAGGCTGGCTCAATGACCGAGATTCGCATCTGGGTGGACGAGCCGAATGGCGTGGATGTGGAGGCGTGGCCCGTGACTCGCGGCATCCCCCTCAAGCGCGGCGTGCTCAAGGACGAGAAGCAGGCGGCGCTCTTCGGGGCGGATGGCAAACCGGTTCTGTCCGTTTCGCGGGCCGTGGCCTTGTGGCCCGACAAGAGCGTGAAGTGGCTCCTGCTCGACTTTCAGACGCCGCTCAAGGCCAATGTTGGGGCGAAGTTCAAGCTCGTCGTGGGCGACAAGGCAACGCCCGCGCCCATCCCCGTCCCAATCAAGGTCTCGGAAAGCCCCGGCAAGGTCGCAGTGGACACAGGGAAGTTGATGCTGACCCTTGCGAACAGCCGCGGCAGACTTGGCCTGGCCGTCGGGTACAGCCCGAGGGACGAGTCCATCATCAGAATGGGCAAGAGGGAGGGCGCGATCATCCCCCCAAGCGAAGGCATTCTGGGCTGCACGTTCAGCCACATTGCGAACACGGAGGAGTATCGCTCGCGCACCTGGGTGGACCCCGGCGAGCCCGACCCCGGCGTGGAGGAGGTCACGGAGCTGAAGGTCGAGGAGCAATCGCCCCTGCGAGCGGTGGTCCTGGTCCGGGCCAATATGAAGCACAAGCTCCTTGCCTCGACGATTGACCAGAAGCACCGCCCGCAAGTCGGCACGCCCGTAAGCCTCAGGTTCCACCTCTACGCCGGGTCGAGCCTTGTGCGCATCCAGCACACGTTCATGTTCGCAGGCGACGTGACGCGCGACTTCCTCCGCCAGATCGGCATCCGCCTGCCGCTTCCACAGGTGGGCGAGGAGCATTCGTCGGAAGGGCTGACCAGTTACGCGGCCGTCCTCGAGCGCGGCGGCGGAGTGCTGCAAGAGGGTCCCGATTCGGCCTTCGGCTGGCAATCGGACGGCGGCCGGGGCAAGGTGACTACACGACAGCCATGGGTTGACGGCGGCATCACCGTGCAGGGCCAGCAGCGGGGGGTCACTGTGGGCCTTCGCCACATGCGCGAGATGTGGCCGCAGGAAATCGAGTTGGCGAAGGACGGCATCTGGACGCACTTCTACTCGCCCCGCGTGCCGCCGATGGACGTGCGCCGCTATGCGTTCCACTATGGCGATGGAGAGTCGAGTTCGACCGGCTGGGGCACCGCCTTCGGAGCGCTGCGCACCCATGAAGCCGTCTGGTGCTTCCACACGGCGGACTCCACGCAGGCGAAAGCGTCGGTGAAGACAATGCTCAACCCGCCGCTGGCGCGCGTCAGCCCCCGCTACGTGGCCGACACGCTGGCCGTGGGCCACGTGGCCGAGCACGGCGCCGCGAGCAACGACGCCCACTACGACAACGTGCTCTACCACCTGCCCCGCATGCACCGCCACAACCGCGACTACTGGCGCTGGTTCGGCTTCTGGGACTTCGGCGACGAAATCCAGGTCTACGACGCCTACCGCCACCGCTGGGCCGTGGACGACGGGCGCTACGGCTGGTACAACAACGAGCCGGTCCGCGACCTCAACTACCATCTCGCCTACCTGATGACGGGCAACCGCCGCATCTGGGAGGCCGCCGAGGCCATGAGCTACCACGTCTTCGAGGTGGACGTCCGCCACGCCAATCCCCAGCCGTTCATGAGCCCCAACGGGAAGCTCTCCGAGCAGAGATACCGCAACTCGACGACGAGCGGCATTGACCTGTGCGGCGGTCGGCACAACTGCCAGCACTGGTCCGACGGCTACTGGGGCCATCGCCTCGGTGCCCCGCCCGGCTTCCGACTCGCCTACTACCAGACGGGCGACCCTGTGCTCCGCGAATACATGGAGCGGATCGTCGCCTCGGCGATGAAGACCCGCCGCAGCCAGTACATGGCAGCCGACGGCGATGAGGCGATCCTCTGGGCGATGATCATGGGCCACGAGATGACACTCGACCAGAAGTACCTCGACCGAATCAAAGGCTACGCGGACCTCCAGGTGAAGTTCGCCAAGGAGCACAACGGCTATCCCGCGGCACAGGCGAACTGGGACTGGGCGACGAACACCGCGGGGGCGCCCCCCGCCGACCCGCGGCCTGACATTTGGATATGGTCATTCGGCGGCCACATCGCACTCATCGAGGTGGCCGACGTCTACGGTGACCCGGCCCTCAACAGGATGCTGAACGAATGGACGCTTGCGTTGGAGGGCTTCGGCCCCGACAAGAAGCGCCAGACCGCCTGGTCGAACCACATCGGCGCCTGCCCGATGCTCGCCCACTACTATCGCACGACGGGCGACAAGCGGGCGCTCGAATGGTTCGCCCAGCGAGCCAAGGGCTTCCACTCCGGCATCCCCAAGGACGCCCCGAAGGAAGACCTCTCGACCGAGGCGATGGAGAACACCTTCCCAGTCTACACCCCTCACGACGGCCACGGCTGGGTTTACACCACGACCACTTTCTGGTATGTTGGCATCCCGGCCTGGCAAGGCGCGCTCCGCGCGCACGCAGGGAAGTAAAGAACTGGCTTGAGGCCTTAGCTATGGCAGGACATCTTTACTTGACCCAGCCGTCTTTACGCGGTATACTGAGCATGGCCTAGAGGGAAAGGAGATTTGACCATGCCCGTTGCTACCGTGTCATCCAAAGGACAGGTCACGCTGCCGGCCGACTGCCGACGGGCGACCGGGATCAAGCTGAAGTCGCGTGTGCTCATCCAGGCGGATGAAGGGGGCATCCACATCACGCCGGCCCCAGGCATTCTCAGCCTGCGGGGGTTCCTGGGGAAAGGCGGGTCCCCCGAAGAGGAGGAGAAGGCTATGCAAGAGGCCGTGGCAAGGCACGTATTGGGGAAGGAATGAAGAGGGTCTTCGTCGACTCGAACGTCTTCCTGCGTTTCTTCACGAGCGGCGACCCCGCCCAACACGAGAGGGCGGCCGGGTTGTTTGCGGACGCCGAGAAAGGCAGCTTCTCGCTCGTCTGCGGCCCGCCAGTGCTGTTCGAGGTCGCCTGGACGTTGCGAAGCTTCTATAGGCTGTCGCGCGACCAGGTTCTCGATGTGATTGCGAGGGTGCTGGCGACCCCCGGGCTGGAACTCACCGACAGGCAGCGCGTCGAGGACGCCCTCCGCCGCGCCCGTGCAGCACAGCAGGAGTTCGCGGACGCCTACATTGCCGCGAGCCTTGATGCGAGTGGCTGCGAGAGCATCGCGACCTTCAACCAAGAGCACTTCACCAAGCTGGGAGCCCAACTCCACAGCTTCTGACCAACGCCGACCTTTCAGGAGAGCGCGAATGACGAAGCGTGCCGTCCTATCGGTCCTGTCCGTCCTATCGGTCCTATCGGTGGCCTGGGGCGCCCAGGTCTCGCGCGAGGCGCTTCAGACGCTTTACGTCGAGCCTGTGGCCGTGGCGGTGCAGGTGGCCGAGCCGCCTGTGCTCGACGGCAGGCTCGGCGACAAGGCCTGGCAAGGAGCCGAGCCGCTCCACTTCGGCTTCTGCGACCCCACCACGCCAGGGAAGCCAAAAGAGACAACCCAGGTCCGCCTCGCCTGCGACGCCGCCAACCTGTACGTCGCCTTCGATTGCGTGGAACTTCACAGCATCAAGGCCAACGCCACGGGCGAATGGGACGAGAAGGTGGCCGAGGACGACCACGTGAGCATCATCCTGAAGCCCCGCGGCAATCGCTGGTGCGACGAGAGCCATCACAGCGCCTTCGTCGTCATCAAGGTGAACCCCAAGGGCGCCACGTGCGCGCGCACCTATCGCCACCTCGAGGGCGACGCCCGCCCCGGGACCGCGACCAAGGTCGAGGGCCTCGCCGCCAAGGCCGCCACCTACCCCAACCGCTGGTGCGCAGAGGTAAAGGTCCCCTTCGCGGGCATCCTGGCCGACCCCGCGAAGATGGAGGTCGCCTGGCAGGCCAACTTCTTCCGGAAGCGCTACGCGAACCTCTATAGCTCGGTGCAGCCGGGTGACATCGGGTATGCGAACTGGACAACCTCCTGGAAGGCCTGCGCCGATCTGGCGACCTTCTCCCCCTCCCCTGCCATGTTCGGCGTCGTCTATATCCCAACGGGCAAGGTCGTGCCCGAGAAGCTCAAGGGCGTCGAGAGCATCGTCGTGAAGCCTGCGCCCAAGCCGCCCGAGGCCGACAAGAAGACCCCGCCGCCCGGCTTCGACCTGAGCGAGGCGGAGCTTGAGGCGCACTTCCGAAGCCCCGTGGCACTCGTGCCCGTCGTCGAGAAAGGCCCTGAGATTCGCGGCGACCTCTCCGACCCCGCCTGGCAGAAGGGCTGCCAGGTTGACCTCCGCTACCTCGACCTCTTCGTCCCGGGCGAGGTCGAGAAGAACCGCACCCGCGTCCGCCTCCTCGCCGACGCCCAGCACTTCTACATCGGCTACGACTGCGAGGAGGACTTCATGCAGGAAATCCGCGCCGACTGCGACGGCGTGGACACCGACCGCCTGTGGATGGACGACTGCATTGACAACCTGATTGACCCCGGCCGCACCGAGGACTACCGCTACTTCTACCTGGCCGTCAACCCGAAAGGCGCCTACAACAAACGCCACATGAAGAACGACCTCACCTGGCAGCCCCCGAGCCTTCAGGTGAAGACCTGGCGCGGCGAGAGGGGCTGGCGCTGCGAGTGCCGCGTCTCCTTCGCCGACCTCGGCATCAAGCCCGGCGAGTTCCCGAAGCTCTGGGGCGCCAACTTCTTCCGAATCCGACAGGCCCGCCGGCCCACGATGGACGAGACGCCCGGCTGGCAGAACTTCGACTACGGCTGGCGGCCCAACTTCCTCGGCACCGGCCATGAGCCCGAGCTTTTCGCCTACCTCTACTTCCAGAAGGGCGACGTGGTTCACCCCCAGCTCGCCCGCTACATGACCGCGAAGGGGATGAAGCTCGAAACGTTGGGCCTGAGGGAGCAGAAGCCTAAGGTCGAACAGCCGGCTCCTGTCGAGGAGCCGGCGGCCAAGGCGGAGTTTGCCCGCGCTCCGCGCGTGAGCCGCGAGCGCAAGGGCGCCTCGGTCCGCTTCGCCGCCAAGGCGCCCACCGACGCCGCCGTCTGGGTCACCGATGAAAAGGGCAGGATCGTCCGCCACCTCGCCGCAGGCGTCCTCGGCAAGAACGCCCCCGAGCCCTTCAAGCCCGATTCCCTGGAACAGACCCTCACCTGGGACGGCAAGGACGACGACGGGAAGGACCTGCCCGAGGGCGCCTACAGCGTCCACGTCGGCCTCGGCCTCCAGGCGAAGTTCGAGCGGCTCATCGGCTGGAAGCCGGGCGTCGGCCACATCCGCAGCCTGGCCGTGGACGAGAAGGGCGACCTCTACGTCTTCACCGGCGGCGTGTCCGTGGACCACGGCTGGGCCAACAGCGGCATCCGCGTCTTCGGCCGCGATGGGAAGTATCTCCGCCAGGTCTATCCCTTCCCCGCCGGCCTCCCCGCCGAGAAGATGAAGGGCATCGCGCCCATTGACATGCGCGATGGCTCCTGGCTGCCCATCCTCTACAATGCCCTCAACCACTCCTGGCTGCCCGAGTGCCCGGCCATCGAGACCCAGCAGGCGGCCATCACGAGGGACGGCCAGATCATCATGGCGAACATGTGCATGCGCGGCATGGGCCACGGCCGGCGGCTGTTGAAGCTGGGCGGCGACGGCTCGGCCCCCGCCGACCTCCTTGGCCCGCAGATCAGTCGCTTCTCCCTCAGCGGCGAGATGTATGTGGCCCTCTCCCCCGACGAGAAGACCATCTATGTCACCGGCCTCCACGGTCGCAGCCTCTACGACCACGGCGAGCCGCACGACGTGGTCTATCGCCTCGTCTGGGGCGCGCCGGAGTCCGCCCCTCCGGGGCGGAAGCCTTCCGCGTCGGAGACGCGGACTCCCCCGGAGTCCGCCCCTCCGGGGCGGAAGCCTTCCGAGCCGGAGTCCGCCCCTCCGGGGCGGAAGCCTTCCGAGCCGGAGTCCGCCCCTCCGGGGCGGAAGCCTTCCGAGCCGGAGTCCGCCCCTCCGGGGCGGAAGCCTTCCGCGTCGGAGACGCGGACTCCCCCGGAACTGCTCGACGATTTCGCCAAGCCCTTCATCGGCGAGTTCCAGACCCCCAGCGACGCCCCGACGCATCTGAGCAACCCCCGCGGCATCGCCGTGGATGCCCAGGGCAACATCCTCGTGGCCGACACGGGGAACAACCGCATCGCCGCCTTCAAGCCCGACGGCTCGCCCCTCAAGCAAATCCCACTCCCC
>Ga0194125_10005833_pt1 | contig 18549 bp, 18 predicted proteins | sample TA2KigC250mmetaG_FD_148626 | JGI IMG/M metagenome (GOLD analysis project Ga0194125, IMG submission 148626) | Freshwater microbial communities from Lake Tanganyika, Tanzania - TA2015034 Kigoma Deep Cast 250m | ecosystem: Environmental > Aquatic > Freshwater > Lake | place: Tanzania: Lake...
CCCTCCTGCCAGCCTATGACCTGCGCAAATCTAGTAAACCGCGCGTAGAATTTCAACACGTTCTCCGCCTCTCGGGCCCAGTGATGATTCAGAGCAGCTCTATGAGTTGTGAATGAATATGTCTCTCAGCTCGTGAAGCAACGAATCGCAGTGCTCCCGCGTGACAATGTATGGAGGAAGAAACCGCAGCACCGAAGTACTTGTGCAGTTCACCAGGAATCCGCGATTCTGCAACTCATCAACGGTCGGCTGACCCTCCCTGGTCAGTTCAATCCCCAACATGCACCCGAAACCGCGCACCTCTTTGACAAGACTAGGAAAGGACTTTTGGAGACCAAAGAAACCTTCTTTCAGATAGTCTCCGATCTCAGCTGCACGCTTCATCAGTCCGTTGTCGATCACCTCCTGCAGAACAGCCAATCCCGCAGCACACGCCACCGGGTTGCCACCGAATGTTGTGCCGTGTGCGCCATACGATAGCACGTCCTCAACACGCTCATTGCCTAGAAATGCCCCCAGCGGGAGTCCGCCGCCGACAGCCTTCGCGACGACGACAATGTCGGGTATGACCCCAAAGTGCTCGAAACTGAAGAATTTCCCGGTTCTCCCTATCCCGGATTGAATTTCATCCGCGATGATGAGGAATCCGAAGCGCCTCCGGAGATCCTCAAGCACCGATGCGAATTCCTGGTTCACATGGTAGATACCCCCCTCACCCTGAATGAACTCCAACACGACACCGAGGGTCTCCTCGTTGACGGCCCCGCGCAGTTCAGCCACGTCGCCATACTTGATGTGACTGATATTCGGGAGGAACGGGTCATATCCGTCGCGATATTTCTCCCGCTCGGTGAGCGAAAGCGCCCCCATCGTGCGTCCGTGAAATGAATTGGTGAATCCCAGCAGGTGCACCTTACTGTTCTTCTTTCCCCACTTCCGTGCGAGCTTCATGGCCCCTTCGATGGCTTCTGTTCCGCTGTTCGAGAAGAAGACACGCGCGAAGCCCGTGACAGCGATGAGCCGTTCGGCGAGCTGTACCTGTGGTTCCTGCACGTAGAAATTGGAGAGATGGACGTACTTCTGGAGCTGATCCTGTATCGCTTTGTTGATGCGCGGATGATTGTAGCCAAGCGCGTTAACTGCCAGACCGCCGAAGAAATCCAGGTAGCGTTTCCCATCCCTGGCGTAGAGGTAGCAACCATCTCCACGCTCGATGTCTAACGACAGGCGTTTGTACGTCCGGAAGAAGATTCTCTCTTCCTTCTGAAACAGGGTCTCGTTCTGGCTCATCGTTTTCCGGAAATGAGAGTGAAAAGAGAGTGAAGAAATCGAACGTTCGTCTCGAGCTCCTCAAGGGATCCGTTGTTTCGTATGACATAGTCGGCTTTCTCAGCCTTCTGTGCGGTACTCCACTGTGAACGTATTCGTCTTCGAACTTCGTCCGCGGTCATCTTATCGCGATCCATCAGCCGCTGAATGCGAACCCGCTCATTCGCATCGACCACAACAACAACGTCAAGCCTCTTGTCATATCCTGCTTCGTAAATCAACGCAGCTTCAACAATGGCCATCGACCGCCCCTCCCGCTCGAGCTTGCCCAGCTGGCGATCGAGCTGATGCACAACTCGTGGGTGAACAGCGGCATTGATCCTCGCCCGGAGTGTCTCGTTCGAGAAGATCTTCGCAGCCACAGATTGGCGGTTCAGCGAACCGTCGGAGTCATAGGCGGATGAACCAAGCAGGGCGAGGACCTTGCGACGGAGTGCCGGATCATTATGCATGAGCTCTTTGGCGAGCAGATCCGCGGAGAGCACGGGTACGCCAAGTCGTGCGAAGGCCGAACACACAAATGACTTACCGCTCCCGATCCCTCCAGTCACGCCGATGCGGAGCATATGATGAGAGGATGCACCCAAGGATCCTGTCGAATGCCGATGCAATGCTGAATTCTCAGTGGGTCTACTTGGCGTACGCGACCGAACGAACCTCTCGAATAACCGTCACTTTGATCTGGCCGGGATATTCCATCTCCTGCTGGATCTTGTTGGCAATGTCGTGCGAGAGCTGGTCGGCGGCAGCGTCGTCCACGAGCTCGTGGTTACAGATAACGCGGATCTCTCTGCCGGCCTGAATGGCGTATGAATTCACAACCCCAGCGAAGGATTTCGCCAGAGACTCCAGCTTCTCCAGCCGCTTGACGTAACCTTCGACGGACTCACGTCTTGCGCCCGGTCGGGAACCGCTAATGGCGTCGGCCGCCTGCACAAGGGCTGCAATCGGATGCTCCATCGGGATATCCTCATGGTGCGAGCCGACGGCGTTCGACACAATCGGGTGCTCATTGTGCTTCTTGCAGAGCTCGTAACCGAGAAGTGCATGTGGACCCTCCACGCTTCTGTCGATCGTCTTGCCGATGTCATGCATGAGCCCTGCCCGTTTGGCCAGGGCAGGATCAAGATCAAGTTCGGAGGCCATGATTCCACACAGGAGCGCTACCTCGATGCTGTGCTGCAGGAGGTTCTGCCCGTAGCTCGAGCGGTATTTCATTCGTCCGACGTGCTTGATAATCTCAGGGTGTGAGCCATGCAGCCCGACCTCCAAGAGCGCATTTTCCCCTGTTCGCAGGGTCTCCTCCTCGAGCTCCTTTTTGACCTTCTCAACGACCTCTTCGATTCTCGCCGGATGAATGCGGCCGTCAGCGATGAGTCGCTCGAGAGCCACGCGAGCCACTTCCCGCCGAAATGGATCGAACCCTGAGAGGATCACGGCCTCGGGGGTGTCATCGACGATCACGTCGACACCTGTTGCCGCTTCAAATGCTCGGATGTTCCGCCCCTCACGGCCGATGATTCGGCCCTTCATTTCATCGCTTTCCAGATTCAGGACGCTAACGGTCGTCTCCACAGTGTGATCGGCTGCCGTCCGCTGGATGGCCTGAACGATGAGCTTCTGGGCTTCCTTGCGAGCTTCTTCCTTTGCCCTATCCCTGAGCTCCTTGAGCGTTTGGGCAGACTCGATCTTGACCGTTTCGATCAAGTTCTCCGTCAGTTGCTTCTTGGCCTCTTCACGCGTCAGTCCGGACGTTTTTTCCAATCTGAGGTTTTCCTCTTCAATGAGGCGGTTAAGCTCCTTCTCTCTCTCGTCAGCGCGCTTCCGCTTCTCTGCCAGTTCGCGGTCGACACTCTGCAAATTGGATTCCTTCTTGCTCAGCAAATCAAGCTTGCGGTCTACATTTTCCTCGCGAGCAGTCAGTTGTTTCTCCAACGCCTGCAGTTTGTTGCGCTTGGATTGGGCTTCCGATTCGAAGTCTTTCTTTCGTTTGTACCACTCGTCCTTTGCTTCCAGAAGTTTCTCGCGCTTAAGAGCATTTCCGTCCTTTTCCGCCTCCTCAAGGATGCGTTTGGCCCGCTCCTCCGCGCTCGCGATCTTGTTCTGTCCAGACTTCGCGTTCAGATACCACCCCGCGACGAACGTGATTCCCGCAATGATTGCCACCATCGGTATCAGAACATACATTTCCATGACAGCTCCTGCGATCTACTCAAACATCAGTCCACTAAAAAAAATCCGCACTCGTCGGCCGAAGATCAAGGTGTATTGAGAGAACCTCAATTGAACACAGTGGGTGCCTGCCTAAGCATTTCACACTTCCACGTTCCGCTCGTCTCAAGCCCGCTGAGAGTCGTCGCTAGGCATCTCCGCGCAGGCGGAGAGGTGGCTTGTGCTCCACGCTTATGAGTCAAGCTCCCTATTAAAGTAACTTGTCAGGTTCTTTAATAGCTTTGATCACGGCTGGCGGTGCGGATTGTCTACAAAGCAACGTTCCGACCGTCCCTACTTGAGAAAGAACGTTCCAGAAAAAATCAGATCAATCACTCTTTGAATCGTGCGCGGCTACCTCAAGGCAATTATCCAGGTAATTCGACAGCTTGATGATTTCCGTTTCGAGATGCGTGAGTGCCTGTTGATTCCGCTCCCGTTCTTTGACGAGGTCTTCTGTGATGTTCAAAGCCGACAATACCGCGACGGTCAGCGGAGGCTGCTCAGGGATCTTCTCATGGATCGTGGAAATCATGGAATCCACATACGCAGCAATTTTCTTCGTGAAATCCTCGTTTTCGCCCCGGAGCGGGTACTCCGAACCGAATATTTTGACCTTGATGCTCTTGCCATTCATAGTTGATCAGCTGCTACACGAGTGCTTTGCGCAAAGCTCTGGAACATCCGTACTGCCATGACCTTGACTGTGTTCAAAGGATCACAAATGAGAGTTGATCTTTGCGATCAGGTCCTTTATCCGTGCTTTGAGTGCCTCCTTTTCTTCTTTCGTCAACGTATCGCTTCCGTTTGATTGGAGACGCAACGCTTCCTGCCTCAGTCGCTCCAACTCTCGCTCGCGACTCGACAGCTCCTCCTTCAAGCGCCCCTCGTCTCCCTCGAGCTCCGCCACCCTGCGGCGTAGAGCAGCATTGGTCTCGTTGAGTCGAACCAGGGACTCGGAAACCATCCGGGCCTTCTCCCACAACGTCTGAAGAGCCGCCTCGAGGGTTTTGATGTCTTTGCCGCTAGTAACCTCAGGTTCCACTTGCAGCTCAGGCGAAATTGGAATATCTCAGAGCCCTTAAGGGAAACGACGCCGCGCCTTAGAGGCTTCGCAGTTTTGCACCACACGCCAACTCGACCTGCCTGACAATATGCCCCACGAACTCGTCAGCCTCTCTGTCAGTCAACGTGCGATCCAATGGCTGAAGTTCGAGCGCATAAGCCAAGCTCTTTTTCCCAGCTCCCACTTGACCCCCCACGTACAGGTCGAATAGCCGCACCTGTGTCACCAATCCCCCACCGGTCCCCCGTATCACCGCCTCGATTCTCTCTTGTGGAACAGTAGCCTCAACGATGAACGCCAGGTCGCGTCTGACGCTGGGAAATCGTGGCAGCGCCCGGAGTTTCTTCTCGGTGATCGATTCCTTAAGAATGACTGCGGTCTTGAACTCCGAGACAAGAACGTCATCCTCAATATCAAATCTTTCTGCTATCGACTTGCTGATCTTCCCGAGAAATCCGGCATAACTGCCATTGATTTCAACTGCTAAACCGCTATCAATTAAAGCGCTGCCGCTATCATAAGAAATAAAGCGGTATTTGTCAAGGCAAAACTTGCTGAGCAGGGCTTCAACTTCACCCTTCAGGTCCAAAAAATCCACCTGCCTCTCAACCAGAGCGTAGTGCATCGCATGCACTCGACCTGAGATCACCAAAAGGAGTCGCTCCTCCTCGCCGTAGCCTTCCACGCTTTCCCTAAGCCGCTCATCCCGGACATCGAAGACGCTGCCAATCTCGAACAGCCGAAGGTCATTTTGACCGCGGGATCTGTTGTTCTGGACAACACGCAGCGCACCCGGTATCAAGCTCGTTCGAAGAACCGAAGCCTCACTACTAACCGGATTCAGGACCTCCACGGCTCTTTCCTGAGTGAGATAGCCACTTTCATGATCCTGCAGACTGTCCGTCAATATCTCATTGAATCCCGCCCCGATCAGATAGCTCCGAACCTCATCCACCGGCGAGGTGAAGAAGATCGGCTTGGAGAAATCGACGCTGGCACTTGTCTTGGTCTCGATGTTGTCGTAACCGTACACACGCGCCACTTCTTCAATGAGGTCGATTTCTTCGGCGAGATCATACCGGTAGCTCGGCACGTCAAACACCACCGTGTCTTTCCGGACAGAGGAAGGGCGAATATTCAAACGCTTCATGAACCCAATCACCTGCTGCTGGGTGCAGGCCGTTCCAAGAACAGCGTTTGTTCGGGATACGCGGAGACTTATCCTCCTTGGCTTTGCCCTGACAGGATACACATCGATGACGCCCTGGAGAACCTCTGCTCCTGTCAGTTCCTGGATGAGCTGCGCGGCCCTATTTGCCGCGAACACCGTCATCTCAATGTCGACGCCGCGCTCGAAGCGCTGAGAGGCGTCCGTTGCCAGTCCGAGGAACTTCGAGGCGCGACGGATGCTCCCCTGCTCGAAATTCGCACTTTCGAGAAGAACCGCCGTCGTCTGCTCACTGATCTCCGTATTTGCACCACCCATTACACCGGCGATCGCCACCGGCCTTTCGCCGTCGCAGATCATCAGGATGTCGGAATTCAACATACGCTCTTTGCCGTCCAGCGTTACGAAGCGATCTCCATCCTGAGCGCACTTCACGATGATGGCGTGGCCCGCCAGAGTATCATAGTCGAAGGCATGGAGAGGCTGGCCGGTCTCGATCAGCACATAGTTTGTCACATCCACAATATTGTTGATCGGACGGATTCCGACGGACGAGAGACGATCCTGAAGCCACCGCGGCGAAGGCCCCACCCTGACGTTGCGCAGAATTCGGGAGGAGTATCGCCTGCACTTCCGTGCATCAGCGATTCGAATGGTTGCATGCTTCCGCGCAGATACTCTGCTCTGTGCTATCTTAACCTTTGGCAGGACTGCCCGTTTCCCGGTGATGACCTGGATCTCGCGCGCCACACCGATGTGGCTCAGCCAGTCCCCGCGGTTGGCCGTCACCTCCACGTCGTAGATGATATCCGCTGCGTGAAGATGCTTTGCGAGAGGCATTCCTACTCTGGCCGACGGTTCCAGCAGCATGATTCCTTCGGTGTCATCCCCCAGGCCCATCTCGTATTCAGAGCAGATCATCCCATTTGATTCAAGCCCTCGGATCTTCGCGCGCTCAAGCACAAAGGGACCCCCCTCGGGATCATGCTGGTTGCGCGGAATCGTCGCACCGACGAGAGCAACGGCCACCTTCTGCCCTTCAGCAACATTGGGTGCGCCGCAGACGATGTCGAGTTTCTCCCTTCCTACGTCCACCCGGCATAGTGTGAGCTTGTCTGCATTGGGATGCTTGCGTTTCTCGACGACTTCTCCGACTATGAACTTATCGAATTTCCGCGCCAGATCCTCGAAGCTTTCGACCTCGAGACCGAGCATAGAAAGGCGCTCGGCAAGATCTGCCGGTTTCAACGGAATCTGCACATAGTCCTTAAGCCAATTGAGGGAGACCTTCATCGATCCACTTCACCTAGAACTGTCGCAGGAAACGGACATCGTTGTCATAGAACATGCGGAGGTCATCGATTCCATATCGCAGGGACGCGATCCGCTCGATTCCCATTCCGAAGGCGAACCCGGTGTACTTCTCCGTGTCATAGCCAACATTCTGCAGTACATGTGGGTGCACCATGCCCGATCCTAGAATTTCGAGCCAGCCGGCGAACTTACACATGCGACAGCCGCCCCCGGCGCAGAGAAAGCACGAGATATACATGTCCGCGCTCGGTTCCGTGAACGGGAAGAAGGTGGGCCGGAATTTGTACTTCACATCGATGCTGTAGAACTGGCGGGCAAAGGCAACGAGAGTGCCCTTCAGGTCGCTGAAGGTGACACCTCTGTCGACATAGAGGCCTTCGATCTGATGGAAACTGACCAGACTTCGCGCACTCACGGCCTCGTTCCGGTAAACACGCCCGGGCATGATTTCCCGAACCGGCGGCTTCTGGCGTTGCATCGTTCGAATCTGGACCGGCGACGTATGGGTACGCAGCAATACGTTTTTGGAGATGAAGAACGTGTCCTGCATATCCCGTGCCGGATGATCCTTCGGGAAGTTGAGTGCCTCGAAGTTGTTGTAGTCTGTTTCGATCTCCGGGCCTATCGCGACGGAAAATCCCATACCGGCAAAAATCCGTTTGATCTCGTCCATCGTCTGGGTGAGCGGGTGCTTCGTTCCAGTCGGTCTGGGTCGGCCTGGAAGTGTCAAATCCGGCGCAGGCTCCCTGCTCCCCCTCGATTGCTCGAGCGTCGAGCGTTTGTCATCGAATGCCTGCTGAGCCTGTCGCTTCAGGTCATTCAGCATCTTCCCGACCGCCGGCTTTTCGGCGGCCGGAAGAGAGCGCAGATCATCGAACAGTGCCCCGATAAGCCCGTTTCGAGCCAGGTATTTGATGCGAACCTGCTCCAGCTCTGAATCGCTGGAAACCCGAGAGAGCTCCTCTGTGAACTCACGTCGTATGTTCTCGATCCGTTCAGTCATATGGACACGCCGCTCAGGTTCAAAGCCGAAAACCCTACACTAACTCGATCTTCTCTCTGACGCTCAGTGCCAGCTCTCAGTCACCTGCCTGATCGCCTCGTCCCTCGCGATCCCCTGGGGTGCCGTCTTGATCTTGCCTCGCCATGTGAAGGTCGCGACAAGCTCACCCTTCGACCAGCCGACACCGAGGCTCGCGTAGTCCGGCATGATCCTCTTGAGTTCTGCCAGAGTTGCCTGCAGCTCGCCCGCGCGGGTATCACCATTGTCCGGGCGGAGAAAGAAAGCGAGGAACGTGGCGGGGTTCACGAACTCCCAGAAGTCCGAGTTGGCAGCGCTAAACACGCCGTGCAAGACGGTGAACCGCCGTTCGTCAAGTCCGCGGGCGTCCGTGGCAGCTACGATCACGAATTCAGCCCGTCTCTTTCCTACACGAAGCACATCGCACCTCACAAATATGAGATCGGCATATACTGCGGCGGTCCTCCGACCTCCTGTTGTCGAATAGAAAAAATCTTCTCACCAACCAGCAGGAACCCCCCAGTCCAAGACGAGCTCCCGTACGCCGATTTCGGCTGGCAAGAAGATACGACATTACGAGGCAGCAAACTTTACGATTTCGGCAAAGGCCTGCGGACTGTTCACCGCCAGGTCAGCCAAGACCTTCCGATTGATTGAAATTGACTTCTTGTCGAGACCTGCAATCAGTTTGGAATACGTTGTGCCGTTGGCTCGCGCGGCCGCATTGATGCGAGCGATCCAAATACCTCGAAAGAGCCTTTTCTTCGTGCGACGATGACGGTACGCATGCGTCAGCGCTTTCTCGACGTGGTGCTTCGCTACGGTGTAGACTTTGCTGCGAGCACCCCAATATCCTTTCGCCTGCTTCAGGACCTTCTTTCTACGCCGGTGTGCTGCCACCTTGTTCTGTGAACGCGGCATGAAACCTTCTCCTTCTTAGGTTAACAAAAACCTTTTCACCTTGTACGCCTCGGTTTTCGACACAATGGTCGGCTTGCGCAAGTGGCGCTTCCGCTTGGTCGACTTCGACGTCAGAATATGACTCCGGAATGCCTTGCGCCGCTTGATCTTTCCGGTACCTGTGATCTTGTACGTTTTGAGTGCACGTCGCCGACTCTTCATTTTTGGCATGCTGCAACTCCGTTATGTTCGTCCAACTGGTTGTTTGCTCGCTTCGGCTGTTTTCTTTTTGCTTTTATCGGCGATGTAGTACGCAATCATCTGTCGCCCCTCCATTTTCGCCGGCGCGTCGATCTTGGCGATGTCGGCGAGCCTCTCCGTGAAGCGGTCAAGCATGGCCTTCCCCTGATCCTGATAGGTTATCTCCCGGCCCTTGAAGACGACCGTGGCCTTGACCTTGTGTCCATCCTCAATGAATGCTCGCGCGTGTCGTACCTTAAAGTCAAAATCGTGCGTATCCGTGTTTGGATGGAAACGTATCTCTTTGACCTGAGTAACGTGCTGGTGCTTCTTCTGGAGCTTTTCCTTTTTCGCCAGCTCGTATTTGTATTTGCCGAAATCCATGATCTTGCAAACCGGGGGATCCGCAGTCGGCACAATCTCGATCAGATCCAATCCCTTTCCCACAGCGATACCGATCGCCTCACGCGTCGTGAGAACGCCGACCTGCTTTCCTTCTTCGTCAATAACCCGGACCTTCGGCGCGCGGATTTCGGTATTGATTCGTGCTCGCTCTTGCTTGATGGGCGTCTCTCCTATAGAGTGAGTGATTTCCGCTGAATGGTCTCGAGAGTCTTCGAGAGGAACGATTCCCGAGTCACAGCACCCAGATCCCCCTTCTTGTGCTGCCGCACCGACACAGTACCATTCGTCTTTTCCTTCTCGCCAAGGATAAGCATATAGGGGACCTTTTTGAGCTCCCAATCACGAATCTTGTACCCAACCTTCTCGTTCCTGTCATCCAACTCTGCGCGTATTCCTGATGTCTTCAGCTGATTGTACACCTCCTGCGCGTACTGAGCTTGTTGATCCGTAATTGGCAAGACCGCGACCTGCACGGGTGACAGCCACAGGGGGAATTCCCCCGCAAAGTGTTCTATCATCACGCCGATGAACCGTTCCATCGAGCCAAATGGCGCGCGGTGAATAACGACCGGGCGATGTTTCTGGCCGTCTGCGCCCGTATATTCAAGGTCGAAGCGTTCAGGCATCACATAGTCCGCCTGCACGGTGCCCAACTGCCATGTCCGGCCCAGCACATCGCGCAGCATGAAGTCGATCTTCGGACCATAGAAGGCAGCTTCTCCGACCGCAACGTAATAGTCGAGTCTCATTTCGTCGGCGGCTTCCTTGATGTCCTTCTCGGCCTGTATCCACATCGCATCTTCCCCACCGTACTTGTCTTTGTTCTTTGGATCTCTGAATGACAGCCGTGTCTTGAAGTCGCTGAAGCCGAGCGTCGTGAAGACAAGCTGGATGAGATCAATCACATCGATGAGCTCATCCTTGAGCTGGTCCTGTCTCACAAACATGTGGGAGTCATCAACGGTGAACGATCGGACGCGAATGAGTCCGCTGAGTTCTCCCGACTGCTCATAGCGATAGACCGTGCCGAACTCCGCGATGCGAATCGGCAGATCCCGATAGCTGCGCGGCTTTGCCGCGTAGATCTGAAAATGGTGAGGACAGTTCATCGGCTTGAGCAGATACTCTTCATCCTCAACCTGCAAGGGTGAGAACTGGCTGTCCTTGTAGTATGGATAGTGACCGCTTGTCTTGTACAGATTGATGTTTCCGATGTGAGGCGTCACAACGGGAAGGTAGCCCCGCTTCTTCTGCTCACTCCGGAGAAAATTCTCAAGCTCCTCGCGGATAACCGTGCCTTTCGGCAACCACAACGCGAGACCGCCACCCACCTTCGGCGTCAACAGAAACAGCTCCAGTTCCTGGCCGAGCTTGCGGTGATCGCGGCGCTTAGCCTCCTCAAGGCGATACAAATGCTGATCCAATTCTTGCTTCGTCGGGAACGTGACCCCGTAGATGCGCTGGAGCATCTTGTTCTTCTCGCTGCCCCGCCAGTAGGCGCCTGCCACATTCAACAGCTTGATGGCCTTGATGCGTCCCCATGAGGCAAGATGCGGGCCGTAGCAGAGATCTGTAAAGTTGCCCGAGCGGTAGAAGGTGATGGACTGACCCTTCAACTCTTCGAGAAGCTCGAGCTTATACGGATCTCCCTTTTGCCGGAAGTAGGCCACAGCATCTTCCCAATTCTTCTCTTCTCGCATGTACGGCTCATCCTTTGCGGCGAGCTCATACATCCGTTCTTCGATTCTCTTCAAGTCCTCGCCGGTCAGCGCATGATCTCCCATGTCAATGTCATAGTAGAACCCTGTCTCGATGGGGGGACCAATGCCGAACTTCGTACCCGGGAAAAGAGATTCGACAGCGGCCGCCATAAGATGGGCCGAGCTGTGCCAGAACGTGTACTTCCCACCGTCATCGTCCCACTTCAGGATTCTCAGTGACGCGTCGGTCGAAATCCTGCGACTGAGATCCCACGTTTCCCCGTTCACTTCGACAGCAAGCGCCTCCTTGGCCAGCCCCTTGCTGATGCTCTCCGCGATCTGTAGGCCTGTAACGCCTTGCTCGAGTTGCTTCGATGATCCGTCAGGGTATGTGATCGTGATTTTGGGCATCGCCTACCGGGTAAAAAAAATCGGAGCGTTCCTCCGATCGGGCAGCCTTCTCATTCGTATTCGTGATTTGAGAGTACCAAACCGTGGGCTCTATAGGACTCGAACCTATGGCCTCTACCATGTCAAGGTAGCGCTCTAGCCAACTGAGCTAAGAGCCCAATTTCCGTTCTAAAGGCCTCTTTCTTCCAGCAAACTCTGAAAATTATAGTGAAATTTCACTGGAAAATCAAGAAAGTATTCACGACTCCAGCACCCCCGGGCGTCGCCTTTCCGCCAACGCCCGAACGGAATTCGGCGGTCTCTGACCTGCCGACGGGGCTGGAAACAACCTGGTCGCGCACCGTCGCGATGAGGGATCAATAGAAATTTCGTTCCCAGCGGTGGTTTCCGAGTTCGGCGATGAGCCGATCACTCAGATGGCGCCCGTCGGAGGTCCCGCAGTTTGCCTCGACATTCCGAACCGTTCGCATACCTGGAATCACCGTGGAGACCGACGGATGACTCAAGGCAAAGCGGAGTGCAAGCTCGGCGAGTGTTTCGGCTTCTGTTCCTAGGAGGGACTTAAGCTTATTGACCCGCGCAACGACCTCCTTCCTCCTCTCACCCTGAAAATACCTGTTTCTGAAGTCACCCGGAGGAAATGCCGAATCAACGGTGATTGAACCGGTCAGGGAACCCTCATCAAACGGAACGCGGACGATAACGCCGATGTTGTTTTTCTGGCAGAACGGGAACAGCTCTCGCTCCGGACTCTGATCGAAAATATTGTATATCACCTGCACGGTGTCGAGCTTTCCGGAAGCCCCCAGCTTCAGCGCGTTCTCCGGCTCGTGATCGTTGATCGAGATCCCAAAGAATCGAATTTTCCCCTGTTCCTTCAACGCGCTGATCGCGTCCCACCATTCGGACTCACCCGTCCACTCGTCATCCCACACGTGAAACTGCTGGATGTCGATCGTATCGACGCCGAGGTTACGCAGGCTTTTCTCCGTGCATCGAATGATGTAGTTGTAAGGGAAGGCATCCGTCACTTTGCTACCCTTCCTCGCCGGCCATTCACCGCTTTTCGGCGGGATCTTTGTGGCAACATAGATTCTCTCGTTCCGCTCCCTCAGGAGGTTGTTAATGAGCTGCTCGCTGTGCCCGCGACCGTACGCCAGTGCAGTATCGATGAAATTCATCCCGAGATCAACAGCCTTATGGAGGGCTCTCTTGGACTCCTCATCGTCAGATCCCTGCCACATGACCCCACCGATTCCCCAGGCTCCGTACCCGATCTCTGAAACGTTGATTCCAGTCCGTCCAAACTTCCTGTACTTCATTGCTGATCTGTTCCCTTCTTGGATTGCGAAGCGTACTTCTTCAGCAGCGCATCAATGTCTGCTTTTGTCTTCTTGACGACATATCGCTTGTGCATTCCTTCAAGCCGGGCATACGATCGATCGTCGAGCTCCTCGTCATCCTTGTCACGCTTCTGAAACATTTCAAATTCGTACCGATCCGCGCGGTCCATTTTGGACACATAGTCCTTCAGATCGGAGATCAGCTTTCGTTGTTCGATGGTTCTCATAGCGGATCTCGCTCCCGTGGTTCAGAAGTTAACAAACTCGGCCTGTGAAGGCAAGCCTGCATCGGCTCTCTGCCTCCGCACTTTCAGGATCACCATTCTGACAGAATTCACGCAATCAGGCGCCACCGGCCTCGCTCGTCGAAGCTCAACCGAGCGGCAGTCAATTGACTAGCTGCTTCTCATTTGTGGCAATTCCTTCTCCATTGCCGTCCCCATCGTTCTTGATTCAATTGACTTTCTTGGCCTTGGAAGTTACATTGCTTCACAAAACCCGAGGCGTTGGCATAGACGAATCCCTATCCCGGCGTGCACGTTTACACCGACAACATATCCTACTCGACTCAGGTGCTTGAGTCGGCGCATGGCTGGACGCGCACATCCCGTCTCAGTCTTCAGCATGAGCTTCAGCTCCTCGTTAGATCTCTTTTGCCGGGAGATGAGTTGTTCCGGGCGGAGATCGAAAGCGATGATTGCTGGCGTACTCTGCTGATAACTGAATTTGCCCATCGGTCACAGTTTGATGTTCTCCTTGATCTCTCCAGAGCAGGCGCATCACTGCCTTCCGGCACGGTGTGCCTCGCAGGCAGCGGCAACAGCTTTCACGGATTCAGAAGCCGGCCATGGGCCGCGGCGCCAGGGAACCTTCATCTCTCAGCGTTTCTCACCCCGAACAGGGCCATTGATCATTTCGATGTTGGCTTCACCATTCTCTCTGCAGTCTCTGTCGTTCAGACGATCGACACTCTCCAAGGGCTTGCACATCGTGCTATGATCCGGTGGATAAACGATGTCATGATTGATCAAGCCAAAGTATCCGGCGTCTTGACGGCTTCCCAATCCAGTAGGAACCTTGTGACTGGCGCCGTTATCGGAGTAGGGCTGAACGTCGAAACGAGGCCTCACGTGGAGCCTACTCCGTTCGTTCGTGAAGCGGGCGCGCTGTGGGATTTCGTAGAAGCGAAACAGCCATCGCGATCGCACATTTTGACCCGGCTTCTGGATAGGCTCGCGCACAACTACCGGCTCCTTGTCGGCGGCCGCTACGATCAGCTACTTGATTTCTATCGAGGTAGGTCGCTTGTAGCCAACAAACGCGTGCAGATATTTGCCGACACTGTCGACGGTGCCCTGCAGGAACTCGCCCGCGGAAGGGTTTTATCGATTGGAGAGGGGCTGGAACTGATTCTCGAAGGTGTTGACACGCCTATCCGGAAAGGAAGACTCGTCGTGGCTCAGGCGGCTTCGTGAGCCCGACACGCGGCGATATGAAAAGCCTATTTCATTGATCTTGGAAGGAACCCGCAGATGTCACCCGATCTTCTTTGGATTTGCAGCATCGCTTTCATCGCGGTGTTCATTGTGCTCTCACTGATTGCTGTGGTCATGCGTGGCATCATGATGCTTTTTCCCGATCGTAAGGGAAAGGATGATGCTGCCGTGATCGCTGCTCTTTCCACAGTCCTTCAGACTACATATCCTGGAACCCGTATCACAAAGATCGAGGAGGCTCCATGATCTTCACATCTACTGCGAAACACGTTCGGGTTATGTTCACCCCATTCAGAGACGGCCTCCAAAGCTCGTTTGGTGGCAAAGTCCGGATCACTGACTTTCTCCCCGCGCTGCAGGCATCGGCAGAAGCAGGGATCCGCCACTTTGAGTTTGGTGGCGGCGCCCGCTTTCAAGCGCCTTATTTCTACCTTGGTGAGGATCCATTCGAGACGATGCTGAAGATTCGTAAGACCGTCGGGCCGGATGTCGATCTCCAGATTCTGACACGATCGGTATCAGGCGTGACACTGACAAGCCAGTCCATAGAAGCACTGAGGCTGCAAGCGAGGCTCATGAAGGAGGCAGGCACCACGTGGGATCGCAACTTCGATTTCATGAACGACGTGAGGAACCTCATTAATACCGGACAGCCGATCGTTGACGCAGGTATGCACCATCAGGTAGCCATCGCGCTGATGGGCCTTCCTTTCCAATCGACGGAGGTTCACACGGCGGAATTCTACATTGAGATTGGCAGACGTCTCCTACAGAGCGGTCTGAAGATCGACAGCATCTGTCTCAAGGATGCCAGTGGAACATGCGATCCCAAGACGATCTATGACACGTGCGTCGGTCTCCGGAAGATCATGCCAGCCAAAATGCCGTTGTGGTTGCACACGCACGACACAGCCAGCATGGCAGTAGCGTGCTACATGGCGGGGATTCAAGGAGGCGTTGACGGCATCGACCTCTCGGTCCGGCCGCTTGCCAGCGGTACAGTGCAGCCCGATGTTCGCTCGATGGCTCACGCATTGAAGGGCACCGGATATCGACTCGATGTCGATGAAACGAAGATGACCGCTATCGAAGACCTTCTTGAAGAGGGACTGAAGGAGTACGACTTCAATCCCACGACAACCACCGCTGACGCGCGCGTCGTTGCCTTTCCCATGCCCGGCGGCGCCATCGGTCCGAACGTTCACATGATGGTGAAAGCCGGCATCATCGAAAAATACGGGGAAGTCCTTGCTGAGTTCCCGGTTGTGGTGAAAGCTGGCGGTGCGTGGACGAGCGTGACACCCGGCAGCCAGCAATTCTGGCTTCAAGCATTCAACAATGTGATGTTTGGTCGCTGGAAGAAGATCGATCCCGGCTACGGGCGGGCAGTCCTCGGCTACTTTGGCAAAACGCCTTTGCCTCCCGATCCTGAAGTGATCGCAATCGCCGCCGAACAACTCAAGGTTCCAGTGTTCGACGGAGATCCGCTCGAAGCAGCCCCAAAAACGATAGAGACTGTCAAGGCCGCCCTCCAGGAGAGGAACATCGCCGTCAACGATCGCAACATCTTCCTGGTCGTCGCAGCGATGGTGCCGGAGAAGAACATCGAGGCGAACGAAGGGATACGGTTCCTTACAGGCAAGGCCAAGATCGACATTCCGTTCAAGAAGAAAGAGGAGCCGCGTCCAGCGCCCGCCCCTGCGCCTACACCAGCGCCAGCAACTGCACCTGCGCTCGTGATCAGCCGGCCCATCACCTCAAGGTGCACTGTTGAGGAGAACGGAGCCCGGCGTACGTTCGTCGTGACGATCGAGCCGATGACCTCAAGTGATGAACCTGGCGGCACACCGTCGCCGACTGGCCCAGCTGCCCCTGTGGTGAAGCAGGAGGCCACATTGATTCGATCACCATTCGCCGGAACCGTGGAAGTCGTGGACATCAAGGTGAAGGTGGGAGACAAAGTGAAGAAAGGTCAGGTCGTCGCCGCGGTGGAAGCGATGAAGGCAAAGCACGAGATCAAAGCCCCGCACGAAGGCGTCGTTTCAGAAGTCTTTGCGAGAATAGGAGACGAAATCAACTCATCGAAGCCCATCATGTCGATCGCATGAGAGGAACCGACGATGGAAGAATTGCTCAGGCTACTCTCACAATCCGGACTCGCTCATGTGACTCTGGGGAACTGGGTGATGTACGCTCTCTCGGGTCTGTTGGTCTATCTCGCGATCCGATATCAGTACGAGCCGCTGCTCCTGATACCGATAGCTTTCGGCATCGTTCTGGCGAATTTCCCTCTCGCCCAGATGGGCTCGTACGGCGACGGGATCATCGCTCTCATCTACGACAGCGGCATCAAGACCGAGCTGCTTCCGCCTGTGATCTTTTTGGGAGTCGGAGTGTTAACGGATTTCCGACCGTTGCTGGCGAGGCCGATCACGTTTCTGCTGGGAGCTGCAGCACAGCTCGGTATCTTCATTGCCGCCGTTACGGCGGCGTATGTATTCGGTTTCACCTTGAAAGAGGCCGCGAGCATCGGAATTATCGGCGGCGCAGACGGGCCCACAACGATATTTCTGACAAGTCAGCTGGCACCGCATATTCTGGGTCCTGTCGCGCTTTGCGCCTACAGTTACATGTCGCTCGTTCCGATTATCCAACCTCCTGTCCTTCGCCTGCTGACGACAAAGAAGGAGCGCGCCATTCAGATGAGCGAAGGAAGCGCCGTATCAAAGATAGCGGTCATTCTTTTTCCGATGTGCACCGGCGCACTTGCCTCACTTCTGGTTCCTTCAAGCGCGCCTCTCATTGGGATGTTGATGTTCGGGAACTTGATCAGAGAAAGCGGGGTGACGGAGCGACTCAGCAAAACGGCTGGCGGAGCGCTGATTGATACGGTAACGATCTTCCTCGGTATCGTGGTCGGTGCGACCATGGAAGCCGAGCGGTTCTTGAACCCGCAGACCCTGATGATCCTGGCTCTTGGCGCTGTGGCCTTCATCTTCAGCACTGCCGGTGGCATTCTCTTCGGCAAGGTCCTTAACCTCGTTCTGCCGGAATCGAAGAAAATCAATCCCTGCATTGGCGCAGCCGGAGTCTCCGCTGTGCCTATGGCTGCTCGTGTAGTGCAGAAGTTCGTGTCAGACGACACTGATGGTCAGGTCAATCCTCTGATGGCAGCGATGGGACCAAATGTGGCAGGTGTGATTGGATCAGCCGTGGCGGCAGGAGTGTTTCTTTCGCTCATTGGGTGAGGCGGAGCGTGAGGTCAACATCTTGCGAGAGGAAGTCACATCAGGATCCGGCTGAGAGCTCACAACCTCAGTTGGTGCCGAGGGCGGGGGTCGAACCCGCACTCCGCTTTACAGCGGAACAGGATTTTAAGTCCTGTGCGTCTACCAGTTCCGCCACCCCGGCGAAAGAAATTGCCAATTGCAGATTGAAAATTGACGCTTGAAAAAGATCTCTTGCTCCGCCACGGCCAATCAAGACAACGCGTCCCACGTCGAAATTAAGGAAGTTTGCAGCCGAAGGCAAGATAGATGAAGGCTGGAGGATCGCCGTCAACCCACGACTTCTGACCTCACCCCTCAGGTGACGGTTAACTGCGCGAAAGGACGGCTCAACGGCGGAGCCGCTTTTCATTTTACCTTTTCAGTTTTGACTTGATATGAGGCGCCGGGCGGATTCGAACCGCCGCATAAAGGTTTTGCAGACCTCTCCCTTGCCACTTGGGTACGGCGCCAAATCAATTAGCAATTATCAACTGTCAGCTGATGATTGACAATTCTCCTTCCCCCTAACAATAAAAACCCCGTTGCCTGGTGGGAGTGGTGGCAACGGGGCAAGTTCATAGAGGAAGTGGTCCGGCAACCATAGTGCTCAGATGATTGTCGGATGTCCCTCCGCCCTGGATCGGGGTGTGGGACAGAGCGGGAAACGGGATTCGAA
>Ga0194125_10005838_pt1 | contig 18535 bp, 15 predicted proteins | sample TA2KigC250mmetaG_FD_148626 | JGI IMG/M metagenome (GOLD analysis project Ga0194125, IMG submission 148626) | Freshwater microbial communities from Lake Tanganyika, Tanzania - TA2015034 Kigoma Deep Cast 250m | ecosystem: Environmental > Aquatic > Freshwater > Lake | place: Tanzania: Lake...
ACTCCAGGAAATGACTACCGGAGGATGGATCTTCGTAACGTCGACGAATATCCGATCGGCACCACGCTTCGCCCGCGTCTGGGCGCCGATGTCAGCCGGTTTCTTCAGAAACCCGCAGGCGACCAGAACGGCACGTCAACACTCACGACCGGGAGCCGATATGCAGACTACGTGCCGTTCCAATTTGAGCTCATCGCAGAATCACGCCCGTACGACTCGGTCTTTGTCGTCGGTGATTTCAATGGGTGGAGACCTTCCAGAGAATCGTTGATGGCCTACCACGACCAGACGCAAAGGTACCTGTCATCCGTGTCCTTGCGGCGGGGTGCGTATGACTATCAGTATGTGGTAGGAGCGAATGATTGGATTTCACTGGAGGGGAATGATTGGCGGACGGTCAATGTGTACACGGCTTTCGTTTATTATCGTGACAATCGGTACGGAGGTTTCGACCGGATCCTGGGACGTGTCCAGCGTCTGAGCCCCGGGGGGTCACAAGCAACGTCAAACTAGCATAGGCGAGAGATCAACCATGGATCGACTGCGAGTCGGGGTTATAGGAACAGGACACCTGGGAAGCCTGCACGCGAAGATGTGGGCAGACATCGGCTCGGCCGAGTTGGTGGGTGTGTACGATATCGACGCGATAAAAGCGGAAAATGCTGCCGCGGCAACGCGCTGCAAGGTCTTCGCCAGCCTAAATGATCTGCTTGCGAACGTGCAGGCGGTCAGCATTGCGACCACGACCAAGAGCCATTTCGACACCGCGCACCAGGCCCTCACGCGCGGGTCGCACGTGTTCATCGAAAAGCCGGTTACGGAAACCATTGAGCAGGCGCGAACGTTGGTTGAGCTGGCGGAGGCAAAGGGTCTCAAGCTCCAGGTCGGTCATATCGAGCGATTCAATCCGGCAATCCTTGCACTCGAGCAGTTCAGGATCCGGCCGATGTTCATAGAATCCCATCGCCTGGCGCAATTCAATCCTCGGGGTTCGGATGTGGCGGTTGTGCTTGATCTGATGATCCACGACATCGATCTGATCCTGAGCCTTGTGAAATCCCCGGTCGTGCGCATCGATGCCAACGGTGTTGCCGTTGTCTCTGGTAGTGAAGACATAGCGAATGCGCGGCTCCAGTTTGAAAACGGGTGTGTTGCCAATGTGACGGCGAGCCGAATTTCCCAGAACAAAATGCGAAAGATGCGGCTGTTCCAGAGCGATGCGTACATCTCCATAGACTTTCAACAGGGTCTCGCCGAGGTCTTCCGGTTAGTAGACGAAGGCGACGCAAGTATCAAGCCGACGATGCTGCTCGGAAAGATCGATCAGGGCCAGCGCAAACGGCTGATCGTCTACGAACAGCCCGAGGTGAAGGAGGTCAACGCGCTGAAGTATGAGCTTGAGTTGTTTGCCCGGGCAGTCCTCGAAAATGTCGAGCCTCCCGTTACGGGGAGGGACGGCCTGCAAGCCCTTGAAGTCGCCCGGGAAATCCTCAGCAAGATCTCGGCAAGCAGTCCAAGGATCTCGTAACGAACTGCGAGCGGATTTCTCCCGCGCGTCCTGGAGGTAGGGATCCAATAGCTCAGCGATAATGACGTGAGACTGCACATCGACATAGAAGAGCCTCTCCTGAAAACGATCGGTCAGCTCGCTGATCAGCTCTCGGTTCCCGCTTACGTTGTGGGCGGTTTCGTCCGCGACCTGTTGCTGGGCAAGAAGGTAAAGGACATCGATGTGGTTGTCGTCGGGGACGGCATCGCCTTCGGTCGCCGGGTCGCCAGCGCTCTCGGGAAGTCGAATCTTGTCGTCTTTGAAAGCTACGGTACAGCGATGCTCCAGCTAGACGACCGGAAGCTCGAGTTCGTCGGCGCGAGAAAGGAAAGCTACGCGAAATATTCGCGGAAACCGAAGGTACAGGTCGGTACACTTCACGATGATCTCTCGCGGAGGGATTTCACGGTGAACGCCATTGCCGCGTCGCTCAACGCGGTAGATTTCGGGCGGCTGAGTGATCCGTACGACGGTCAGCAAGCGCTGGCGGAGAAAATCCTCAAAACTCCGTTGAGTGCTGAGGCGACCTTTGACGACGACCCCCTTCGGATCATGCGCGCCTTCCGTTTCGCGGCGCAGCTCGGGTTCACGATCGATCCGTCTGTTCTCGAAGCCGCGAAGGCGATGGCGCCGCGACTCAAGATTGTCTCTCAGGAGCGCATCTCAGATGAGTTCCTCAAGATCATGGCAAGCCCCAAGCCCGCCGTCGGACTCAGGTTGATGCATGAAACCGGTGTCATGGGCATCATGCTGCCCGAAGTGGCCCAGATGGGCGGGGTCGACCAGCGAAAAGATCAACACCACAAAGACGTCTTGCTTCATACGTTTCAGGTGGTGGACAACATCGCTGAGACAACGGAGGACGTCTGGCTTCGGCTCGCGGCACTTCTCCATGACATCGGAAAGCCGCGCACGAAGGCGTACAAGGAGGGTGCCGGCTGGACGTTCCATGGTCATGAGGAGGTCGGCGCGAGAATGGTCAAGCCGCTCTTTCGTCGGATGCGGTTCCCGCTGGATCGGCTCGCTTACGTGGACAAGCTGGTACGCCTGCATCTCCGACCGATGGCTCTGGTCGATGAGGGTGTCACCGACTCCGCGGTCCGTCGTCTTCTCGTGGATGCAGGCGAAGATACGGACGACCTCATGATGCTCTGTCGCGCCGACATCACGTCCAAGAATCCCAAGCTTGTCGAGCAGGTGAAGTCAAATTACGATGCGGTTGTCCGGAAGATGGCCGAGGTCGAAGAGAAAGACTACTGGCGCAGCTGGCAGCCCCCTGTCAGGGGAGACGAGATCATGCAGGTGTGTGGCTTGCAGCCGGGTCCTCTCGTCGGGCGCCTGAAGGACGAGATTACGGAGGCGATTCTCGATGGCCGCATACCGAACGAGCATGACGCCGCGCTGGAGTATCTGCTGAAGATCAAGGATTCGGTAATTCAAGGAACCTCTCAGTAGTTTTCGGAGTTCGACATCTCCAAGACTTCTCCTCCTTGAGAAGCCCCGCACTCGCAGCATCACGGAAGGATGCGCGGGCTGAGCGGTGAAATCGCTCATTTTTCCCGGAATCGCACGGTTTTTCTGAAACTTTGAGTGGTTTTCAGCGTCTATTACGTAGCATGTCGACAAATCCGATCGTCAACTCTAAATGTTTTCCCACCATTTTCGGAGATTCACGTATGAAGAAGTTGGAGATCTTGGTGAGCCTGAGCGTTTTTCTGGTTTCAGGTCTCTTCGCTCAAACCACAACCATTCCCCAAAGGACACTGACGCTGAACCAAGCCATCGTGACAGCGCTGGAACAGAATGTGAGCGTGCGGCAAGCGGATAACAATGCCAACGCGGCGCAGAGTGGAGTCCTGGCGGCGTACGGTTCCTATTTGCCAACTCTGAGCGCGAGTGGCGGATGGACACGGCAGCAGACGGAGCGAGTTGCCACTACTCAGTTGATTCAGGGGAACCCGATCACGCTTCCAGCGTCATCGACAACAACGAATAGCTTCTCCACGAGCCTCGGTGTGGGCTATACCCTATTCGACGGTTTTGCCCGGGAGGCCAATTTCAACAGCGCGCTCTCGAGCGCGAACGCATCTGAGTACACGGCGGTTCGCACGAAGCAACAAATCATCTACCAGGTTCAAACCTCCTATCTGAATGTCCTACGGCAGGAGCAGCTCGTAAAAGTGAATGAAGAGAACCTCAAGCGCGATCGTCGCCAGCTTGAACGGATCACAGAGTCAAACCGCGTCGGTGCGCTTTCCATCGGCGACGTGTACCGCCAGCAGTCGCAGGTCGCCCAGGATGAGGTGAACCTGATTAATGCTCAGAATGCATACGCGAAGGCGAAGGCCGATCTTCTGTTTCTCATCGGTCTCGATCCATCGGCTGAATATGAGGTTGCAGATCCGGCATTGCCTACCGAGATCACGCCGGAGTATCTCGAGGCGACGACTGCAAATGTGAAGAGCTTTCAGGAGATGCGCCAGCGAGCACTTAGCCTTCGGCCGGACTACCGGGGCGCCGCTGAAAGCTACAGTGCGGCTCAATCAAGCGTGACGTCAGCATCGAGTTCATACTATCCGAGGATTACTGCCTCCGCAGGATACAGCATGTCGAACACGGAGTTCAGCAAATTGTCCGACAGCAAAGGCATAAGCTGGGGTGTCAGGATTTCGTGGACGTTGTTCGACGGGTTTGGCATCAACAGATCTGTTCAGAACGCCGTCGCGTCAAGAAGGAACGCCGAGCTGGCGCTGGTGCAGGCCGAGAGGAACGTCAGCGTGGACGTCACGAAAGCCTTGCTCGATCTTGAAGCAGCGCGGAAAGCGTACGACGCGAGCCTCAAGAGCGTCCAATCGGCAACGCAGGATCGCCGGGTCGCGGAAGAGCGATATAATCTCGGTTCGGGCACGCTGGTTGATCTTCTCACGGCTAATGCGGGTCTGGTTAATGCGGAATACAGCAAGATCAATGCTACGTATAATTACGTCATTGCGTCCCGCAACCTTGAATATGTGCTTGGCGAGAAGACCTACTAAGGAATGATCGCTCAAACTCGGTCAATTTCATCTTAGGAAGGAGTGGGCTTCAATGGCTAACAACGGGAAAAAGAAGTCAAAAAAGAAGATCATCATCTTCTCCGTCATTGGTCTTGTGGTTGTAGTGCTTGTGCTGCTGGTGCTTCTCGGTAGCAAGCGGGAGACGGTATTTACCGTACAGACTGAGAAGATCCAGAAGCGCACGATCACTCAAATCGTAACTGCGACGGGCAAGATACAGCCCGAGACGCAACTGAAGATCAATGCCGAGGTGAGTGGAGAGATCATCGATTTGCCGGTTCGTGAAGGTCAGCGGGTCAAGAAGGGACAACTTCTCGTTCGCATCAAGCCTGACGCGTACCAGGCTCAGCTGGAACGAGCCCAAGCGTCTCTGGCGGTGAACCAGGCGAATTTGGCGAAGGCAGAGGCGGAATACAAGCGGGTCACGGAGCTCTACGCCAAACAGCTCGTCTCCGACGCGGACATGGATATCTCGAAGGCAAGCTACCAAAGCGCAAAGGCTATGTACGACCAGTCCATGGCGTCTCTGAAAGAATCACGGGAAACGGTGTCCAAGACGTTGATCTACTCACCCATGGATGGAATCGTCAGCCAGCGCCTGGCCGAAATTGGCCAACGCGTCAGCGGGAGCACCTTCATGCAAGGAACCGAGATCATGACCATCGCGGACCTCTCCCGGATGGAAGCCCGCGTCGATGTCGGGGAGAACGACGTGGTGCTTGTGACGGTTGGAGATACCGCCCGTGTCGAAGTGGATGCCTATCCCGACCGCAAGTTCGTGGGCACGGTGACGCAGATCGCCAATACAGCGAAAACCCAGGGTTTCGGTACTCAGGATCAGGTGACAAACTTTGAGGTGAGGATCATCGTGCCTGCGCCCCCGGGCGTCTACTTCCGTCCAGGCATGTCTCTGACATCCGACATCGAAACCGAGACCCGCAAAGATGTGCTTGCAGTTCCAATCCAATCTGTCACCGTTCGCGCGCCGAAGAAGGAACCTGGTCAAGTGGAAGAACCGCGTGAGGGTGAAGCACAGTTGGCGGAAAGCAAGCCAAAGAAAAAGGAAGAAGACAAACTGGATGAGGTGATCTTCGTCGTGTCGGATGGTGTGGCGAAAACCAAAGTTGTTAAGCGCGGTATCAGCGACGACACGTACTATGAGGTAACAGGAGAAAACCTGGAGGGAGCTGAGGTCGTCTCCGGACCGTTCAGGGCAATCAATCGCGAACTCGAGAACGGCTCCAAGCTTAGGATCGAGAACAGGCGCACGCCTCAAACGGGTGCGGCAGCGGGGACACAGAGTGGACAATAGATGAAATCGACCCGGATGATCCGCTGGTTCTCTCTGGTTGCTCTTAGCCCGTTTGCGTTGACGGCGCAGACACTCCAGGAGGGACTCGCGTTCTATCAGAAGGCGCAGTTTGCTGAGGCGAAGCAGGTCTTCGAATCCGTCCTCAAGCAGGATGGCGGAAACGCGGAAGCTCACTACCGGCTGGGAATGATCATGATGAGCCGTTCTTTCCGCGACGAGGACAAGGCTGTCGAGCATATGGAGCGAGCTGTAGAGCTTGCACCGCAGAATGCGGACTATCATTATGGCCTTGGTGCCGCATACGGCATAAAAGCACAAAATGCCGGCTTTTTGAAGAAGGCGCTCCTTGCGCCGAAGGTGAAGCGCGAGTTCGAAAGAACCATCGAGCTCAATCCGGCGCACATCGATGCCCACGTCGGTCTTGCTCAATACTATAGGCAAGCCCCCGGGATCATGGGTGGAGACACCGAGAAAGCGTGGGAAGAGGCGGACATCGTGATTCGACTGGACGAGGTTCGGGGAAGATCGTTCAAAGCCGGGCTGTACGCTGCGGACAAAAAGATGGCTGAGGCGGAGCGCGAGATACGAACGCTCACATCAAACCGTCCGAAAGACGGCGCGGCATGGAGAGCCGCCGGATTCTTCTATCTTAGAAATGACCGGCCGGACGATGCGGTAGCGGCCTTTGAGAAGTACACCGACATTCGGCCCGATACTGTGGACTCTTACTCGCTGCTCGCACGGGCGTACATTCAGAAGAAGGACCCGGACAACGCACTCGCCGCTGCGAAGAAGTGCCTCGAGTTGGACAGAGGCTCTATCTCTGCCATCTGGTCGCAGGCGCAGGCCTTCGAACTCAAGGGGCAAAAGGCCGAGGCACGGGACAATTTTCAACGCCTCCTGAGCGCGGATTTGAGTGAAAGTCAGCGGAAGACCATCGAACAGAAGATCAAAGAGCTTCAATAACTTATCAGTTAAAAGGAAGGTCGGTATGTCCACGATCATCAAATTCCAGAATATCACAAAGATCTACCACGTCGGATCGGAAGATGTGCACGCGCTTGAGAATCTCTCGCTGGAGATAAAGAAGAACGAGTACGTCGCCATCATGGGTCCGTCGGGTTCGGGGAAATCGACGTTGATGAACATCATCGGATGCCTGGACACACCGACGTCGGGACTGTATGAGCTGAACGGGGTCAACGTGAGCGACATGAACGACAATCAGCTGGCGAAGATCAGGAACAAGGAAATCGGCTTCGTCTTCCAGACGTTCAACCTGCTCGCGCGATCGGATGTGTTGCACAATGTCGAGTTGCCCCTCATCTATGGCGGCATCAGTTCGGGAGAGCGGAAAAAGCTGGCCAGAGAGGCAATCGAGCGAGTCGGCCTAACCGAGCGCATTCATCATAAGCCGAACGAGCTCTCAGGCGGTCAGCGACAACGTGTCGCGATCGCCCGCTCGCTGGTGACACAGCCGTCGATCCTGCTGGCAGACGAGCCGACGGGAAACCTGGACAGCAAGACCGGCGATGAGATTATGGCCTTGTTTGACAAGCTGTTTGCGGAAGGCAACACCATCATTCTCGTGACGCACGAGGAGTACATCGCCGAACACGCGAACCGAATCATCCGTCTCCGCGACGGTATGATTGAGGGCGACGAGATCGTAAGAAACCGAAGGGCCATTTCTCAACCAACAGTACAGGCGTAGAATGCGCTTTATGGTCAGTGAAATACGCGAGGGCCTGCTGATCGCGTTCCAGGCGGTTCGGGCCAACAAGATGCGGTCGGTCCTCACGACGCTGGGCATTGTCATCGGTATCGTGTCGGTTACGCTCATGGGTACAGCCATTGAAGGACTGAACCGTGCGTTCAACAAGAGCATTTCGGCCATCGGTGCTGACGTGCTCTACGTGCAGAAATGGCCGTGGGGGGGAGGAGAGGACTGGTGGAGGATACGCAATAGGCCGGACATTCGAATCCAGCACGCGAAAGCCATTGAGCGGCAGGCTGAGCTGGCAGCTTCGGTCTCACCAGTGAGTGGCACAGGCCGCAACGTTAAGTACGGGCGAAAGCTAATCGAAGGGATCGTGATCGTTGGAACGAACGCTGATTATTTGCGGACGACAGGGGCTGATATTGCGTTCGGGCGTTTTTTCACGGCCATGGAGGCTGAAGGGGGACGTCCGGTATGCGTGATTGGATCGGAGGTTGCAGAAAATCTGTTTCCAAACGAGACCCCCCTCGGAAAGACGATCAAGCTGGGCAACTACCCGTATCGAGTGGTTGGTGTCCTGGAAAAGCAGGGGAGTTTCCTCGGTTTGCAGAGTCTGGACACCCGCGCGTATGTGCCGATCGATCGCTTTTTCACTGAGTTCGCCTCTCGTCGCAGCGGTCTTTCGATCCTCGTGAAATCGGCCACTCTGGAGTTGGTGGATGAGGCGAAGGAAGAGGTAAGGGGCGTCATGCGAAAGGCGCGAGGCCTCAAGCCAAAGCAAGAGGATGATTTCGCTATCAATCAGCAGGAGATCCTGATTCAAACGTTTAATCAGATCGGTGTCGTGATCGCCGGTGTCGGTCTTTTCATTACGGGCATGGCTCTCTTTGTGGGTGGCATTGGGATCATGAACATCATGTTCGTCTCTGTGACGGAAAGGACAAGGGAGATAGGCATCCGGATGGCCATCGGAGCCCCGCGGAGAACGATCCTTCAACAGTTCTTGATGGAATCGGCTGCGCTCTGCCTGCTCGGCGGAATCATCGGGTTGATTATCGCTTTCCCGCTGAGCCTGATTATCGATCAGGTGCTGCCAACTGCGATGCCGCTCAGCATTGTGGGGATAGCCCTTCTCATTTCGGTCTTCGTTGGGGTCGTCTCGGGCTTTCTCCCGGCATACCGCGCGTCGCGCCTGGACCCTGTTGACGCACTCAGGTATGAGTAATCACTCTTTCATTTTGAAACTCTACGTTTGAGCTGATCCTGTGCAATTCGGAGAAATCATCAAGATCGCCTTTAACGCCATTCGAGCGCACAAGCTGCGCTCAACACTGACCCTTCTCGGTGTCGTCGTCGGCGTGTTTTCGATTATTGGCGTCATGACCTCTGTTGCCGTGCTGCAGAACAGCATCGAGGGAGGGCTCAGCATGCTCGGCACTCATACGTTCCAGATACAGCGCATGCCCATCATGGCCGGTCGAAGGGAGTGGCTGAAGGCTCTGAAATGGAAGGTTATCGACCTCGAGCAAGCGGAAGAAGTGAGGGATCGGATGACGCTCGCACAGTATGTCGGAATAGAGGCTTGGGAGGGCGGCAGGGTCATTCAAGCCGGATCGAGGAAAACCAATCCGAACGTGAGCCTTGCGGGAGAGAATCCCGAAGGGTTGCCGACGAATAATTGGAACGTGCGGGAGGGAAGGGCGCTTAACTCTGACGACTTGAGGTACTCCACACGGGTAGCCGTTCTGGGTGACGAGGTTACTCGGAAGATCTTTCCCCGAGGTGGCGCTGTCGGTTCTTATGTCAAGATCGACAATACTCGGTACATGGTTGTCGGTGTGTTTGAGCCGAAAGGAGCCGCGCTCGGTGGGAGCGGCGACAACTTCGTCGTGGTTCCTCTGACGACATTCATGGAGTTGTACGGGAGGAATCGTGATCTACACATCATGATCAAAGCGAAGAGCGGCGATGTCTACGACGAGTGCGTGGAGGAAGCACGGATGATCCTCCGCACGGCGCGAAAGGTGCCTCCTGGGAAGGAAGATGACTTCTCCATTTTCTCCAACAATTCGCTTATCGAGACGTTCAACGAGTTCACCAAGTACGTCAAGCTCGGCGTTGGCTTCATTAGCTTCATTGCCTTGCTGGCTGCCGGCGTGGGGATCATGAACATCATGCTGGTGTCTGTCACCGAACGGACCAAGGAAATTGGACTCCGCAAATCTGTTGGCGCTCGCAAGCTAAACATCCTGAGCCAGTTCGTGACCGAAGCCATTGTTCTCTGCCAAATAGGAGGGATTGTCGGCATCGGGCTGGGTGTCTTGGGGGGAAACCTTGCAGCGATCGCAATCTCCGTCCCGCCGGCATTTCCACTGGACTGGGCGCTCATTGGCTTTGTTCTTTGTGGATTCATCGGTGTCGTTTTCGGTGTCTACCCCGCATGGAAGGCGGCCAACCTCGATCCTATTGAGGCGCTGCGCTACGAGTGACGAGAAGTACGAAGGGAGATCAGCGGGCGAGGATCTCCCTTTGCCAATTCAGAAGCGAAGGGGAGAGAGAGGTATGGCTTGCCTCGCGCAGAATTGCCACCTCCTCTGGACTTCTCATCTTTCGATCTGATGCTTGTCAGCGCCTGCAATTCCTGCATGAACTCCTCGTTGGTGTCCTTGACATCCCGCACTCTCTGTGCTACCTTTGTATCGATTACCAGTTGAGCTGCGGAGGGCGAAGGCTCTTCGTGGCGACCTCGCTCGCTATTCCCCACTACTGAAGGTCTAATCGCATGCTCCTGGGAGAAATCGTCGTTCAAGCACTCCGAGCGATCAAAGCAAACAAGCTCCGCTCGACCCTGACGCTGCTTGGCATTGTGGTTGGGGTCTTCTCGATTATCGGCGTCATGACCGCGGTTCGGGTTCTGCAGAATAGTATCGAGAGCGGTCTCAGCGTGCTTGGGACACACACGTTTCAGATACAGAAGTTCCCGGCTATTATCATGGGCCACGGCCAGTGGCGGAGATACCGAAATCGCAAGGATATCACTCTCGAGCAGGCGAAAGACGTAGAACGACGCATCACCACGGCCGAGTTCGTCGGAATTGAAGGTTCACGGGGGGGATCGGTTGTTCAGTACCGATCGCTCAAGACCAATCCAAATGTGCGGCTCTACGGACTGACGCCAAACGGTATCCCGACCAACAATTGGTCGATAAAGGAGGGAAGGGGAATAGACAATTCGGACGAGCGTTTGACCGGCAGAGTGGTTGTGCTGGGCAACGATGTTGTTCAGAAGCTCTTTCCGGTCGGAGGCGCGGTGGGGAGTGATATTCGAATTCGCAATGAACCCTTCAGGGTGATAGGAACCTTCGAACCGAAGGGATCCGCTTTCGGTGGGGATAGCGACAACATGGTTGTGGTCCCACTCAATACGTTCCTGAGCCTGTATGGGAAAGACCGATCGCTGAGGATCCTGGTGAAAGCGAAGAGCCCGGAGGTGTACGACGAGTGTGTTGATGAGGCGAGACTGATCCTGCGTACCTCCCGCAAGGTTGATCCTGCCGAGGAAGACGATTTCTCGATTTTCTCGAACGACTCGCTCATCGACACCTTCAACGAATTCACCCTCTACGTGAAGCTGGGCATCGGGTTTATCAGCTTCATCGCGCTTCTGGCGGCAGGGGTCGGCATCATGAACATTATGCTCGTCTCTGTCACCGAGCGGACAAGAGAGATCGGATTGCGGAAATCTCTCGGTGCCCGCAAGAGTAGCATTCTGAACCAGTTTGTTATCGAAGCAATTGTCCTCTGCCAAATGGGAGGTATTGTTGGGATCGGTGTAGGGATTCTCGCCGGGAATCTTGCTGCTGTTGCGTTCTCTATTCCACCCGTGTTTCCGGTCGACTGGGCACTCATCGGTTTCGGTCTTTGCGCCTTCATCGGACTGGTGTTTGGTGTCTACCCGGCGTGGAAAGCAGCGAACCTCGATCCTATTGAGGCGCTGCGGTTCGAGTAGTCAGCGTCCGAGCACTCAAAACACAAAGGCCGAACGTCTGCGCTGAGCTCTCCCCAGCCTCCCGTCCGGCCTTCTTACAATCTTCAATATCAGTCTACCACCTGCAACCTACAACATCCATCAACGATCCCACATCCTTCCCATTCCCTCTACCTCTTTCCTTTCTCGCTCAAGACTTCATTGATCTTCACGTGCAGTTCCTCCACATCAAACGGCTTGGTCATGTAGCCTGATGCCCCGAGCTTCACCGCTCGTTCCACCGATGCTCGATCATCCATGATCGTAAGGAAGATCAACGGGACGTCTTTGACGCTCGGAGTTTTGCGGACAACTTCGAGGAATCCAAACCCATCCATCTCCCCCATCTTGACGTCTGAGACGATCACATCGGGTGTGAACGTCGAAAACTGGGAGATCGCAGCTTCAGCGCTGAACGCGGTGCGCACGTCGTATCCTTCGTCCCGAAAATAGGTCTCAACGATCTTGATGAGTTCTTCCTCGTCCTCAACGAGCAGGAGTTTGATGGTGTGTGCCATATCGTCCTCCGGTTTTGGAAATCCTCGCTACGCTTTCATGCGCTTTCCTTTTTCCTCTTCAGAGAAGATCCAGCCGACGAGCTTCCCGGGATCGATCTTTTTGAAGCTGTGCCAGTATGCTCTCGTCCGCAGATGGCGTGATGAAGTATCTTGGTGGGGGATCCGGCTCACCTGGTCTGTAATGATCCTGAAGCGGGATTTCCACCGTTCCATGTTCTTGATTCGCAGATCAACCCAGCCGTCGTGAGCCCACGCCCCAAGGGACTTCTCGGTGATTTTCAGCTCATTCTCCCCCCGATACGGAGGGACTTTGATCTCCTGACCCCGTAAGAGCGTGAGTCCGTCAGAAAGCAGGATCGGAATTCCGATGGAGATGATCTGCGCTCTCAGGTTTCCATCAGCTCGAATGAGCGCTTCGACTTTGCGGGATATCGTCTTCGCGGAGGCCTTCAAAACCGCCCCAATATCTCCAAAAGCAAGCTGGAGAAGATATGCCTCGTAGAGGAGCTTCGAAAGCCTGGGGGGGCCGAGGATCTCGAAAGCGATGCTCTTGGTTTGGTGCTTTTCCTCCAGCGCCTTCATTTCATCCATCGCGCCGTCGAACATGAACCCAGCGCGGTACGTCGGGGCAAGCGTGGCATTGTCCAGTGCGTTGATGACGTCATGTCCGGTATTGCCTCCCTTGACTTCGTACAGAACTGCCTCGGCGATCTCTTCCGGTGTAACGAACTCCATCTGCCCTGGCGTTGAGATCGCCTCGAATTCACCGCGCGAGAAGACGCCGTTCTCCCCGGTATCGATAAAGACAGAGCGAAGCGGTCGATGGAGCGATTTGTATGGGAGGGTGTCGTCTGTGAGCCTGAGTGTATCGTTCAGCCGGAGGCCGCTCTCCGGAGGGCAATCAATAAGCTGAATTGGCTTCCCCCTCTTCCTGATCTCCCCGTACGCAACCCGTTTCCAGGCGATCGCTGCTGTCGGTTTGATCTCTTTCGTAATCGGTGCGTCAGGCGTCCGTGCCATCAGGAACAGCAGCATGGTATGTGCTCCGGCGACCGAGGACTTGCTCAGCAGGACGCTGGATGGCCGTTCTTCGCTGTGGGTGTAGGGGATGTTCAATCCCATACCACCGGTGCCGCTCGTCCCGATCTTCACGTAGACCCCCGTGTCGACGATCTGCATGGAGCGATAAAGGATCTGGACGTGGCGAATGAGCTGCGGTATGTAAAGCGTAGCAAGTAGTCGTTCCGTCTGCTCGACCAGCAGGACCTGCTCGCCCGACTTCCATTTACGGAGGGCCTTGCGAACCTCCCGCGCGCTCTGAAAGAGGTCTTGGTAGGCAATCGCTGTCGCGGAGTTGATCGAATCGACCACAATGTCGGGCTTGTGCTCGTTCAAGAGCCGATAGATGGTGGAGCGTTCGAGAACAGGTAGTGTCAATGCGTCGAGGAGATCGTCGAGGAGCATCTGTCGGAGGTCCTCATTTCGCAAGATCTCATCCCGCGGCGTATCCTTCAACTCATGCCGCACGAAGATGTTGCCCCACCACGGGACGAAGCAGCTCTTGCCCGCCATTGGAAATTCCTGCCGCAGTGCATCCACTGCTTCCCGTGCTTCAGATTCCAGAAGCGATGCCACGATGATGCGCTTTGGCTTCTCGGGCATCATTTGCCGGCAGACGGCGGAACCGACGAGGCCCCATCCGCCAAGCACCAGGACTGTCTTGTTTTGGATATCCATAGATGGTTCAGATGAGATGTGTTCAGAATGGTCAGTGAATGGAGAGCGGTCAGATCTTCTGCACAACGCATGCCGTACCGTACGCCAAAACCTCCGTTACCCCGCCCATGATTTCTGTTGCGTCGTACCGGAAGCCGATCACAGCGTTGGCTCCGACGTCTTTGGCGTGTTCAATCATCAATTCAAACGCGTCCCGTCGGGTCCGTTCGCACAGCTCAGTGTACAGTGTGATGTTTCCACCGAACAGGATTTGAATCCCTGCCCCGATGTTGCCGAAGATCGAGCGAGAGCGAACGACGATCCCTCGCACCACTCCGAGGTTTCTTACGATTCGATAGCCGTCCAGCTGGAAGTTCGTGGTCACGAGCGAGTGGTCCATAGGGGATCCCGGGATGAGTGTGCGGAATAGTGAGTTGACACCAACGAGCAACGTGTGAAAGGTAAAAAGGGAAAAGCGAAAAGTAAATGACAGAGTGAGTATGGATCGACGCGGTTCGAGGCCGATAATCCCAAATCTGACATTCCAAAATGCGTGTGGTGTCTCAGAACAGCGACTCTTGGACAGAGGATGGGGACCCCGGATGCGCCTCGCCCCTTCTCAGAGCGTTGACAAGAAGATGGGCTTGTCGTGTCGGTTCGGGCAGACGATAACCCCTCGTGCACCTGAGGACAAGTTGAATGGCGTCTTCCAGTGTGGTTCGGTGTCCAATTGAGACAAACACGGGGTTCACGTGGTCCTCGGTGCGCAGGGCAACGCCGACCGTCTCTTCCCTGTCTATCAAAGGAGAATAGCTTCCAGCTTGAGGTAAGGGCTCCTCGAATCTGCCGACAAGCAGGCTCTTTGCGCAACCGATGGAGACAAGGTCAAGCAGCAATCCCAGATGGCAGGCGATACCGAATCGTCGCGGGTGAGCCAGACCCTGACCATCGACCAACAGCGCATCAGGCGTGGTTTGAAGGCGGGACCAGGCTTCGAGCACGGCCGGAGACTCCCGAAAGGAGAGAAGCCCCGGAATGTAAGGGAATCCGACGCGCGTGACTGCTGTTCCTCGCGCGACCTCGCTGAGATCCAGAAGACTCAGAACGACGACACCAGCATACACGAGATCGGAACCTTTGTCGAACGAAATGTCGCAGCCGGCAACGAATCGAACGGGTCTTGTGATTGGCTCCTCGATCACTTGAGACCGCAAGCGCTGCTGGATGGCGATTGCCTCCTGTGGCGTGACGGTCCATGGGTGCAACTGGCGGGGCAGATTCACGAAACGCCTCCCCAATCATTTCTTTGAAGCGAGCTTCCCTTTCAGGAGCTTTCTCACGGAATCATAGAAGAGCTGGACTTGCCTCTGGTACTCCTCTCCCGTCCCTGGGCCCTTGAATCCGACGTGAACATCCCGCACGAGTCCTTTCGGGTCAATGAACAGTGTCGTCGGATAGGCGAAGAAGTTGTTCAGCTGTGAGTGCAGCCGCGCGTCGACATTTGCCCTCTCCGTGGTTCCGCAGAAGAGGAGCGTGTAAGTGACTCCGTAGCGCTCCTCGTACAGCAGAAGATTCTTCCGGGCGGTGGCAAAATCGTCGCTCAGTTCAAAAGAGAGCCCGACTACTTCGAGCCCCTTATTCTTGAATTCCCTGTGCAGTTGCTCGAGCAGAGGCGCTGCATCCATGCAGTTGTGGCACCAGGTGCCCATGATGTCGACAATTAGCGCCTTGCCCTTGAATCGTACATCTGCCTGGGTGAGGGTATCACCCATGATCCGAACACCGGAAAAGAGGAATTTCTTTTTCGGGTCTTTCATCGTCGTCTTCCTTGCATCGCCCGCTTCCTTGAGTAGCGAGGTACGAGGTTCGATGGAGAAGAAAACCGGTACGCTCGTTCGAGCGTAATACTTGCCGCGCCAGTGACCTTGTTCATGGCGAAGTTCGAGCATGTTCGCTTGCCAGCCGGTGAAACGGCTCAGGAACAGAGTGCCGGCCGATCGTTTTCCCGCAAGAAGGCCGAGATCCCCGTCCGGTGCAATGAACGTCCCGAAGACAGAGTCACCTCTGGTCCAGAATGTTGCTGTTGTCGAGCTGTCGACCAAGTCGTCTTTGCGGAAATAGACCTGGAATTTTCCAGCGAGAGGAGGAAGAAGTTCAGACGCGGCTCTTGCCGTGTCCGGTGCCTCTGGAGAGGGTTGTGCAGCGAACGACATGGAGATGGTGTCCCTCCGGAAGCGGAGAAACTCGCCGGAGAGTCGCCCGTTTTTCCAGACACCGCGCATTGCAGCCCCGTACTCTGAGAAGACGAAGATGAGCGAATCTCCGCGCCGGTAGATTTCCGGAATCGGTGTCCGCTCCGGCCCGTTGATGAAATGGCCCGTCGGTGCAATACTCCGCAGGTCTAGGTACATCTGGAACGGGAGCCGGCGCGCCTCCGGAAGCGCCAATGTACCTGTCCAGGTGCCTTCCTCAGGCATGGGTTTTGAACAGCTCAAAAGGATCAAAGCAAGCAGTAGGATCACGGCGGAAAGCCAGGCGTGAGATATCGAGACGTTACTCATTTTCATAGGACTCCTGGTTGCTGTGCGGGTCAAAAGCAGTAGTGAAGAGCACCAACCCTCATCGGCCGGAAGCTGTCCAAGCAACCCGACGCGACTGAGGCCAAGATAAGAAAAGTAGCTCAAAAAAGGGAGCTCCTGCGAGCCGTTTCTTCACGGTAGAGCGAAGCCGTCATTCGCACGGCAGCGGGCCGATCCTATGGAGTCATGCCTAGTCGCTGTAGATCACAGTGGTTCCACCGCTGCCCGAGGTGCCAAACCTCGGATTGACGATGTTGCTGAAAATCGACCCGAACGTATAACTCAATCCGATTGACCCCCAGTAGGAGTAGCTCGTCTCAAGCTGGCGTTGCCGCTGGTAGACTTCCTCGACCGTCAGCGCGCGCTTGGTGAGTGAGAGTTGGTCGTGGACGGCAGAATAGCCGCCATAGAGATTGAATGAAAGGCCCTCGAAGATCCGGAGAGAGAGTGAACCTGACACGCTGAGATTATTTTTGCTGAGGTCGTGGAAGTACTGTGAGCCGTAGACGCTTGTCGACCAGGACCCCCAAGGCTGCTTCAGCGTCAACGTAACCGAAAGGTTGTGGATCTGAAGAAGCTCGGACTTCTTGAAGTAGATGGTGGTGTCGACATACTTGTTTGCGCTGATGCCCACCTTGTAACTTATCCGCAGCTGGCGGCGTGTCGATTCGGAATATGGAAAGATATTGTACTCGATCGCCGGCTGAGCAGATGCCGAATAATCGATGTTGCTGTATGTGGAAGAATGAGCGGACCCAAATATCCCCACTGACCAATGGTCACTCAGGCTCCACGCAGCGGAGGCATTGAAGTACTGACTTCGCCGGACGGACTTACTCCTGATAACCGTGTTCTCGTCGACGCTGAACTCGTATCGGTCTTCGCTATAGTTGCCGTTGAGCGAGAACCGAAGTTTCAAATCTTCGGTCACCCTGCTGGCTGTTATCCCTCCATTCAGGTAGGTTGACTTGTACTGCGATTCACCGTTCAGCCAGCTGTTCATGTTCATGCTGAAGACCCAATAGTCCCACTTGTCGGTGACTTTCGCTGGAGCCGTCGGCCTGTTGTACGTGACGTTGAAGTAATCAGCAAACGGGGTTCGCATCGCGTAGCGCAGGAGACCGGTCTTCATCACGCGAACGAGTCCTTTTCTGGTCATGTCCTGCGTGTCTGTCTTGTTCGCGACATATCTCAACGTATCGTTCATCCCCGCGAAATCATGCTGGCCGATAAAAGTGAGCGTGTATTCGATCCCGCCGCTCCCCGTATACTGTTCGGTGATCATGATGTGCACGTGAGCTTGTGTTCTATCGCGCACATAATTCACAAATGTGATCTCCGTCCGGATGTAGTCCTCGTCACAATATCCGCAGTCGATGAATATCTTCACAGCCGATTTCTGAAGAGCATCAACTGTGTCCTGCGCGGTCTGGGAAAGTGTCGGCGAGATACAGACGAGCGCCGCTGCGAGCGTGGATGCTGCACGGACAAGGAGACGGTGGTAGAGAGCCATGAGGTAGTGCTCCAATATTAAGAAGGTGGCGGTGCATGAGATCGCCTGGACCAGAGGCCAGACCTACCTACTCGACTGATACCGCTTAGACGAACGAATCAACGAGAAAGTTGCAAACCGACCATTCCGCCGGCGATCTTGTGTAGTTGTTCACGGTCAATTTGTACCTGTACACGAGTTTACCTACCCCGCCGTCATAGGCAAACTTGTGGTACCTGTACGGACCGCCGGCGAGGCTGAAGCACGGACAGGGCGGTTGAAACGCCTGCAAAATTGCGCTCAACCGTCGAACGAAGTGAGGGCGACACACGCATCTTGCGGCTTCCGACCGGGAATGGTATATTTCTCCGATTTTTCGGGCGAAGGGAAGTGCTGATGCGAAAGGGGAGTGAGACCACAATCAACGAAAGGAGACCACACCAGACAATGCGAGTCACCAGGAAGAAAGCGCTGACGAATGCCGTGATTCTCCTGCTCTTCGTTCCCTCGCTCTTGAGCACCCAGCCTCAGTCACCAAGAGCGATGAGTGCTTCGGAGATCGCCGA
>Ga0194125_10005839_pt1 | contig 18533 bp, 18 predicted proteins | sample TA2KigC250mmetaG_FD_148626 | JGI IMG/M metagenome (GOLD analysis project Ga0194125, IMG submission 148626) | Freshwater microbial communities from Lake Tanganyika, Tanzania - TA2015034 Kigoma Deep Cast 250m | ecosystem: Environmental > Aquatic > Freshwater > Lake | place: Tanzania: Lake...
GTCGTCGGCCTCTTCGGGCCGACGAACCCGGGCCGCAACGGCCCTTTTGCCCCGAGGGACAAGATCGCCTTTCATGAGCTTGCCTGCAGCCGCTGCTACAAAAGGGACTGCGAGACCGTCGACTGCCTCAAGGCGGTCACGGCCGAAGAGGTCGCGTCTTTCGTCGGCGAGGCCCTGAAAACACATGCCTGAAGGCAAGCTCCGGGACGCTCTTTATCGATGGCGGGTTCGTTCGGCCGTCTTCGTCCTGGTCGGCGTCATCGTCGCCGCCCGTCCGAACCTGAAGGCGATCATTGCCGGGGCCTGCGTCAGCGCCCTCGGCCTGCTCATCCGGGCTTGGGCGTCGGGCCATATCAGGAAGGAAAAGACCCTGGCCGTCACCGGCCCGTACCGATATTCCCGAAATCCCCTCTACCTCGGCAACTTTTTCCTCGGCCTGGGCATCGCCCTGGGAACGCGGAGCTTCTGGGGATACGGCCTATTTCTGGCCTATTTCGCCGTTTTCTATCCCCCCGTGATCCTCGAGGAGCGGGAGCGGATGAGGCGGCTCTTTCCCCGGGAATACGACCTCTATCGCCGGACGGTTCCGCTGTTCTTTCCGTCCTTCCGCTCCCCTTCGCCCAAAGGAGACGTGCGTTGGAGTCTCGACCTCTACCGGAGAAACGGCGAATACCGGGCCCTTGTCGGCGCCCTGGCCGTCTGGGCCGTCTTCACCCTGAAAATGGTCCTCCGGTGAGAACCCCCGAACGGATGGACAGGATCAATCGCGTCCTGGGCCTCCGCCAGCCCGACCTCCGGATCGTCCTCGAATCCGTGGCCAACGCCCACAACGCCAGCGCCGTCCTCCGGACCTGCGACGCGGCCGGGCTTCTCCAGGTCGACCTCATCGGCTCGGCCGAGGACCCCCTGGCCGTCAACGCGGCCATTTCGACCCGGGCCGACAAATGGCTGAACATCCGCTACCATCCGACGCTCGGCGAGGCCGTCTCCCGGCTGCGGGCCGGCGGCTTCCTCATCGCCGCGACCCACCTCGGCCCGGACAGCGTCCCCTACACCCACGTCGATTTCACCAAACCGACGGCCGTTGTCTTCGGCGGCGAGAAGGACGGGATCTCGGCCGAGGGACTGGCCCTGGCCGACGTCAAGATCAAGATCCCGATGTTCGGGATGGCCCAGAGTCTCAACCTCTCGGTCTCCGCGGGGATCATCCTCTACGAGGCCGTCCGCCAAAGGCTCCTGGCCGGGTATTTCGAACGTCCCCGGCTTTCGCCGGAGGAGCTCGAGGAGTATCTCGACCGCTGGTCCGAGATCTGACCGGTCAGCTCGGATCCAAGATCCACCGCAGGGAGACGATTCGCCGAACGGCGTCCCCGCTCTTTTTCATGGACCGCGCCTGCTCTTCGAAGGCCTTGCGGGCCTCCTCGAAAGCCCGGGCCAGGTCCTGCCCTTCGGGCCCGAACTTGAAGGCTGTTCCCGTCCGGAAATCCCAGGGCCAGACTCCGGGGCTTTCACGCTGCTCATCGACTTCCACCTCGACGGTCGATGGCTTTTTGTCGCGGAGAATCTCGAGTTTGACCTTATCGCCCTTCTTCAGTCGCTGGATCATTCCGCTCAGCTCATCCCCCGATTCGACGGCCTTCCCGGAGGCCTTGAGGATCACGTCGCCAGCCTTCAGGCCGGCTTTTTCGGCCGGCGAACCGGCCGCGACTTCGGCCACGAGAAGCCCCGAGCCTTCTTTGACCCCGAAGAAGGCCGCCAAGTCTCTCGTCAACGGCTGGACCGTGAGGCCGATGTACTTCCGGTTGAAAAAATCGAAGGGGCGGGGAGGGGTGGGAGCTCTCGGCTCCGGACGGGGGGCCGCCGGCCGGTCCGGCGGGAGGATTCTCGAAAAAAGCCGCGGAAAGTTCAGTTCGAGTTCGCGCCGAGCCTCCTCTTCGGAATATTCGCCCAGCTTGACCTTGACGTCCAGGAGCTTGCCTTCGCGCTCGATTTTCAGGACGACGTCCGTCCCCGGCTTCCGGCTCCGGATTTCGCGGGAGAGGGCCTGCCCGCCGGCGATGTCCTGGTCCCCGACCTTAAGGATGACGTCGTTTTCCCTGAGTTTGGCGATCTCGGCCGGGCTCTTGGCCGCGACTTCCGTGACGACGACTCTTCCTTCGTCCTCGATGAGCGAGACGCCGAGCCAGCCGCGGCCGACCTTGCCGCTTTTCCGGATCTCCGCCGAGACCGCGGCGACGATATCGACGGGCACGGCCACGGCCATGCCCGCCGACGGGGCTTCGGCCCGGCTGAAGACCGTCCCCGAGCCGACGACCTGCCTCTCCCGGAACTCGAAGACGATCGGCTGTTCATCCGTGTAGGCCCCCCGGAGGACTCCGATCATCTGACCGGCGGCGTTGACGACCGGGCTGCCGCTCGAGCCGCGGACGACCCAGACGTTCAGACGGAGGCTGTCCTCGGCCATGGAACTGACGATGCCCTGGGTGACGGCCGGCGTCCTTTCGGGAGAAAGCCCGACCACGCCGATCCAGGCGCCGGGTTTGAGGGCGGCGGATTTCCCGACCGCGATGGGACGGAGCTTGGCCTCCTTGACCTGGACGACGGCGATCCCGGTCTGGGTGTCGAATCCCCTGAACTCGGCCTTGTGGCTCTGGCCGTCCATGGTCACGACGGTCAGCTTCTCATCCCGGGGGGAAATCAAGGCCGTGGTCACGATCGACCCGTCCGAGTCGATGACGACGCCGGTGGCGACCTTATGAACCCCGTTGCGGGCTTCGACCCGGACGACGGACGGGGCCACGGCCGCGGTGATCTCCTCGATGGTCCTGTCCTGGACCGCGGACGAAGGGGACGAGACGGGAAAGGCCGCCGTCTGCCCGAGAAAAAGGAAGCCCGCCAGGGCCGAAAAAAGAATCTTGTTCATGGATATCCTCCTAGTATTTGACCGACGCGTTGGACGCGTAGGAGACGTGTTCCAGGATATAGACCGGGCGCGATTCGGTCGCGTAGCGCCGAAATTCGGTCCCGTAGTCCAGAAATTCGGTGATTGGAAGAGGCTCCCGGCCTCCTTCCGCACGGGCCGCCTCGCCCCGGAAGATGGACGGGCCCGCCCCTTGAGGGCCGGTGAGCATGTTCAGGCCGACAAACGAGACGAGCAGGACGGCCGCGGCCCCGGCCAAGGCCAGCCGGAATGTCCGGGCCCGGCGCGCGGCCGGCAGGGCGAGACGCCTTTCGGCCAGCTCGGCCATGACCCCCTCCTCGAAACCCGGGGGGGCGTCGACCCGCGGCCAGTTGCGGAACAAGTTAGAATCGTCCATCGCATATCTCCCGATTCGAGAAGACGAACCCTTTTCCGGCCGCCCTCTCGAGCTGTTTCTTGAGGAGGTTTCGGCCCCGGCTGATCCGGGCCTTGACCGTCCCGACGGGGCGCTTGATGATCGCGGCGATCTCCTCCTGGGAATAGCCCTCCATGTCTTTGAGGACAATGGGGATCCGGTAACGCGGGCTCAGCGAATCCAGGGCCCGGCGGAGATTGCCGAGCAGCCCCGAATCCAAGGCTTCCCCGCTCGGCGTTCTCGCTTCCATGGCCGGAGGCAGGTCGTCGAGCGAAACGACCGAGGCCCGCCGGCGCCGCTTGTGATCGGTCTTGGCCAGGTTGGAAGCGATGGCGTAAATCCAGGAGGAGAGGGGCGCGATCGGGCGGTATTTTCCGGCCTTGAAATAAACCCGGAGAAACGTCTCCTGGGAGAGCTCGACCGCCGTCTGATAATCGCCGGTCAATTGACAGAGATAATTCACGATCTTGTCCTTGTAAATGCGGACGATTTGGGCGAATGCCGCCTCATCGCCTTCTCGGATCATTCCGATCAGCCGCTGCTCGTCCATATGCAACCTCTAAAACCGCGAGAATCCTTCGGGCGTTGCATGCCGCTCCAAAAATACCACGGAAGCGGGGGAACGCCAAACGTCCCTCTGGGAGAGCGGACCGTTTTTTTATAGAATACCGGCATCATGTCCCGCTCCCAGAACATCCTCTTCACCCCGCTCCGGGTCGGCGCCGCGGAAATCGCCAATCGTTTCGTCCGTTCAGCGACCCATGAATTCATGGCCGAGGACGACGGCCGGCCGACTGCCCGGCAGGCCGAGGTTTTCCGCCGGCTGGCCGAGGGCGAGGTCGGGCTCATCGTCACCGGGCACGCTTATGTCCATCCCCTGGGAAAGGCCAGCCTCCGTCAAACGGGCATATACGATGACCGGTTCATCGCGCCCTTAAGCCGCCTGGCCTCGGCCGTCCGCGGAACCCGCTCGAAAATCTTCATCCAAATCGCCCACGCCGGCCGCCAGTCCAAGAAAAGGCTCTGCGGCGGCACGCCGGCCGCTCCATCGGCCGTCTATGACCCCTCCTCCAAGGTCCAACCCCGGGAAATGACCGCGGAGGATGTCCAGGAGACGATCGGAGATTTTGTCCGAGCGGCCCGCCGGGCTCAGGCGGCCGGCTTCGACGGCGTCCAAATTCATGCCGCCCACGGCTACCTTCTCTCGTCTTTCATCTCCCCGCACACGAACCGCCGGACCGACTCCTGGGGAGGCTCGGTCGAGGACCGGGCCCGAATCCTTGTCGAGATCGTCGGGGGAATCAAGCAGGCCTGCGGCCGGGATTTTCCGCTGATGATCAAGCAGAATTCGACCGATTTCCTGCCGACCGGATTGGCCCTCGAGGATGCCGTGGCCACGGCTCGCATTCTCCAAGCCGAAGGGCTCGACGCCGTCGAGGTCAGCGGCGGCATGGCCGAATCGGGCCGAGGCTCGGTCTGGACCGGCCTCCGGGTGGAGGAGGACGAAGGCTACTTCGTCGAGAACGCGGCCCGGTTCAAGGCCAAGCTCGACATCCCGGTCTCGGGACTGGGCGGAAACCGGACCCTCGCGGTCATGGAACGATTCGTCCGGCAAGGCCGAGCGGACATGATCTCCCTGAGCCGGCCCCTGATCCGGGATCCGTTTCTCGTCCGCAAGTTCCGCCTGGGCGAAGCCGAGAAATCGGCCTGCATCTCCTGCAACAAGTGCTTCAATCCGAGAGGGATATCCTGCGGCGATCTCAAGCGGCCGAACCCGCGTTCTTGACAAGGGTCCGGGCTCGGGCCTATCCTTCACGGGGCGATCGGGGCCCGGCCCCGAAGCCCGCCCCGGTCGTCCGGACGCTGAACGGGCTCCCGTCGCCCTCGAGGCCGGACCCCGGCGAATAATCCCCCCTCGAGATCAGCGCGGCTTTGGTCCGAACCGGGGGATGAACTTACCGGTCGTCGATCGGTAGAGACGATAGTTTTCGCCGAATCTTCGAACGAGGCTGTCCTCTTCCTGGACGAGCCGGACGGTCATCAAGAGGACGATGACGGCCGTCCGGAAGAGCGTCGCCTCATTCAAGGCGCCAATATAAGGGGAGGTTTTCTTCCTGTCAAGGCTTGCCGCGCCTCCGGGTCTCATCTATAATCTGGCCGTCTTCGCAAGGCCATGGCCAATCGCTCCCCCCACTTTACGGCGTTCGGGGCGGCCGTCCTTTTCGGGCTCAGCACGCCTCTGGCCAAAATGCTCCTGCGGGACATCTCTCCCCTGGCCTTGGCCGGATGCCTCTATCTCGGGGCTTTTTCGGGGCTCGTCCTGTTTGAGGCCGGCCGGAGGCTCTTGGCCCGATCGGCCTCAGCCGCGGCGGCCTTGACGTCCCGCGACCTGCCCTGGCTTTTCGGAGCGGTGATCGCGGGCGGCGTGATCGGGCCGGCCGCTCTTCTGTTCGGCCTGGACCGTCTCCAGGGAGTCACGGCGTCTTTGCTTTTGAATCTCGAGGCCCCGGCCACGGCTATCCTTGCCGTCCTCCTCTTTCGGGAACAAGCCGGACGACGTCTCTGGATCGCCCTGTCGGCCATGACCGGGGCGGGTGTTTTCTTGAGCTGGAATCCGGCCTCCGGCTCTTTCGCCTGGTCGGCGGCCCTGCTCATTCTCGCGGCCATGACGGCCTGGGGGCTCGACAACAACCTGACCCGGGTCATTTCCGGCAAGGACGCCGTCCGCATCGCCCAGATCAAGGGCCTCGTCGCCGGAACTTTCGCTTGGGCGGCGGCCCTTGCCCTCGGCCAAAGGATTCCTTCCGGACCGATGCTCGTCTACGGCCTCGCCCTCGGAGCCGCCGGTTATGGGCTCAGCCTCGTCCTGTACATCCGGGCCCTAGCTGGATTAGGGGCTTTTCGGGCGGGGGCCGTTTTCAGCGCCGCCCCCTTCGTCGGCGCGTTGGCTTCCCTGGCGATTCTGGGGGATCGGCCGAGCTGGACGATGGGCCTTGGGGCCTTGCTCATGCTCTTCGGGGCATGGTCGATCCTGGGCGAGCGCCACGCCCACCCGCACCGGCATCCCCGGGTCGTCCACACCCATCGTCACCGCCATGACAACGGCCATCATGATCATGACCATGAGGCCCCGGCCGCCGAATCCCACAGCCACGGCCATGTTCACGAAGAGGGAGGGCATTCCCACGGGCATTGGCCCGACCTGCACCATCGCCATGGCCATTGAGGCTTCGACCGAGGCTCCGCGTTTTTCCGGGAAACGGGCGCGGCCGGAGGCGAGGCCTTTGGCTCCGTCTCAAGGTCTCAGGAATGTCCCGTTGCGATAATCCTCGAATGCCCGGTCGAGCTCGTCCTGGGTGTTCATGACGATCGGACCGCGCCAGGCGACCGGCTCCCCAAGAGGTCGCCCGGAGACAACGAGGAAGCGCAAGCCCTCTTCACCGGCCCCGATTTGAAGGCGGGTCCCGTCGCGGAAGAGAACGGCGTTCCCCGAGGAGACGGCCTGTCCGCCCGGCCCGAAAAGGCCGAGGCCCGAAACGACGTGGGCGAAGACCGTGTTTCCTGAAGGAACGTCCTCCTCGAAAAGGCCTCCCTTCGGCAGGGTGACGTCCAAATAGGAGGGCTCGATGACGATGTCGCGGGCCGGTCCGACGACGCCGCGATAGCGGCCGGCGATGACTTTGATCGTGGCCCCGGAAAGGCTGGAGACTTCGGGAATGTCGCCGCTTCGGATATCGCGATATCGGGGGCTCATCATTTTTTGTCCCGAGGGGAGGTTGACCCAGAGCTGGAATCCTCGGAGGGCTTCCGGCCTGAGCTCGGGCATCTCTTGATGGATGATCCCTCCCCCGGCCGTCATCCACTGGACATCCCCCGCTCCTCGGCCAATATTCACTTATTCCTATAGGATTTATAATCTGGAGGCCGGGCCCTTGTCAACGGGGGCCTCCCCGGGGCTCGGTCCGCGTTCCGGCGTTGACGCCCCCCGGCCGTTCTGTTATGAAAGACGCGAAGGCCGCGACTGAATCAGCACGGACGAATCGGCCCGAGATTGCATGAGGCGTATCTTATTGGTTTTAAATAAAATAGAATAACGGAAGCCGTTTTGTGCCCCCATCTGAACGTCGGACCGGCCGAGACGGAACTTTTCAGCTCCGGATTTCGTCTTTCCGGTTGAAGTGAGTGATATTGGAAGACATCATTCGCCAATGCCTGGACGGCAAGGAAGGAGCCTGGAAGATGCTGGTCGACCTCTTTTCTAAGAGGATCTTCAACCTGGCCTATCAGTTCGCCGGCAACTCGCAGGAGGCCGAGGACCTGACCCAGGACATCTTCATCAAGCTCTACCGGAGTCTCCCGAGGTACGGCTTCGGGCGAAATTTCTCCGCCTGGTTCCTGACCCTGGCCAAAAACCACCTCATCGATGAATACCGCCGGACGAAATGGGAGAAGCGGAACCGGGACGACTACGACGACTGCCTCCGGGCCGCCGCCTCGGACACCGGAGATCCGGAGGCCGTTCTCGCCGTCGAGGAGGCCAGACGGACCCTCTGGCAAGGTTTGAACCGCCTCTCCGCCGACGTCCGCATGGCCGTGATCCTCAAGGAGATCCAAGGCCAAAAGTACGAAGACGTCGCCGAGATCATGGGCCTTCCGGTCGGGACCGTGAAGTCCAGGATCAACCGGGGACGCCTCCAGCTGGCCCGCCTCATCCGGTCGGACAAGGGGAGCTCTCATGCGATGTGACCGCGTTCAAGACCTCCTGCCGGCATACACCGAAAACGACCTGGCGGCCGCGGACAGGAGCCTTGTCGAGGGCCATTGCGGGTCTTGTCCGGACTGCGCCGCCTGGCTGGCCGCTCTCCGGGAGGCCGACGGGGCCTTGGCGGGTTTTCCCGAAGTCGAGCCCGGACCGGCCCTGCTCGAACGCCTCTACCGCCTCCCCTCGGAGACGGTCCGGAGGCGGCCGGTCCTCGAGTTTTTCCTGCGGCCGTCGCTCCAGCCCGTTTTCACCGCCGCGGCGGTCCTGATGACCCTGCTTTCGCTGTACTTTTTGAATCCCGACCGCAGAGCCTTCGACCGGACCGTCGTCCGCCAATTCCACCGCGGCCTCAGCCGGGTCGAAAAGCTCTACGTCGGAGCCGGGGCCGTCACGGACAGCCTCGGCGCCTATGCCGGCAGCGTCTTCACCGCCCTGAAAGCCATGAATCCCTTGGAACGCAACAAGGAATGACTCCACTCTCGAACACCTTAGGAGGCATCGCATGACCGACAAAATCATCATCCAGAAAAGGCCGCCGAAATCTCCCGCCGCGGCCGGCATCCTGTCCGGATTCTTCCCCGGGGCCGGCTGCCTGTATAACGGCCAGATCGAGAAGGCGATCCTTTACATCGTCATCTTCGCCGGCTTGGTGACTTTCCAGACCCGGGCCTTCTCCCCCCAGCCGTTCTCGGGGCTCATTCTCGGGTTTTTTTACGTTTTCCAGATCATCGACGCCGTCAACGGGGCCAAGGAGATCAACCGCCGGGCCTGGCTCGAGAACGGCGCCGAGAAGCCGCACCCGGAGAAGCCCCCGACGCCCGGAACCGCCGGCACCCAAGGCTCGATCTTCTGGGGGGCCGTCCTCGTCGGCCTCGGGTTCGTCTTCCTCCTGGCCAACTTCAACCTCCTCGATTTCGACCGGATCTTCGACTTCTGGCCCGTCATCGTCATCGTCATCGGGGTGAAGATGGTCGCCGACTATTTCTCGAAAAAGAACGCCTGAGGAAAGGAGGCATCCGCCCATGGCCCGCCGCAAAGACCCTCTCATCTGGGGGATCATCCTCATTCTCGTCGGTTTCGTGTTCATCCTGGAAAACTTCGACATCGACGCCTGGAACTTCGCCTGGAAGCTCTGGCCCGTCATCCTCATCGTCTGGGGAGCCAACAAACTCCTGGCCGGCCTGGCGGCCAAAAAGAACGGGAAAATCGACCTTCCGCCGCCCGGTCCGCCGGCGCCGCCTCAGGCCTGACCATGAAAGCCCGGGAAGTCGTCCTCGCGATCCTCATCATCCTCGCGGGGACCGCCGTCAGCCTGGTCAAGTCCGGCCGGATCGGCTGGGATGGGGACGTCGGGGATTTCGTCTTTTCCCGGGGAGAGGAATTCGTCTTCGAGGACGTCCTGGAGATCGACCCGCCTCTCCCCGGCCGAATCGAGATCCTCAACGCCCGCGGATCGGTGACCGTCGAAGCCGCCGAGACCGATACGGCCGCCGTCGGTTTCAAGAAACGGATTGTCCGGCGGACGCGGGAAGAAGCTGAACAGCTCTCCGGCGAATTGAAGATGATCGTCAACCGGACCGAGGATCGTCTCATCCTTTCGACGAACCGGGAGGATTTCCGCCGCCGGACGTTCGAAACGGATTTTCAGGTGGCCGTCCCCGCCGGATCTTCCGTCCTCATCAAGAACAGCCGGGGCCCGGTCCGAACGACGGGCACGGGCCCGACCGAGATCTCCAATTTTCGGGGCGACGTCGTCGCCGCCTCCGTCGGCGGGACGCTCGTCCTCGAGGCAAGCTACGGGAGCGTCACCGTCGACGGCGTCCATGGCCAGGCCCGATTGACCTGCCCCCAATCCGACGTCGTCGTCAAGAACGTCCAAGGGGACCTCGTCATCGACCATTGCTACGGCCGGATTCGGGTCGAAAACGCGTCCGAACGGCTGACCATCAACGGCCGCCACAGCAAGGTCCTCGCCCGGAACATCGGCGGCGAGGCGGAAATCCGGACGACGTACGAACCCGTCACCGTGATCCAAGGCCGGGACGTCATCATCCGGGGCCACCACAATGCCGTCACGATCACCGACACGACGGGGACGTGCGACATCGCCAACGAGTACGGCTCGGTCCGCCTCGACAACCTCGCCGGGGACGTCAAGTTCCAGGGCCGCAAGGCCGGTTTCGTCGGCCGGGGCGTCCGGGCCGGAACCCTGTCCATCGTGACGAGCTACGAAAACGTCGACCTGCGCGGATTCACGGGCGAGGCGACGATTTCCGTCGGCCATGCCGCCATTCTCCTCGAGCCCGAGGAGATCACCGGTCCCCTGACGGTCGAGGGAAATCGCGCCGACATCCGCTTCCTGTGGCCGGCCGAGGCGAGGAATCCTTTCGAGGCCGAGGCCCGCCAGGGAACGATTTTCTGGGGCCTGGCCCTCCCTCCCTCGTCGGCGACGACCAACGGGACGCCGATCACCAAGGCTTTTCTCGAGGAGACGGGGCGCCCGGCCGTCGTCCTGCGGACGACCTACGGCGACATCCGCGTCGAGGAAAGCCCGCGCCGCCCCTCCTGACGAGGGCGGCCCTCACTTCTTGGCGTAGATCCGCTCGGCCAGGCAGCCGTTGATCTTGATGTTGAAAAAGGAAATGAGGTTCGTCAGGTCCTTCTTGTATTTCGTGACGTAGCGGACGAAATCGATCTCCATCTTGAACCGGAGCAGGTTTTCGAACTCGCCGACCTCGTCGTGAAGCTCGATGAGATAGTGATTGATCGAGCGGTACTGGGCGTTGATGTCGATGAGATCCCTGTCCCCGACCTTGGCGAAGTCGATCACGGGCGGGATGGACTCGAGGATCGAGGCGCATTCGCCATGGAGTTCGGCGACGGATTCCTGGATTTCCTGGAAAAAGGATTTGTACTCCAGGGGCCTTTTGAGCTTGTCCTCGGCCCGGTCGACGAGCTTGTCGCTCTGGTCGCGGAGCGAGGCGATGTGCTCCCGGATGCCGAAGTACTTCCGCCGCGGATTGAGGAGGTCGATGAAGTTCCGACCGATGTAGATCTTGTCCTCGTAGCGGGTCAGCAACTCCATCGGGGCATGGGTGTAGTACTTGATCTCATAACGGCGCCCCCCGGAATCCCTCTCCCGGAGCCGGGCCAGGACGAGGCAATGGTTCTGCTCGACAAAATAGCTGTTGACCGTCAGGACGACGGAGTAGAGAGCCAGATCCCGGATCAGGACGTCCTTGAGATAATTGAGGACGGCCTCCTTATGGGTTACGAACCAGGTCAGGCTTTCGTTCAGCCCCGGCTGGAGGACCGAGTAGGACGGCGAGAGGAGATGGAGGACGGGGCCGACGCCGAGCTCGAGGTAGAGGTTCTTGCCCGCCTTGTGGTGGAGGTCGTCGAGGGCCATCGGCCGGAGCGGCGGCAAATTCGAGGCGTCGAGCTTGGCGAGTTCCTCGACTTCGTTCATCGGCCGTCTCCTTGGCTGTCCGCGGCCGAGTGTATCACCGCCCCCCGAAAAAAGCAATCCATTCTGGTCGAGGAGGCCGGAATCGCGTATCATAGGCCCATGAAACGCGCCATGGTCGCCCTCGTCCGCACCCGGCCGGAGACCGTCCTCGACGACGCCGTCCGGGCCTTCGAGCTTGGCGGCGGCCCGACCGCCCTCGACCCCGCCGCCCCCGTCATCCTCAAGGACAACATCAGCTGGCATTATCCCTTTCCCTCGGCCAACACGACCCCCTGGCAGCTCGAGGGTGTCGTCCTCGCCCTGCGCAAGCACGGCTTCGGACCCCTTGTCTGCGTCCAGAACAAGACCGAGGTCACCGACGCCTACAAGGGCGAGGACCTCAACCGCTACCGGCCCGTCTTCGAGGCCCACGGCCTCGAGGTCCGGTTCAACTTCAAGAAGGAGGACATGGCCTGGGTCGTCCACGAGCCCAAGGCCAAGATGCTCGTCCTCGACCGGATCTACAAGAAAGGGATCCGCGTCCCCGATTTCTTCTTCGGCAAGAACATCGTCCATCTGCCGACGGCCAAGTGCCATATCTACACGACGACGACGGGGGCGATGAAAAACGCCTTTGGCGGACTCCTGACCCACAAGCGCCACTGCACCCACACCCATATCCACGAGACCCTGGTCGACCTCCTGGCCATCCAGAAGGAAATCCATCCCGGCCTCTTCTGCCTGATGGACGGGACGATGGCCGGCAACGGCCCAGGGCCGAGAATCATGAAGCCCGAGGAAAAGAACGTCCTCTTTGCCGGAGCCGACCAGGTCGCCGTCGACGCCCTGTCGGCCAAGCTCATGGGCTTCGACCCGATGTCCATCCCCTACATCCGGTTGGCCCACGAAGCCGGCCTGGGCGTCGGCCGACCGGAGGAAATCTCCGTCTCCGGAGACGCGGAGCTGGCCGAGGAGAATTGGGGGTTCGAGGTCGGCGGCTCATTCCACAAGTTCGCCGGCTGGGTCACCTGGTTCGGACCGACGAAAATTTTCCAGAAAATCCTCACCCGGCAGCCTCTGTTGTCGCTCTTACGGGCTTATTCCTTCCTCTACCACGACGCTTTCCATTGGCCGTTCCGGGAAGGCCGGATCTACAAGCGCTGGCTCAAGGAATCGCCGTGGGGGAGGCTGTTCGGGGAGTACGGCGCCCAGGGGGCGTTGCGGGCCGGGCCCCCGGATTAGGCGCCGGTTTCGGCCCGGAACGTCCAGGCGCCGGTCGCGTACTTGTTTGCGCGAAGATGTTCTATCGCGGCGAGATCTTCGCCCGTCATCCTGAGAGGCTCGAAGGCGACCTTGAAGAATTCGGCCAGCCCGGAGACAAGATGTTCGACCGCCGACTCGTACGAGACCGGCCGGCCCGAGGCTTCGGAGAGGGAAATCATCCGGATTTCGTCCGCGCCGAAATCCTTCCGAGAGACGGCCCGAAGGAGGGCCTCGTCGGCCGCGAGTGGGATCGAGCCGTGCTGGAGGAATTTCCCCCCCGTCCTTTTCTGGGCGCTGCCGATGATTTTCCGCCCGTCGATTTCGACTTCGTCCCGGCCCGGGTGGGCGAAACAGGGCATCGTTCCCCGGGCATAGGAGGAGGGCGGGGCCCCGGCCAGGACGGGATCGAGGCCCAGCCTCGCCAGTCCTTGGATCAATCCCTCGGAGATCAGCCTGTAGGAGCCGGCGACGGTCAAGCTGAAAGTCTCGACGTCGGACGAACAGATCGAGTAAGTGACCTCATGATGATGGAGGACGAGCTTGCCGCCGGTCATCCGGCGGACGACATCGACCCCGTTCGCCCGGCAGAAGCCCATGTCTATGACCTTTTCCGCCGCTTGGCCGCAGCCGAGCGAGGCTGTCGGCCTCTCCCATTGATAAAACCGGACGACCGTCCGGGGCTCCTCGGTCAGCGACCGGAACAGGTGCTCGTCGACGGCCATGTTCCATGGCCCGGAGCGCGGATCTTCCTCCTTGAGAAGAAACCACCGCAAATGGGGGGACAGGTCCACGATTTCCCTATTTCGAATAACCGCAAATAAGGGGACAGGTCCACGATTTCCAATTTATTGACGATGGATTTCGCCTTCGGAGAAAAGACATCGGCAAATCGCTGACCTGTCTCCAAAAAAAAAGGGAGAGAGAGCGGGCAATGGGACTCGAACCCACAACTCCGGGCTTGGGAAGCCCGTACTCTACCATTGAGCTATGCCCGCGCTCTCTCCCCTCGGAGAGAGGCTCCGAAACGCGGCTTATTTGTAGCCTGATCGGGCCGAATTGTCAACTTCTGAGCTTGAAGGTTTTGGCCGCCGTCCCGCCCTTGACGCTGTCGTACTTGACCGTGATCTCGCCCGAACCCTTGAGGAAGTACATGATCGTCCGGGTCGTCTTCCCCGGGAGGCCGTTCCGGATGAGGATTCGTTTGAGATTCTTCTGATCGATCAAGCTCGTGACCGACGGCCGGAGCTTGTACACGGCCTTGTTGTCGATCCAGCTGGCCGAGATGACCTCGAGGTTCTTCCCCTCGAGGGTCAGGAGGTCTGGCCGGACGGTGTTGTTCTGGGCGGCCTTCTCCAATATCGTCGGAGCCACCTTCGGGTTGGAGATGTCGACAAAGGCCCGGTAGACGTCGCCGCCGACCTTTTCGACCGATGTCTCCCCCAGCCTGACGAGGGGCATTTCGTCCGCCTGGTAAAGGGTGAAGGCCATGTTCCGATGGCAGAGCTCCTCGAGCATGAACCGGGGCGGAACGCGCCCGGTGAACTTCTTCCAGGTGCCGCCGATTTCGACATCGCCGTAGTCGGGGTGCCGGAACGGCTTCCAATCGAGGAACTGGTCGCCGAACTCCAGCTTGTCGTCGAAAAAGAACCGCGATTTCTGGGGGGCGATCGGCGAGTCCGGGTCCTTCTGCTGCTCCTTGAGTTCGGCGCTGGTGTAATACTGCTCGTTGCTCCAAAGCTCGTTGGAGAAGCTGATCATCCCCAGGGTGTCGTTGGTGAAATCGATGAAGCCTCCATGAACGGTGTAGAGTCCGCTCCAGATGACGATATAGCGATAAAACGGCAGAATCCGTTCGCCGTTTCGTCCAAGCTCGTCGTAGGCCTGGACGTCGGCCCGCGGGTATTCGCCCACGGCCTCGGCCCCCGGTCCGCGGAGGATCATCCCCCCGAAATTGTGGTAGGACTGGACGCCGGCGATGTTCGGATGAGAGGCTAGAAATTCGACTTCGGCCCTCGCCTCGGGCAGCTGGGTCGGATAATCCATGGCCCCGCTCTGGATGTAGTTCGGCTGCCAGTCGCTCGGGTAGTTCCGATTGCCGTCATATCCCCCCGGGCCGTCTTCGTTGACCCGGCCGTCCTTGTCGTTGTCGATGCCCTCCGATCCGAGAAGGATATAGTCTCCCGTCTCTCCGAAGGGCACGGGCTCGAGCAGCCGGGGGTCGAGACGGCTCGGCCGATGCGTCCCCTGGCCCGGAGCGTATTTGCGGATCTGCTCGATGACGCCGTTGCCGTTCAGGTCATCGGGGCCGTCCTCGTCGAACAATCCGTCGTTGTCGTCGTCGACCGGGACGTGGCCCGTCCTGGCGCTTCCGCCGGGGCTTTCGAAGAAATACTGCCGGCCGTCGGGATTGATCGTCGGGATGAGGTAGAAGACGCGCTCGTCGACCAGCCTGGTGACGGCCTCGAGGCGGCCGTAATTCTCCATGAGATACCAGACCGTGTAGAGACAGATCTCGCCGCCCTGGATCTCGTTCCCGTGGACATTGGCCTCGATGAACATGGCCGCCTTGCTCATCTCCGGCCCCGTGTCGGGGTTGTTGACCGTGACGAGCATGATCTCCCGCCCCTGATGGCTCTTGCCGATCGAGGACGTCTTGACGAATTTCGGCCAGGCGGCGGCCAGCTTCCTCATGTCGGCGTAAAGCTCGTCCGTGTCGTGCCAGCGGTTGAAGTCGAGTTTGACCTTGAACGGAGGGTCGGAGAATTTTTGGGTCATCCCGCCCCGGGGAAGGAGGATCAAGGCGATCACGGCCGCCAATCCCAAATGGACGATGCGGTGTTTCATGGCCATCCTCCTCATTTCAAGACAACCGAGGCCGCGGCGGCCCCGCCCTTCTGGGAAACGATTTTCAGGGCGACCGTCTCGCCCGGCTTGGCCTGGATGAGCCATTCGAACTTCTGGCGTTTGCCCGACCCGTTGAGGGCCTGGATGAAGCTCGTTTTCGCGCTGCCCGAGACGATCGACTCGGGCGGGACCTGGAGCTGGACCATCGTCGGCTTCACCGCCCTGGCGATGACGGCATGGGCCAGGGCCGTGGGGAGGAATCCCTCGTTGGATACCTCGGCCTTGATCCGGAATAGACCGCCCCCGTGATTCTTCGCCTCGAGTTCGGCGACGCGGATTCTCGGGAAAAGGGACGTCAGGTAGAGGGCGAATTCGGCGTGGCTTTTCCCCAACTCAGCGATCTTCGCGGCCGACGGGTTCGTCGCCGCGTAGGGCTTGAAACCCCCGACTTCAACTTCGCCGAAATCGGGATGCTTGACCTTGGTCCAGGGGACGAATCCGTCGATCTTCTCCTTGTCCATCCATTGGAGAATCGCCTTGTCGATCCCGGCCGGCGCTTCTCCTCCGGCGGCCGCGGCGCCCCTCTGGCCGAGGGCTCCGGCCCGCTGACCCATCGCCGCCGCGAACTGCTGGATCTGGGCGGCGGAAGGCAGGCCGCCGCCCGGAGGGCCGCCCGCCGGCGCTCCCCCACCCTGGCTCATCCCCGGTCCCCCGCCTCTCGGCCCATCGGGAAGCCCCCAGCCCGGGGTCGAAAACGAGGGGACGCCGAACTGGAAGTAGCCGTATTGGAAGAACGCCCCTTCGGGCTTTGCCGACAGAGGGGGCGTCCTCAGGCCCGTGATCTCGGCGTATTTCTGGGCGATCATTCGGAAATAATCCAGGTCCGACGCGTTGACCGTCGTCGCGGCTTGCCTGGCGGGCATGGCCGCGCGCCCGGACGGCTGTTGAGCTCCCGACGCCGCCGTCCCGCCTCGCTGCGCTCCTCCTCCCCGGCCGCCGAACAGCATTTCCAGCCCGCCCGAGGCCATGATCATCTGGAGCATGTCCTCCGAGATCATCATCTCTCCCCCGCCCCGCCCCCCTCGTCCTAACAGGGAGGCCAGGCCGCCGGCGAACATGCCGGTTTTGCCGGCCCCGACGACCGAAGCCTCGGCAAACGAGACCAGGTCAAGCCCTCGGGCCGGCCCGAGCTGGCCGCTCGATGTGGGGGGGATGATGAGGTTGTCGCTCGCCCCGAAGGTCAGGATCGCGGCGATGTTCCGGTGCTTGACGATCCATTCCAGCACGGCCCGGGTTTCGGCTTCGCTGACCATGTAGCGGCCGGCCTCGCTCTTGTGATAGGGATACTCGTGCATGAAGTTCCGGTTGATGTTGACTCCGCCGGGAGGGTCCTCGTTGATGAAACCGTCCCCGTCGTTGTCGATGCCCTCCCAATACAAAGCGTATTCGCCTTTCTCCCCTTTTTTCGGGTCGGCCCGCCTCATGGCCCTCTTGTCCTCCGGGTCGACGATAAAGGCCCCGCTCGGGTCGGCCACCCGCATGAACGTGATTAGCCCGTCCTTGTTGAGATCGTCCGGCCCGTCCTCGTCGACCCGGCCGTCGTTGTCGTCGTCGACCGGCGTCGCATTCGTCCGGCGGTCCCAAAGGACCGGAGCCCACCTGGCCTCCGCCCCGTCGGGATTGGCCCGGGGAAGGATATAAACGACGCCCTCGTCGAGACATTTTTTGACCTCGGTCCGGCTCGCATTCTTGACGAGATAATCGGCCGTGAACATCGCCAGGGCGCCGCCGAAAAGCTGGTCGCCTTCGAAATTCGCGGCCAGGAGGAGGGCCGGCCTCTCCTCGGCCGGGACGCCGGCGGGATTGGCGATCGCAAGCATCCACAGATCGCGGTTTTCGAGGGTTTTGCCGATCGATTCGAGCTTGACCAAGGCCTTGTGGGCGGAGGCGAAGCTTTTCAGCCAGGCCGTCATCTCGGCGTTGTTCAAGTATTTGGAAAAGTCTTGAGCCGCCGCCCCGCCGGCCAGGAACAAGGCCGGGAGGGCGAACCAAGCCCATCGAGATCGAAACGCCCTTTTTCTTGGGTTCATCGCGGCCTCTCCTTCCGTCTCATTTGAACATCGGGTCCGGGCTGACGAGGAAAGTTTTCGTCTCGACGTCCTTTCCATCGACGCTCAAAGTGACTTTGTATGTCCCGGCGTCGGCTCTCGTTCCGCCGGCTCCGACGCGCTGACCGGCGAACTGGCCGCCCGGCCCTCCTCCCGGCGCCTGTCCGGGGGCCGGCTGCCGGGTCAAACCCCAGAAGACCTTCTGAAGGCCCTTCTTGGCGCTCCCGGAGAGCTCCTGGACGAGCGTCCCATCGAGGTCCCTGATCGTCAATTTGACCGTCTTGGCGTCGGCTTTGAGGTTGTAATAGAGGTTCGTCCCGATGGGCGGATTGGCCACCCGGGCGAACTCGCCGTAGCTTTCCCCGCGCATCTCGAAGCGGTTCCAACGGATCGCCTCCTTGACGTCGAACAGATGGGCGTCCTTGGCGAAGACCTCGGGCTTGAACTCCTTGAAGGGCCCGATATCGACGATGTAGAAGCCCCGGCCGTAGGTGGCCACGGCCATCTCCCGGTCGCGTTTCTGGATGGCCATGTCCCGAACGACAACGTCGGGGGCCGTGCTCGAAAGCGCGACCCATGTCTTCCCCCGGTCCATCGTGACATGAATGCCGTAATCGCCGGCAAGATAGAGGACATCCGGATTGTCGGGGTCCTCCTCGACGTCGAAGAGGGGGTTCATGAGGCCGGCCGAAATGTCCTCGAAGGTCTTCCCTTTGTCCCGGGTCATGAAAAGATAGGTCTTGTCCTCGTTGTGGGTCCGGTATCCGCTGAAG
>Ga0194125_10005842_pt1 | contig 18530 bp, 19 predicted proteins | sample TA2KigC250mmetaG_FD_148626 | JGI IMG/M metagenome (GOLD analysis project Ga0194125, IMG submission 148626) | Freshwater microbial communities from Lake Tanganyika, Tanzania - TA2015034 Kigoma Deep Cast 250m | ecosystem: Environmental > Aquatic > Freshwater > Lake | place: Tanzania: Lake...
GATGAGTTCGAACCCCCTGACCGGTTACCTGGTCGTGTTTGCCATCGAGGCCGCCATGCTCCTGGCGGCTGCCTTCCTGCTGATGCGCATTGACGTGAAAGCCTTCCGCGATGCAGCAATGCCTCCACCCATGGAACGAGCAGCCATGATAGAGTGACCATTGTTCGGGCATCCCGTTTTCCTGATCTCGATTGAGTTCCTCTCAACTTCGTATTATCCGTATATAAAGCACCCCCTTGGGGGCACCAGATAGACCATATGGAACATAGATTCCAAATGGTCTTTTTATTCTTAGATTACGCTGGTTCTGAACCTGTCAGCCTGGCAAAAATCCAGTGGTTGCCGCCTGTACTTCATCCGCATCGGGGGAGTTGCGTACTGCGAATAGCAAGTGTCATCCTGACTCTGTCTGCACAAAAAAAGCCAAGTACTGAGTGCTTATGTTATGATTATCGAATACTCATTTTACGCGGAAAGTGTGTATCAGGAATATGATCACCCAGGAACAATTCGCACGCATCGTATATGCCCTGCCAATCCTGAAACAAGCCGACGCCCAGTTGCTACGTGAATTCCAGAATCAGGCTTTCCATGCACGCATCCCGGCGGGAAAGGATGTGTTCGTCGAAGGCGATGAGGCCCAGGCAATCGCCCTGTTGATCGCCGGCGTTGTAAGGGTTTACAAGATTGGGGAGACAGGCCGGGAGATCACCCTCTACCGCTTCGGTCAGGGCGAATCATGCATCCTGACCGCCAATGCCATCCTAAGCTGCAAATCCTTCCCTGCCATTGCCACGGTCGAGGCAGACGCTGAAGCCGTGATGATCCCAGCCGATGTGTTCCGGGATTGGGTAAGGCGATATGATCTCTGGCGCGACTTCGTATTCAATCTGCTGTCTGACCGTCTGGCAACGGTCCTCGCGGTGGTGGACGAAGTGGTCTTTAAACGCATGGACCGACGCGTGGCAGAACTCCTGCTCCGCAAGGCGGAGGTAGGTTCGATTTTACGGATCACCCACCAGGAGATCGCCGTGGACCTAGGCAGCTCACGCGAGGTGATCAGCCGCATCCTGGAGGATCTGGCCAGGCAGGGATTGGTCAAACCTGGACGCGGCACACTTGAAGTCTTGGATTTTGAGGGGCTACAATCGATTTCATCTGTGTGACTTTGTCACAGACAATCCAGATCAAATCTCCTAAAATAGGGGTATCAATAACATCCAATCTATACTCAATAGGAGATTTATATATGAAACGCAACATGTCCAATCTTGACCGCATCATCCGTGTAATCCTGTCCGCTGTGTTTGCTTATCTTTACTTTGGCGGGATCGTCACCGGCATACTCGGCATCGTTCTCGTCGTTCTCGGCGCTGTCTTCCTGCTGACTGCCATCGTCGCCTTCTGCCCGCTGTATGCCCCTTTCAAGATCAGCACCTACAAGAGTAAGTAGCAATCCAACTTGGAGCGGATGATCACTCATCCGCTCCAACACGAAACCCATGGACATATCAAATTTCCAGGAAAAGATACACAATGCTGGCAAGCCGGTAATCGTGGATTTCTGGGCACCGTGGTGCGCTCCCTGCCGGATGACCAAACCCGTTTTGGAGAAATTGGCGCGGGAATATGCTGGCCGGGTGGATTTCCTGCCCATCAACGCCGATCAAGCGCGTGATGTGCTTGAAAAATATCATATCACTGGAATTCCGACCGTAATGGCCTTTCAAGCTGGGAAGGAAGTGGGACGCGTAACCGGTGCCCGGGGTGAAGCCGATTACCGTTCCGCGTTCGAGGCACTGGCAACCGGGCAGCAGGTAAAGATCCCCATGACACACTTTGATCGTATCCTGCGCATCGGAGCAGGCACGTTATTTGTAGTCATCGGTGGATCGATTGGCAACTGGCTGGTTATAGGGATCGGAGCGGTAATCGCCTTCCTTGGTGTGTATGACCGTTGCCCGGTCTGGGCGGCGTTGACGAGGGTGTTGAAAGGCAAATAAGTATTCGTTCTCCAGATATCTCTCCAGAAAGACCAAGTCTCCCTCTCGGCTTTGTATTATCCGTATATACAGTAGCCCCTTGGGGGCACTACTATCCAGAAACGCGAGTAAGGTATTGCCATCGAAGATTTGCCTCATACGCGCAAATCTTCGAACCGCAGAATGCGCGGAGATCGCAGAGTTTTGCCTTACATTCTCTCAGCGAACTCCGCGCCTGCGCTGAGTTGATCAAAGGGAAGGGTTCTCTGCGGTTACAGTTTCGGTTGCAGCAGGAGGCCGCGCTGTGGGATATGCGGAAATACGCGCTGGAAATCACGGAAATTATCAATGGCGTTCCGCATGCGAAGTTCTGCGAAATATTCTGGCGCATGAATATGGCGAAGTGAAGATGGACAAGATCTATCTCGCCGCCACAGAAGCCGTTCCCGCCTTGTTGAGAAATTTAGAGCCGCTGATTTCAGAAGAATAGCAACTCTCTGATCTTCCCCACCACCGCGGACAGGTTCCTCATCACGTCATCATTCCCAAAGCGGACAATCCTCAGCCCAGCGCGGACAACACCTTCTCCCGCCTCTCATCTTCCCATTTCTGCATATCGTGGGCATCCCCATCGAACTCAACCACCAGCCCCGCCTTGTCGAAGACCCCGTGTGATCTTTACGGGGTGACAGCAAAAAATCGCCGATGAATCCCGCAATCCCTGCTAACATGAACTGGTGTAAAATATAACCATGCGATTCGAATGGGATCCCGCCAAAGCATTGAGCAATATCCGTAAACACGGCGTCAGTTTCGATGAAGCGGTCACCGTTTTCAAAGACCCGCTTGCATTTATCTTCGATGACGAGACCCATTCGGAACAGGAACATCATGAAATCATCATTGGGATGTCTACTTTGCGACGGATGATTTTGGTGTGCTTCGTGGAAAGAATTGAAGATGTTGTTCGGATTATTAGCGCGCGTCCAGCGACGCGGCAGGAAATCAAAGACTATGAAGAAAACGCCCACAACCAAACCCCGTAAAGTTCAGGAAATGGCTTCTGAGTATCGTTTTGATTATAAAAAGGCGAAGCTCAACCGTTTTGCCGCGCGGATGAAGGATGAACCCCTAATCGTCATGATCGAACCTGATGTGGCGAAAGTTTTCAAATCATCCGAGCAGGTGAATAAGGCTTTGCGTGCGCTGATTTCTGCTATTCCGAAATCAAATCTTTGACCTCCCCCCCCACCGCGGACAGGTTCCTCACCACCTCATCATTCCCAAAGCGGACTACCCTCAGCCCCATCGCGGATCGCGAAGCATCCCCGAAGGGGACAACACCTTCTCCCGTCGTTCATCTTCCTCTTTCTGCAAGTCGTGGACATCCCCATTCACCTCCACGACCAGCCCCGCCCTGTGACAGTAAAAATCGACGATGAATCTCTGAATGACTTGCTGCCTCCGAAAGTGGACTCCTAGCTTATTCGCCTGTATCCGCTTGTTGGATTCACTCTGGCAACTGCCATGGATAGATAAATCCAACTTCTCCTGAAGTCCCATTCAATCCAACGACCAATGCATCCTCAACGCCAAAGGTGTCTTTCCAAGTAAGGATCCCTGTCGGAATATTTCGGGGAAAACTTAACTTCGCTTCAATCGGAATAATATCTTTCCCTGATCGAAGAATAAAGTCAATTTCTTTCTTGTCCTGTGTGCGCCAATAAAATACATTGTCCGCGCCCTGTGTTTTTATCAATTCGGCAAATATGCTGGTTTCAAAGACCGATCCTAACACTTCCCTTAGCAGTTGTTTTAGCCACAGCATCTGCATGAGACCCGTGTCATAGAAAAAAATCTTCGGCGTCTTGGTCAGTTCCGAGCGGAGATTACGGCTATATGGGCGCACAAGCCGAACAATGTAGGTCTGTTCCAACAAAAACAGATAACGCTCAACGGTCTCACGCGAGAGCAAGCAGGTGACGCTCAATTCGCTGACATTCAACAGATTCCCGCTTTGCGAAGCCAGGACTTCCAGCAGGCGGTTGAACTTGCTGACATCCTTGATCTCCGCCAGGTCGCGGATGTCCTTGCGGATGTACGTATCAATGATCTGTTGCAGGTACCTTTCCTTCATGCTGACTTCGGGAGTCAGCACGATTTTGGGGTAGCCACCATACATCGCAAATTCTGAAAACAGAGACTTCAATTCGGCGGTTTTCTTTTCGGTGTATCGCTCGGCTGGGACGAACGGAATGTTTCTGAACAATAAAAATTCCCGAAACGACAGCGGATAAATCTCGAAGTTGACCGTCCTGCCGACCAGCGAGTCCTTAAACTTGCTTTTCATCTCGAAGCTGGATGATCCCGAAACAATAGCTTTCAAATAGCGATGATGATCCGCCAATAATTTCAAAAAGGAAGATGGATTTGCAAGATACTGAATTTCGTCAATCAATACGAAAAGCTTCTTCCCCGATTTCTTGAACATGGACAGGTCAAATCCCTGTTCGCCCAAATACGTGACAAACTCATCCACGCCCTTATCCAATGTAGACACGAAGCGGCTATCCTCCAGGTCAATGTAATAAACGCGTTCACCCGCTGATTCGAGTTGATCTTGCAAGTACATCAAAATGGAAGTTTTCCCGACCTGCCGCGCGCCGTGAATGACGACGATATCGTCCGAGTGCAGGTACTTGGAAATTTCAGTTACAACGGTTCGTTTGAAAATGGGTGTGGACATGGGCAAACTCCTTCAATATCCGCCCTATTTTATATCAAATATTTTTTAGGGTCAACCATGAAAATTACTGGAAATGTGTTCACGAATCTTCCCCAACACCGTGGACAAGTCCCTCACCACCTCATCTTTCCCAAAGCGGACCACCCTCAGCCCCATCGCGGATCGCGAAGCATCCCCGAAGGGGACAACACCTTCTCCCGTCGTTCATCTTCCTCTTCAGGAGTTTGCCGATCTCAACTGGCACATCCGGCCGCAAAGTGGTGGTACACTTTGGGCGCAAACTACTGGCACATTATAGGGCGCAAATTGACAGGGTCGGCCTGGAGATGATCCGCAGTTTCATTCCGGCTCTCGGCACCTGGCTCTTCGTCGGCTCCACGGTCTGGGTGTATTTGCGCGATTCAGGCGGATTGGCGCAAGAGTTGAGCGTCAAACAGGAGCAGGATGAAGTGGAGCGCTTTTCCGCCCGATACGGCTTGATCATCCGCCATATCTTTGCAGACGTTGCCCGCACCGGAACCACCACGGTTGGACGGGATGCCTTCAACGTAACTACTTCGTCAGCAATCCCCGCTCGAAAGCGGTCGCGACGGCCGCGGCGCGCGAGTCGACTCCCAGTTTGTTGTAGACGCTGTCCAGATGAGCCTTGACTGTGCGTTCTGAAATTCCCAAATGAATTGCTATCTCTTTCGAACGCTCACCGAGCGAAGCGGCTCTCAGAACTTCGAGTTCACGCTCGGTCAGGACGGAATTCTCGCCGCGCGGCCTCTCCCCCGTGGAATGGTTCAGCACACGGGCAATGACCTCAGGCAGGAAGAGCGCCTCGCCTCGAGCCGCGGCTCGAAGGGAATCGAACAACGTCTGGCGATTGGTGTCTTTGAGCAGGTAGCCGCGCGCACCGGCGCGCAATCCCCGAATCATCAGATCGTCTTCGTTGTAAGTGGTGAGGATCACGACCGCCATATTCGGCCTCTGAGTATGGATCTTCTCGATGGCCTGTAGGCCGTCCATGCCAGGCATACGCAAGTCCATCAGAATTACATCGGGCTGGAGTTCTTCCGTCAGTTGGACGACTGTGGCTCCATCGCCCACCTCGCCGATGACTTCGAAATCCTCCTCGGTTTCGAGGATAAGTTTCAATCCATCACGCACTACTTCGTGATCGTCAGCAATCAATACACGGATCATTCGAGTCCTTTCTGGTCACATGTCATTGCGAGGCGGTGCTCTCCCGCCGAAGCAATCTCCCGTTCGCCCAGGTGAAGATTGCTTCGCTTCGCTCGCAATGACAGAATTAAAGCGGCAGCCTCAGTCTCAGAGTTGTTCCTTCATTCGGCTTACTTTGAATTTCAAGTGTACCTCCCGCGAGGCGGGACCGCTCGCGCATTCCGATCAAGCCATAACGACCGCTCTTGCCGATCTGGTTTGTGTCGAATCCAGAGCCATCATCTTTGATTTCCAAGTAGAGTCTGCCATCGTATGCATCAATTTGGAGATCAACGTTCTTGGCACGGGCGTGGCGGGCGATGTTAGTCAATCCCTCCGAGACGATTTTCAAGATGTGCTCTGCGACAAAATCGGGGATGTGGGAGGTGATTTCCAAGTCGAGGTTGCAATGAATTCCCGTTGCGGAAGTGAATCGTTCGGCTTCGGCGCGGACGGCGGATTCCACGTCCACGATGGCCTGCTCCTCGCGCAGGTCGTCAATGGCGCGGCGCGCGTCAGCAAGGGTGGAGCGGGCGCGGGACATGGCCTGAGCGACGATCTTTTGGGCGCGGTCGGTTTGGCTGCGCGCTAGGTGCGTGTCCACTGCTTCGAGTTGCAGGATCAAGCCAGCCAGTCCCTGGGCGAGCGTATCGTGGAGTTCGCGCGCCATGCGTTCGCGCTCGCGTCCGAGGGTGAGGGATTCCACTTGAACGGCGTATTCGGCCAGTTGACGGTGAGCCGCCTCGAGGTCCGCGAGAAGCGACTGGGTTTGTCGCCGCGCCTTGGCCTGGCGTTGGAACATCAATGCGTAGACGAGGATGAAGAACGTCATCGGCGCGATGTAGGCGAGGAGCGATGGAAGTTGATCCCATCCGAGCGTTAATCCGAAATTGACTGCAGACAAAGCCATGTAAGCCCCGATAGTGATACTGGCGGCGCGCAGATCCACAAGGATCATGGCGGCTTCGCCCCCCATTGCCCAATAGAGACCATAGATGAAACCGCCGCCAGGCGCCATGTAAACGATGGCGAAAATCAACGCGCCCTGCATGATGAAGTAAGGAATCAGCCATTGCCGACGCGCCGCCACAATGGGACCTGCCCAATGCAGAAGGGCATGAATCAACATGAGGGTCGTGAATGTGATGAAATGAGTCGGCTCGGAAAGCGCGGGGACGTTTTTGAGCGCCCAATAATAGAGGAAACCGATCGCGACCATCAACACCCAGTAAAGCGGGCGGTTCTGCTTGAGGCTTTCGTCGAAGATGGAAGCGGTTTACGCGTTGCTATTCATAAAATCTCCACGCTTATTATAGCCAACTTGTGCGGTATGTGTATTGTCCAGTCGGACAATGTCCGAACGGACAACGCAATATGTCTGAATGGGCAATGGCAGGCTGGGGCATTTTGCCTACAATGGGTGAAACCTTTGCCATTCGAGGAGGCAGAATGAAAACCAACACCTTCAAGCAGAATTTCACTTTCAAGAACCTGGTCGTCCCCCTGGTGGTCATGGTCGCATTCGTGGGGGTCGGCTTGTGGGGCTTTCTTGCCTCTGGCTACACCCAGCCACTCATCATGTTCGGTTATATCGGCATATCGCTGGGGATTGGCCTTGGCCTCTATGGCACGCTTCCCAAAAAACAGAAACCGATCGGCCGCCGCCTGACGCTCTTTTTGGTCGGCCTTTTCCTCGTCGGCTTCGCCATCTTCATGGGACACGAGAACACGCAAATCGAAGGCGCACTCTTTGGCCTGCTGACGGGCGTGATCCAGATGGGCGTCATCCATTACGCCATCGCCAAGATCTTCGGCCCTCTGCTCTTCGGGCGGATGTGGTGCGGATGGGCCTGCTGGACGGTGATGATCCTCGACCTGCTGCCGTTCAAACGCCCCAGCGGACGCCTCCCGCGACAGTATGGCTGGTTGCGCTACCTGCACTTTTTCCTCAGCCTGGGCATTGTCCTGCTCCTCGTCTATGTGGTTGGATTCCGCGACGGCGCGACAGGCACGATCGCTGTGACGTGGTTCATCATCGGCAACCTGCTCTACTACGCGGTGGGAATCGTGCTGGCGTACGCGCTCAAAGACAACCGCGCTTTCTGCAAGTACGTTTGCCCCGTCAGCGTGCCGCTCAAGATCACTTCACGTTTCTCGATCATAAAGATCGGACAGGGCGCAGGTCAATGCAATGACTGCGATGCCTGCGAGAAGATGTGCCCTATGGATGTGCGTATCAGCGACTACGTTCTCAACAACCAGCGCGTACTTTCTACAGAATGCTCCCTCTGCCAAACCTGTATCACCGTCTGCGCGCAGGATGCGTTGAAACTGTCGTTTGGGTTCGATATGAGCAGGAAAGATCTGCTCCGCGAACGCGCGCCGAAGATGGCTGCCGCTGAAGCGGCTGCGGCAGACTGAATCTTGTCAAAGGAAACAGAAATGAAATTTCGTCGTTTCTTGTCTGGTTTATTTTTCGTTGTGAGTCTGCTGTCCCTCTATCTGGCAAACGCAGGCATATTATCCTTTGACAAGCCATACATCTATCGTTTCTCTGGCTCATTGAAAAACGACAATAACCTTGTGGCCTTTACCCATGTTAATGTCATCCCGATGGATAGCGAGCGGGTCTTGGAAGACCAGACCGTCATCGTGCGCGATGGAGTGATTGAGTCGCTTGGGTCCAGCGAGCAGGTTCAGGTCCCGCGTGAGGCGTTGGTAGTGGATGGGCAGGGAAAATATCTCATGCCCGGCTTGGTGGACATGCACATCCATATCCAGTACGAAAACGATATGTTGCTGTTGGTTGCCAACGGAGTGACCAGCGTCCGCAACATGTGGGGCAGCACCGGGAAGATGTTACGGTTTGGATTCCCCGATCAACTGGTGTTACGGAAGCAGATTGAACAGGGCAAGTTGTTCGGTTCAACGATTTATAGCGCGGGTCCCACGATGGAAGGTTCCCCTTCATTTCACCCACTGGCGGGCGTGTTCGATACGCCCGAGTCAGCCAGGGAGTCGGTGAAGTGGCAGGCGAGTCAGGGATATGACTTTATCAAAGTATACGATCATCTTTCGCCCGATGTGTATCGAGCCATCATCGAAACCGCACAAGAGGAAGGTATTCCTGTCGTTGGGCATGTGCCCTTCGCGATTGGGCTGGATGGCGTTTTGGCAAGCGGACAACGAACCATCGAACATTTGACCGGCTACATTGATCCCGACGCGGTGAGGTTCATCATCCAGGAAGATCAATTGGAGGAATATGCCATCAAGACGCGTGAGGCAGGTGTTTGCGCTCAGTGAATATCCCAAGAGCAAGGAAACGCCCGAAGGATTCGAACGACTGCAAAACCAGCCGTGGATGATTTACGTTTCGCCCGGCACGCGGATGTTCTCGCCGTTCCTGTATATGATGGCGGCAAAATCTCACACATATCAGGGCGTAGATTATCCTGAACGAATGGAAGACCTGAACCGTCGGATGGTCGCGGCTTTACACGAGGCTGGCACGGGTATTTTGCTCGGCACCGACGCGGCGCAGGCATATCATATTCCAGGATTCTCTGTCCACGAAGAGCTGGCTTACCTGGTGGATGCAGGCCTCAGTCCGTGTGAGGCGATTGAGGCAGGCACGCGCAATGCGGCTGAAGCGCTGGGAAAATCCGATGAATTTGGAACCATCGAAACAGGCAAGCGCGCAGACTTGATTCTGCTGCAAGCGAATCCACTGGAAAATTGGGAACTCATTCCCGGCCCGGCTTCCCTACTCGAAACCATTGCCGCTATATCCCACGTACAATATGACCAATTCTTGCAAGAACGCCAGCGCGTACAACTACACCGCGCTCCCTTCAGATTGCATACTCGTTCCGTTCCACAATCCGAAAAGCAACTCCAAAAACTTGTCCAGCGCTGGAAAGTGCTCCCTGCCTCCCATGACTCATAGTGACTTTTGCGGTAGTGCCTAAAAACCCTCTAATTTACTCATATCAGCGACGCCATCCGCCAGCGCAGCTACTCGCTGCAGAAGCGCAAGACGGTTGGCGCGTACTTTTTCATCCTCGACCATCACCAAAACATCATCGAAGAACTGGTTGATGGCTGGGATCATCGGGGTGAAAGCGTTCAAGAAAGTGTCAGGCGTCACGTGCAACGCGTCACGTAGTTTCTGTTCGGCAACCTCGATTGCTGCGAACAGGGCTTTTTCTGAAGGCTCGGTGTCCGGAAGCATCTGATACGTGAAACGTGAAACGTAATCACGTGTTATGCGCACGCAGCGCGAATAAGCTGGCAGGATGGCGTCCCAATCGTCACGGGCGACCCAAATGCTGAGTTCCTTTACAGCCTGGGCGGCGAGAGCCGGATCGTGGCCTTGGGCGACAACTACGGCATCCACGACATCATGAGCATAGCCCTGATCGAGGAAGATATTGCGCAGACGTTCGACGATGAAAGCAAGACATTCGGCCTGTGAAGCGGGCGAGGCCTCTATGGGCAGGTTGTTCGCGGCGACCTCCAGGGCTGCTCGCAGGTCGAGGGGCAGTTTCCACTCGATCAGGTTGCCGACCAGACCCAGGGCGGCGCGGCGCAGAGCGAAGGGGTCCTTGTTCCCCGAAGGGGCCAGCCCGGCGGCGAACAGACCGGCCAGCGAATCCAGGCGGTCGGCCAGGCCCACGGTCAGGCCGGGTTTGGTGGTGGGGGTGATGTCGCCGGCGGAGCGTGGCAGGTAGTGCTCGAAAATGGCGGCAGCTACTTCCCCGGTTTCGCCAGAATGCAGAGCGTAGTCGCAGCCCATCACGCCTTGCAGAGAAGTCATCTCCACGACCATCTGCGTGGCGAGATCGGCTTTGCTGAGTTGAGCGGCGCGGCGCGTGGTTGCTTGCTCCTCGGGGGTAAGACCAAGCATGGGGGTCAGCGCGCCCGCCAAACGTTCGACCCGTCGCGCCTTGTCCAACATCGAGCCGAGCTCGGTCTGGAAAGTCAATTTTTCTAGTCGAGGTAGGAAGTCTTCCAACTTCGATCTCATGTCCTGGCGCACGAAGTAGGCAGCGTCTGCAAAACGGGCGCGGAGGACATCCTCGTTTCCGCGGATAATCAGCGAATAGCCTCCCGAAGGTTCCAAACCTTCGGGAGATTTGTTAGCGACGGTGATGAACATAGGTAGCAGACCCCCACCCCCGGCCCCTACCCCGATTTCAGGGGAGGGGGAGATGGGAAAGTAACGTTGATGTTTCTTCATCACCGAGATGAGCACTTCACGGGGCAGCTCCAGGTGATGAGGGTCGAACTCGCCCAGCAAGGCGGTGGGCGCCTCGACAAGATGGGTAACTTCGAGCAGCAAATCAGGGTCGTCGAGAATCTGGCCACCCGCTTTCTCGGCCAGGGCGTGGATCTGTCTCTCGATGCTGTCTGCCCGCTCCTGCGGATCGAGCAGGATGCCCTGAGCGCGCATTATCTCGAAGTAATCGGCAGGGTGTTCGACGATCAGGTTATCAGCGGCGTTGAAGCGCAGGCCGCGGGTGGCGTTCCCGGCGATCAACCCGGCATATTCGAAGGGGATCACGCTCTCGCCGTGCAAGGCCATCAGCCAGCGGATGGGGCGCGAGAAGGCCACGTTGGTCGCATTCCAGCGCATGGTCCTGGCGACGCGGATGTCAGCGATCAGCCTGGGCAGGGCTTCGACGAGCACATCAGGGGTCGGGCGGCCTGCCTGCCGCACAACGGCAACCACATATTCACCGTCTTCTATCTCCCGGGTTTCGAGTTCACCCACGGAGACTCCCTTGGAGCGGGCAAAGCCCTCGGCAGCTTTGGTGGGAGTTCCATTGGCGTCGAAGGCTCGCGATACTGGTGGACCTTTGACCAGTTCTTCTAGGTCGTTCTGCAGCGGGGCCAGCTTTTCGACGTGAACTACCAAACGGCGAGGGGTGCCGAAGACATTTACCTGGCCGTGTTCCAGGCGCATATCGGCGAGTATGGCGGGGACGCTGGCGCGCAGTTGAGTCATGGCGTTTTCGAGATCGGCAGGGGGTAGCTCTTCGGTTCCGATTTCTACGAGGAGCGGGGAGCGGTCAACAGGGAGCGGAGAGCGGGGGGTGGGAAGCGATGCAGCGCTGACTGCCGACTGCTGACTGCTAACTGCTAACTGCTCACCCAGCCATGGAAATCCCAACCGCTGTCGCTGCTCGATATAAGTCTCGGCGACGCGCCGCGAAAGACCGCGCATCCGGCGGAAGAACCCGGCTCGCTCGGTGACGCCGATGGCGCCGCGCGTGTCGAGGATGTTGAAGGTGTGCGAGCACTTGAGCATGTAATCGTGGGCTGGCAAAACCTGGCGGTGTTCCAGGCAGACCTGCGCCTCGGCTTCGTAGAGATCGAACAACTGGCGCAGGCGTTCGACGTTTGCCAGCTCGAAGGCGTATTTGCTCGACTCCTGTTCGTTGGTCAGATAAACATCGCCATAGGTGCGATCCTGATTCCACTTCAGGACTCGGAAATCGCGTGCGCCTTGCAGGGCCATGGCGATGCGCTCCATGCCGTAGGTCAGCTCCAGGGAGACGGGGTCGAGAGTCTGCCCGCCGGATTGCTGGAAATAAGTAAATTGGGTGATCTCCAGCCCGTCCAACCAGACCTCCCAGCCCAGGCCCCAGGCGCCGGTGACTGGCGATTCCCAGTTGTCTTCCACGAAGCGGATGTCGTGCCTGGCCGGGTCTATCCCCAAGGCGACCAGCGATTCCAGGTAGACTTCCTGAGAATTCTCCGGGGCCGGTTTGAGGATGACCTGGTATTGGATGTGCTGGTAGAAACGATTGGGGTTTTCGCCATATCGCCCATCATCGGGGCGGATGGACGGCTCCACATAGGCCACGTTCCAGGGTTCGGGGCCGAGCACGCGCAGCGTGGTGGCCGGGTTCATCGTCCCCGCGCCGACTTCGCTGTGATAGGGCTGCCAGATCAGGCAGCCCTTCGCGGCCCAGAAATCTTGTAGCTTGATGATGATGGATTGGAAATCGAGAGGTAGGGTCATGATTGGAGGTTGGAGGTTGGAAGGTGGAAGGTGGAGGTTGGAGGATTATAAGTTGACAGTTAGTAATTGGCAATTGTCAATTCATGATCAGAATGTCAGCCAACCCATTTCGGCAGCCAGAACCAGCAAGAAGGCAATCACCGCAACGATCGTCAAGAGGATACTCGCGATGATGGCCGCGGCTTTGAGCCTGTCACGCGGTTTATCTCCGCCGATCTCGCCGGTTTGTCCATTGATCCAGAAGGTAAAATCCTGCCCTTTGTAGCGATAACGTCCAACCCACAGGGGCAGCAGCACATAGTTGAAGGTCATCCCGCTCCAGTTGACCGCGCCGGTGGTCAGGTTGCGCTTCTCTTTGCCGGGCAGCACCCGGCGATGCAGGCTGCGGCGCACCTCACGGATGACCTGCTCGCGCCCGTCCAGCGTAGCCTGCGCCAGGGGGATGTCATAGGTCAGGGCGGGCCAGCCAGCCAGGTATTGGGGTTGGAATTCGACGATGTCTTTCAGCTTGAAGGGACTGATCGCTTTGACTTCTTTTGCTGAAATCGCCCGGTTGCCGTTGATGAGGATATCATCGAACAGCCTGTATTCGACGCCGCTGCGAGCGACCCAGTTGGGGGCGTCGCTGTCGCCTTCGTTGACCTCGCAGCGCCAGTGCAATTCGAGCGTGCCGTCGAAGGTCCAAAAGGGATAGTAGGCCGGGCGCAGGGTGGTTTTGCGAGTAGAACTGATCAAATCATCGGGCGAGAACCAGCCCTTGCCGAGCCAATCTTCGACCAGTTGGCGTGCCTTATGCTCATCTACCTCCATCAGCCCGATGGCGTGCGGATCAACCAGGTTGGCGGTCTCTTCGGATTCGATGAGCTGATTCGAGCCGCAGTAAGGGCAGCTCAAGGCGCTTTGGCATGCCTCCCAAAGGCTTCCCGCGCCACAACTTGCGCAGCGCAGATAGTGTTGGGATTCGGCCCAATGATGGCCGCGCGCTGTCGGTAGCACGAAATCCAGGACTTGCTCGGAGACGCCCGCGGCGCGCTGCGGTTCGATCTCTTGGGTGAAGCCGCAGTAGAGGCAGGCGACTTTCTGTGTGTGGATATCGAATTCCACCTGACCGCCGCACTTCGGGCAGACAAATCTCTGTTCGGTATGGGCGTCCAGCGGGCTTTGCTCCCGGCGCGGCTGGATGCCTGCGCCGAGGGGCAGCAGCTCGTCCTGGCGTAGTTTGCCGGCGAGCAGCGCCAATCCCCTGCGCGCGGCCATATTGTGAGGTTCGGCTGCCACGGCTGATTCCAGGTATTGGCGTTTTTCGGCCGGGTCGGTGGTAGTTTCGGTCAGCCACAGCCAGGGGCGGGCGTCGTTTGGCTGCATTTGTGCGGCGCGTTCCAATAATCGCCGGGCTAATTTCTCGTTCCCGCTTTTTGCCGCCGTGATGCCATCGCGCAGCGTATCTTCAAATTCGCTGTTTATGGAATCTCCCCGGCCAGTTCGGCCTCGATCACTTGCTGGAAAACCTCGAAGGGCTGCGCGCCGACTACAGCAATGCCATTGATGAAAAACGTCGGCGTGGAGCGCACACCCAGGTTGGCGGCATATTCATAATCGCCCTGAACTTCCTCGTCCTGGCGTCCGCTCTCCAGGCATTCAGAGAAGACCCCCATATCCAGGCCCAAACCGCTGGCATATTGCTCGTATGAGACAGCGCTCAATTCCAGCTCCATGCTAAAGAGCAGGTCGCTGAATTCCCAATAGGCGTCCTGCTCCCCAGCGCAATTGGCAGCCGCAGCAGCGGGGATGGCGTTGGCATGGATGTTGGTGAGCGGAAAATCTCGGTAGACCAGGCGCACCTGATCGGGATAAGCCTCTCGAATCAGCGGCCAGATTTGGAGATGCCACTTTCGGCAATAGGGACACTCGTAATCGCTGAACTCGATGATCGTGATGGATGCCTGATCGGGACCCCAGACAGGATCATCGTCTTCGGGGACATCGTAGCGTTGCACTTCCTGGGACTGAGCCTGCGCGGCCGGGTTTTGCGCTTCAGCCGGAGCGACTGTCTTCGCCGAAGCGCGGCCCCAGAACAGGTAGCCTACCGCCAGTCCGGCGACGAAAGCCAGGGGGAGCAGCGCGGCGTATACGTGAGAGCGCTGGAAGATCAAGGTTTTGCTGTCATCGGGCGCGGCGGCCGCTTCTTCAACCGGCCCTTCGTGCGAAGTTTCCAGGAGCGGCTCTTCGGCGGTTTCGATATCAGGTTTGGGGATGGAAGTTACTTTAGTCATAATGGCGGTGATTATATCATGGGCGGAATGGTGAATGTTGAGTGGTAAATGATGTTGCGCAGCTTATGCTGGATAACGGCTTATATGCTTCTGCCGTGAACCGGGCTTATTACGCGGTTTTCTACGCTGCTAACGCGCTATTGGCGACAAAGAGGTTGGCCAGAAGCAAGAACAGTGGGGTCATGAGTGCTTTCAGGGAGCATTTTACTACCCTTCTCCAGCCGCATGAGCAAGCTGCTATTGACTCATTTTTAGCGCGATTATACGAAGACCACGGATATGCACTTAGAGTGCCAATAACGACAAAACTTTGTGGATCAGACTACTACATCGTAAACTAAGTTATATTGAATTTTTCATTGGCAGATTGAACGGCAACGTAGTGTGAATTGAGTTTAGAGCGAGCAGTTTCAATGGAGAATTGCCAATCGATCTTGATTTTGTGTTCGGTCCGCTCCGCGACCAAAGCCAGGATTTCGTGTTCGAGTTTTTCAATGGTTGGAATGCGCCGATTGAGACACTGCCTGGAAAGCGCAGAGAACTCAATCTCGATCATATTGAGCCAACTGGCTGATTTGGGTGTGTAGTAGAACTCAAATCGTTCTGTCAAGGCCCGGGCTTCATCCGCCGGTAGGTTTTCGTAGAAAGCGCTGGCGTCGTGTGTATTCAAATTATCCTGAACCATCCTGATTTTGATGGCATTCGGATACTTCGCCGCTACTGACTGACAAAAGAGAGTGTATTCTCTTTTGGTGCGCTGTGGGTGAACTTGTGCCAGGCGTTGTCCAGTCAATGGTTCGATCATTGCCAGCAAGGAGCAGGAGCCCAGTTTCTCATACGCATAATGTTCTTTGCGAACCCGACCACTTTGCATCGCCAGTGGCGCAACCGTTTCACCAATCAAGTAACAGGGTCGCTCGTCGTAACAAATCACAGGATAATTCGGATCGTAAGGCAGCTTATAGAGCGCTAATAGTGTTTCCATCCTTGCCAGAAAGCGACTATCCAATGTACCAATGCACCAGGTTTGTTTCAGGTGTGGCTTGAGGACGTTTTTTTTAGAATCGTACGCACATGCGTATGCGAGATTTGCTCGCAAAAGTCAAGTTCGACCACTTTATCTGCCAACAAGCGCAAACTCCATTTCGCATGTCCTTCTGGTGGCGTACTACAGGCCAGAGCTGTGATTTTTGCTCGCTGTTCCCCATCTATCTTGACGGGCCTGCCGGAGCGTGGACGATCAGACAATGCACGTAACCCTTTTTCTCGATATTGTTCTGCCAATGTGGACACCGTCCCAATGGTCATTTTGACCGTTTGGGACACTGCCGTATAGGTTTGACCGCGATCCAATTCAAGTAAGGATAGCGCACGACGATAGGTTTTTGCCTTGAGTTCGCCTTTGCTAATCAAGGCTTCGAGATACTCTCGATCTGTTGGACTGAGTTGTATGTGTTGTTTGTTCATCTGGCTATTTTCTACCAGATGCTCGCTTTTGTCAAAGATTTGCTTTACGATGTACTACACGGCAATGCCAATTGTCTGAAACAAGTTATACAGTTCGGCTTGCATATTTGCATAATGGAGATCAACCTGGCTTTGATGTTTCGGTTTGCGCCCGTTTGGTTTTCCTGCTCCTGCCAGGACGGGCTTGAGAACCTTTTCCCTCAGGATGAGCAAAGCGGCCATGTTCTGCAAGCCTTCGGGAAGGGGTTCATAGCGGCGCGAGTTATCTATCTTGCGCACCAGGTTTTTGCCGCGCAGTTTCTTCAGGTCGTAAGCAGCCTGGCGAGGGGTGTAATCGGGGAGGGCGCTGTTCTGCACTTTATCAGCCAAATCAGCACAGCGAAAGCCGTGGGGAGCGACAGCCAATGCGATAACGGCTTCGAGAACGGTGCGCATTCTGGGTTGGTTGAGGTTCACCCCGCCGACGCGGGTTCGTCCCACCTGGGAGGGTTGGAGCCAATTCTCCAGGCTATCGTCCGAGACAGTCGCCACATCTACGCAGCGCAGGGCATTCAAGAAACGGTTCAAGATTTCCTTCAACCGCAAGACAATCTCGGAGAACTTGGGCAGCGAGCGGCCACAGTGCAGTTCTTTTGTGTTGTGAACGATGATCTCAATGCGCAAGACGCGTTCGCCTTTGGTATACATCTTGGCGGTGATCTTTCCGAAATGGATTTTGAAGACCGTCAAGTCATACTCAGGTCTCTCGACCACGACTTCGCAGCGAGGTGCTTTGTGACCCTGATGTCGAAAGGGACGCCTTTTGGTTCCGAAGATGGTCTTGAGCGTCTGAACCTCCAACATGCGGCGGGTGCGATCAATCGTCCCTTGAAAGACTTGCTCCAGTTGGCTGCCTCGCAAGAAGAGCAGATTGCGACTGTATTCTTCCTGGTAGATCGAGTAGTCGTAACGAAAATTGGTTTTTTCCTGCTCGGCCAGATCCAGCCCAAAGCACAAGCAAGCCGAATAAATCCAACGCTCACACACTTGGGACAATTGCCCTATGATGTCTGGGGAGGACAAGGTGTCTGCAATTTGCGCCAGGCGGAGACCGTCGGAGATGTGCGTAAAACAATTGCCTTCCTTGGTGAATTGGATGCCTTCCTTTCTGGCCTGACAGGCCACATACTCATGGCCGTTCAAGATGATCTGCGCACCGAAAGGCGCATGACCGCTCATCTTGATGGTGACATGCCCCCAATCAGGATCGAGAATGTGGAACGAGTAGTGGTTCACGTAAGGATACTTCCTGGCAAGATTGATGATTTTGCCGCTCTTGGAACATTGCGCATTCCACACCGGCGCAGGCGCACGCGCCGCCAGGATCAGAAAGACACCGATGAAACTCGGATCCTTTGGAAAATGTTCCTCGGCGATTTCATGTTTCCGCTCTCCTGGCGTACAATCCATGACAGGGATTTGGTGTGCCTTCGCATGCGCGCGAACACGGCGACTGAAACGTCCAGCCAAGCGCATCAGATGGGTATTATCCAAATCTTCATCCGAACCCATCAGTTGCCTCCACCAAGTGCGAAAGCCGCCTGGCGTCTGACCCATGCGATAGTAGGCATTGAGAACAATCCGATCCACACAGTCATAGGTGTTTTCCAACAAGTCAGCGTAGTACTCACTGTACTGATCCAGAATTTCTGTCATCCCTTTATCCTCCACGAAGTTATGTCTTGAGTCTAAAGGGAAATGAACATTATTTCAACTGCCCCGCAGGGGCCTCATCTTCTGGGCGTAGTCCCAGACGATGCGTAGTACCTTAGCAGTGAGATTCTTGT
>Ga0194125_10005844_pt1 | contig 18528 bp, 3 predicted proteins | sample TA2KigC250mmetaG_FD_148626 | JGI IMG/M metagenome (GOLD analysis project Ga0194125, IMG submission 148626) | Freshwater microbial communities from Lake Tanganyika, Tanzania - TA2015034 Kigoma Deep Cast 250m | ecosystem: Environmental > Aquatic > Freshwater > Lake | place: Tanzania: Lake...
CAATTCCGCTTCCGCCCGCGTGTCCCGCTCCTCGTCCGGGTTGGCGTCGAGCAGCGAGCCGCCCGGGACGGTCAGGAACACCGCGCCGCCTAGGGACTCGGCCCTGACCAGGCGGAGATCGCCGACGGTCTCCCGCACGTCCACATCCAGGGCGGCCAGGGCCACCAGTCCGCCGGTGTCGGCGGACCCGGAATCCACGAGCAGCGGGCCGCCCGCGGCCCCGCCGAGGTGGCCGCTGTTGGCCGTCAGGGTGACCAGGTTGCCGCGGACGCGGGTGCCTTGGCCGACGGCTCCCAGCACGGAGCCGTCGCTGGTCAGGCTCACGTCGCCACCCGCGCTGACGACGCTCTGGACCAGCAAGTCTCCGCCGACGGACAACAGGTTGACGTCGCCGGTGGCCGTGGCCGTCACCGGGCCGTATTCGCCAGCAAGCCGCACCGGGGCCTGCGGCCCGATCTCGGCCGCGACCAGTTCGAGTTGAGCGGCCCGGACCTCCGACTCCGTGTCCAGTTGCTCGATCGCGCCGCCGGCCTCCAGCCGTGTGTCGCCGCTGTGATTGACGATGTCGCCGCCCAGGTACAGGTCTTGGGCCGAGTACACGTTAATCTCGCCCTCGGGGTAGCCGAGGAACTCGATGGGGATCTCATAACTCGCGCGGACGGTGTGGTCGTAGTACCAGGTCGTGTAGTTGTGCCAGCGCTCCGTCAGCTTCAGCTTCGTGGGGAAAAGGTAGCCGTCCCCTTGGTAAACGACCTCGATCTTTTCGGCGACCTTGACGTATTGGGGCTCGTAGCCGAAAGTGTAGTGGTACTCGTACCCCGCCGGTCCCTGGCCCATGGCATAGGTGACGTACTCATCCCGCGTCTGATACCCGCTGCTGACGTTGTCGTAAACCCACACGTCCCCGACTTCGACGTCGCTGTAGTCGTCCCACTGGTAGACTGTTTTCACCATGATCCTCGCGTCCAACTCCCCGCGCCAATTAGTCCACCCGTAGCGTTGGTTCGGGCGAGTGTAGTAGTCGAACGTGTTCCCCTGGTAGAAGTTGTCCAGGCCCAGGCTGTTTTCCGCGAGCACCACACCCAGGTCCCCCCAGCCCGGCCAGAACTCGCGCGAGAAAGTGGACTTCAGGGGAGCGTTGTTGACATTGTAGGCGGTGTCATTGATCACAACCTTGCCGTCAATGCCGTCGGGGCCGCCGGTGTCCAGCCGGTTGAGCACCAGGTCGTAGTCGGTCTGGTTGTTGATGTTGAAACGGCCGAAGCCATCCACGATCTTGATCTGGCCGTTGCCCGTGCTGAGGATGTGTCCGGTGAGCTGCATGAAGCCCCCCTTGACGGCGACATCGCTCAGTTCGATGCGGTCCGTCTCGGCGTCGAAGCGGGCCTCGATGCTCGCGCCTTGATTGGTGCTCAGGGTGAGGTACTGGGGGACTTCGATCCGCTCGTACGTCACGTAGGTGTAGAACTTCCCACCGCTGTAGCCGATGTGCCATTGCGCCACGTACGGGTTGTGGTACAGCGCGTCGTGCGCGGCGATCTGGGCGTTCAGCGCGGCGGGCAATACCAGTTCGCGGTCCGCACGGCCGCTCTGGAGCAGCCCGTTGACGTTCAGGTACTGGGCGGTGATCACCAGGTTGTTGTCGGCCACGATGCTCCCGCCGTCTTTCATGCCCTCGACGATCCGGGCCTCCCAAAAGTGCTCTTCGGAGTCGGCTGTCTCCGCGGCCCACTGGAACCGCGGATCGCCGCCGGTGTGGAAGAAATCCTCGTCGGTGAGCACGAAATCGTTGCCGGCCTGGATATCAATGGTCAGCGCCCGCAGATCGCCTTTGACCACGATGCTGCCCGTGTTGTTGAAGAGCGTGGCGGGACCGTGGGGATTGGTCATGTCACCGGCCAACTCGATGTCGGGCGGTGGAGGCATCGCACCGTACCGGGCTTCCAACTCCTCGGCTTGACTTGCCAGCGTCGCATTGAACGTGTTCTGCACGCGGATCTCCGGGTCCGGCGCGCCCAAGCCCGTCTGAACTTCGGCAAAGGCCGCATGGCGGCCCGAGGGGTTGCGAGCCTGAATCTCCGCCTCGCTGGCCACGTCCACGTCGTTGAACAGGATCCGTCCGCCGCGGCGCGCGGAAATCGCCACGTCCGCCAGCCGCAGGAAGAAGGGGCTGCGGTTGATCACTTCGATCAGCACGTCGCCCGGACTGACCAGCGACCCGCTACCCGAGCCGACGAGGTAGTCGCCGGTCACGTTGATGTTGCCGCTCTCGGCATACAGGTCGGGGACATTGATGTACGTCACGAAGTAGCCGGTCCGCAGCACGGGCATCCCGTTGTAGTACCCCTCCACCAGGCCGACGTCCTCGGCCATCTTCAGCAGGTAATCCAACTGCGCCTGGTAACCGACGCGGGCCTGCTCGTCGCCGGCCACAGACTCCACCAAGTCCTGCACGCGGTCGATCTCGGCCCGGAGGTTGCCGCCCAGGTCCTCGACGGTCGGAAAGGGCCACGCCACGCCGTCGCTCCGCTGCAGGATGTTAATCAGCGAGACCCAGGGCTGACCCAAGTTGACCCATTCGCCGATCTCCAGGATCTGTTGGTGCTGGATGCCGGACCCCACCCATCCCTCGACGGAGACTCCGGCGTTGATGCGGATCGTGTCGGTGCCGCCGTCAATCTCCAGCGACAGGTCAATGCCGAACCAACTGGCGAATTCTTCCAGCAGCTCGCGGTAGAGGTCCTTGCCGGTGCCATCGCCGTACGCGTCAGCAATGCCCCGGTCGCCGGCCAGGTTCACGTCCCGGACGGCGCCGACCCACGCGCCGGAGGCGATCTCGACGCGGCTCACCAGGTCCAGCGTCGCGTCCGCCTCGGGGTCGGTGTGGATGGGCGCAGCGGTCCTGTTCCACAGGTCGGTGAGGGCCTCCACGTCCATGACGCTCCGCTGGCCTTGCGGGCTGCGGCCCGCCAGCAGGCTGACGTCGCGTTCGGCCCGCACAAGGGCGCCGGTCTGGACGACGACCTTGTTCACCGCGTCCAGCTTGGCCGTGGACTCGCCTTTGGCCGAGCCGCTCAAGCCGTAGGTCTTGGCATTCGCCTTGGCCCACAGGTCGGCCTGGTTCCAGGCCGCCAGTTCGATGTCGCCGACGCTCCGCAGCACGGCGTCTGGTCCCACGGTGATGATCGCGTCATGGCGCTTGTTGTCTATTTCCGACTGGGCTTTGGCCACGGAAATGGCCCCGCCCGAATCGAGCTTGACCCGGTCATCAGCCTCCACGTCGTTGTAGGCCGTCATGCGGAACCGCCCCGGGTCTTCCCGGTCGCCCAGGACCTGGAGCGACGCGTCGTCGCCGATCGTAATGGTCGCCTCATTCTCGATGTCGGTCTCGGAGAAGGCGGCGGGCGCGTCCACGATGCCGCCCGAGCCTGAGATGACGTTGTAGCCGTCCAGCAAGGGCTTGCGGATCGTGTTGGTGGAGTTGACGACCAGGTCGAAGGCGGAGAGTTGGAGGCCCGCGCCGAAGTCCACTCCCACATCAGCGTCCACGTCGTTGTCCGCCTTGGCCCCGCTGCCGCCGACCACGGAGGCGTTGACGCTGTTGGTCTTGCTGTTGAATTGCGTCACGTGCCCCGCGGTGATCTCCAGGCGGTCAACGTGGACTACCGCTCCCGTCCCGAGAGAGGCCTGGGTGTCCGAGGCGCTGTCGGCGTCGGCGCGGGCCGCGGTCCCGGAGACCATGCCGCCGCTGCCCGCCGTGGCCTCCGCGTAGATCACGTCGCTGCCTTGAGCCAGCAGCTTCAGGTCGCCGCCTTCCACCGTGACGTGATCGGCCAGGTACGCTAACACGGTCATGTCGGTCTCCGCCTTGGCCCGGTTGTCGCCCGCGGCCAGGACCAGGCCCACCAGCACGCCCGTAACGTCCGCCGACTGCTCGGAGTGGGCGACCGCCTCGACCCGCATTGCGCCCGTGATGTAGATCGCGGCGTTGTCTGCGACAAAGGCGCGCACGCCAGACACGTTGCGGGCCGTGCTCTTGCTGGCCATGATGCCCAGCAAGGCCCCTGCCGATCCCGTGGCGTTGGCTTCCGCCGACTTCTCCCCCTCGGGCAGCGTCTGGGTGGCGAGCACCGCGAGATTCTCGGCGTACAGGCTGCCCGCGACCGAGGCCCACACATCGGGGGCCACTTCGGCAAACGCTTGGGAAACGCCCACGGCCAAGCCGCCGGCGTTGACGCCGTCGGCCACCGCGGTGGCCTTGGGCACCGAGGTCGCTTTGACCTCCGCGTCTCCGGCGATGACCGCGTTGGCCGACTGGAAGGAGGCGGTCGTGGCGGAGTCGGCTTTCGCATCGGCCACGGCGCCGCTGCCGACCAGAACCGCGCCGGCGCCCGATTTGGCCCTCGCCGAGGCGGTCTCGTCGGTCTGAGCCTGCACGGTGAGCGACGCGGCGGCCAGGTTCGTCGCGGACACGCGGGCGGTATTCGCGCCGTCCACGCGGGCATCCGCCAGGCTGGCTCCGACGGCGATGTTGCCGACCACCACGCCGAGCGCCTTGGCCTCCGCGTCGCCGTCCAGCAGCGCGACGACGTCCACCGCGCCTTGGACGGTGACCGAGCCGCCGAGCCGGGCCTCGACCGTCGAGTCCACGGTCGCGTCCGCATCAGCGCCCACGCCCGCCGCCGCAATCCCCGCCGCCACGGCGATAGTGTCCGCGTCGGTCGTGTCGTCCACCTCGGCCAGGATGTTGAGGTCCTTCACGTTGCTGACTGTGCCGTCCATGTGCGCCTGGGCGGTCCCCTCGGTCTTGGCGCGAGCGATGGACGCGCCCGCACTCACCATGCCCACCTGTCCGCCTTTGGCATCGGCCTCGACGCTGCGCTCGGTCAGGGCGGTAATGGTCACGGTGCTCCCGCGGTCAATCGTGCCGCCAGAGCCGACGGAGGCGCTTACTTCGCTGCTGTCGTTGAGGATGGCCACCTGCGCGCCGAGGCTGACGAGCCCGCCCACGCCGCCGACGTAGGCCTCGCCGTGCAGGTCGCTGTCGAGGGCCGCGGTCACCGTCACGTTGCCGGTGTCGCCCGCGCGCATGGTCGAGCCAGAGACCGTTGCGGTGACCGTTTCGCCGACGTTGACGACGCTCACCGCGCCGCCGATCCCCACGCCCAGCGCCAGCGTGCCTCCGCCGGTCACGACGTGGACGTCCACGTGCTCCTGCGCTGACACGTCGAGATGACGGCCCGCGATGACGGCGGCTTGGGTGCCGATGTAGGCGGAGGTCCCGGCGGGAACGTGCGTGGCCTCGACCGCGTTGGTCACCGTCGAGCCGTCCGGCGCGGACGAGCCGACCGCGGCGCCGGCATCCGCGCTCGCCTCGCCGACGAGCCGCGCGTTCTGGGTCGCGGCGAGATTGTGCGCCGCGCCGGTGGCGGCCGTCGGGTCGAGGTCAATCGTCACCGGCGTCGCGGCGAGCGCGTCGTCGCGCGTGGCCGCCAACTGGATGGTGTTCGCATCCGTGACGACGACGTAATAGGTCTCGCCGTCGGTCAGGCCGCCGACGCTCGCGCCGTCGCCGCTGTCATAGACGAGCGCGTCGCCCGTCGCGAAGCCGTGCGCATCGGCGAAGTGGATCGTGTTGGCCGCGTCGTTGACATCGCTGGCCGGGTTGAAGTCCCGGCCGCTGTCGTAGCTGCCGAGCAGCGAGGTCAGGCCGTTGGGCGTGGTCTGCGAATCGGCGTAGTTCTGGAGGTTCGCAAAGCCGCCGTTTCGCGCGCCCAGGCTCTGGAGGGAGTTGTTGTCGAAATCGCCGCCGACCGCGCAGACCGAGACTGCGCCCGCGACGCCGACGGTGCCGCCCGCGACGCTGACCGCGTAGGAGTCCACTTCCCGGTCTGCGATCGCGGCGACGTCCACGTCCTGCTCGCCATAGACTGCCGCGCCGTTGGCGATGCCGGCCGAGGTGTCGTTGCGGATCGCGCCCACGTCCACGCCGCCGGACAGCCCGCCGCCCGCGCCGCCCGAGATCGTGCCGTCAATCGAGAGCACGCCCACATCGTTCACCGCCGAGACACTGACGGTCTGGGCGGAGTTCGCGCCGGTGTGGTTCTGGTTCACGGCAGCGAGCGCGCCGATGAAGGCCAGCGTGTCGGAATTGAGCAACTCGACCGTCACCGCGCCCGCGACACCTCCGTAGTACCCGCCGGCGCCGCTCACAGCTAGCGTGAACACGTTCTCGCTCGACTCGGCCTGGACCGAGACGCCCTGGATGCTCGTCGTCGCAAAGTCGCCGTCGTCCTCGAAGTCGCCCGTGAAGACGGTCATCGAGTTCGCGCCGTTGGCGTAGGCGTCCACGACCGCGCCCGCGCCGATGTAGGCGAGCGTGTCCTTGTTGATGACCGTGACGGCGACCGAGCCGCCAACGCCGACGCCGGCAACGCCCACCCCCAGCGCGCCCGCGATGATGTCCGTGTCGCTGTCATCGGTCGCGGCGACGCGGACGTTGCCGCCCGCGCTCACGGTCGCGTTGTCGCCGATGTAGGCGTGGGTGGACGTGTCGAGGCTGACCACGCTCACCGAGCCCGCGACGCCCGCCGGACCCGCGCCGGCGAGACCGAGGGCCACGGAGAGCACGTCTTCGGAGGCGTTGGCGACCACGGACACGTCCCGGTACGCGTTCACCACCGCGCCCGCGCCGATGTAAGCGGTGGTCGCGGCGTCAAACGCGAGCACGTCGGCCGCCGGCCCGAAGGCCCCGCCCACGCCCGCGCCCGCCAGCGCGCCCGCGACGCCGAGATGATAGAAATCCGCGCCCGCGGCGACCCAGACGCCTTGTTCGCTGCCCGCGCTGTCATTGTCCGCGTTGATCCGCGCGTTGGCGCCGATGTAGGCCGTGGTGGTGATGTCCGCGACACTCGCGCCCGCGGACAACTCGACCGACCCGCCGCCCGACACCGCCCCGCCAATGGCCAGTTGCTCGATGTCGTCCAGGTTGATGGCGGTGACGGCCAGGCCCTTGATGCTCTGCGTCGTGGGCGTGGCGACCCGCTGGGTGAACGCCGACGGATCGTCCACGTCGTCGTTCTGGAATTGCGGCGGCTTGGCCTCGCCGGCGTCGTCATCGTCGGGGCGGAACTCCACGTCGAAGTATCCCGTGAAAACGTCCCGAGACGGGCCTTGGCCCAGCGCCGTGACTTCCGCGCCATTGCCCACGAATGCCTCGGTGGTCTTCTCGACTACGGTGACGGCCGTGCCCGCGCCGAGGCTCGACCCCTGGCCGCTGCCGGCCACGTTGCCGGCGAACATGTCCAGCTCCGCTCGTCGTAGGCGGTGACGACCACGTTGCCGTCGGCCGCGACGCGGGCGTTGGCGCCGATGTAAGCGCGCGTGGTGTTCTCCAGGTCGTACGCCGCGGCGGAGCCGGCGATCCCAGCCGAGCCGCCGATGGCGACCGAGCCGGCGACGGACAAGATGGATTCGGTGGAGACGGCGTAAACGAGCACGTCCCCCCGCGCGTTGACGGTGGCCGAAGCGCCGATGTGGGCCTGCGTGTCCTTCCGGATGATGCCGACGTCCAGGCCCGCGGCGATGCCCGACGCGCCGCCGCCCGCCACCGCGCCCGCGAAACTCGCGATGTTCGTCTGGTCGGCGGCCAGCACATAGACGCTCTGGTCCGCGGCCGCGCCGGCCGTCGAGCCATTGACCGTCGCGCCATCGGCGATGTAGGCCCTGGTCGTTTCGTCCAGGCGGGTGGCCGTCGCCGAGCCGGCGATGCCCGTTTGGCCGGCGCCCACGCCGCCGACCGCGCCCGTGGTGACTTCCTCGAACGAAACGGCCGTGAGGACCAGGCCCTTCGTGGAAACCGTTGTCGGGTCCCCATCCTCGTCCTTCTGGCCCGTGTAGGCGTCGAACGCGGGATTGTTGCCTTGGGCGACGATGTTGCCGCTGACGTAGGCCTCCACGGTCGTGTCGGTCACCAGCGTCGAGTTGGCGATGCCCAGGGCGCCGGTGCCGGCCCCGGCGATGTTGCCGGCGATGGAGAGCAGGTCGAGGTCGTCCATCGCCGACACCACGACGTTGCCGTCGGCGAAGACAGTGGAATCAGAGATGTGGGCCTTGGTTTCGTTGCCCACGTAACTGACCGTCACGGAGCCGGCCACGCCGTAGCGGTTCCCAAACGCGCCGCCCAGCGCGATGGAGTGAATGCTTGAAGTCTCCTCCGCCTTCACTTTAAGGTCGCCGGCGGGCACCGCGACCGTCGCGTGGGCGACGTAAGCCTGGGTGGTGTTGTCAATCTCGTTGTAGGAGAACGACAGCCCCACCCCCGTGCCTTGGAGGCCGAAACCCGCGCCGCCCGTCACGGCAACGATGTCGGAATCGTCCGTCGCGGAGAGCGACACGCCGTGAGCGGCTTGGATGCCGTCGTCGCTCTTCTGGCCCCGGATGTAGGCGCTCGTGTCGGCGTTGATGGTGTTGATCGCCACCGACGCGGCGACGGACATGCTATAGGAACCGTTGGCGACCGCGATGGCGACTGTGACGATGTTCGGGTCGGACTTGGCCCGGAGTTCGAGCGAGTCGGCCGCTCTGACGTCGGAGTCGGCGATGGACGCGCGCGTCTCGGCGTCAATCGTGACCACGGAGACCGCCGCGCCGATGCCGCCAATCCCACCGAGCCCGGGCATACTGATGGCGACGATACCGCCGGTGACGGTGACGATCCGCGGCGTGTCCTTCGCGTCCAAGTCCACCTCGCCCGCGGCCACGTCGGAGCCGTTGGCGATGAAGGCCAGGGTCTCGCTCTCGATGCTGTTCACGGAGACCGCACCGGCCACGCCGGAGCCTCGGGTGGAAGCCGTGCCGCTGACGGTCACCACGGTCATGTCGCCGTCGGTCCGGGCGTCCATGTCGAGGTCGCCCGTGAGGGTCACGGCGGAGCGGTTGATGAAGGCCCGCGCGGCGCTGTCGAGCGTGTTTTGGGCGTAAGCGCCCGCCAGCCCCGCCGAGCCACTCGGATTCATGGCCACGGTGACGGCGCCAGCCAGGCCGACGATGACGCTGTCGTTGGTCGCCGACAGATCGAGGTCCCCGCTGTGGGTGAAGTTCGCGTAACTCAGACACGCCTCCGCGATGTCGCGGATTTCGTTCAGCGACACGTCGGCAGAAATGCCGAGGCCATACTTGCCGCCGCCCTGGGGCGCGTTCTTCATCGTCAGGTTCTGGCCCGTGGGGGACGGCCCGGTCACCGCCGCGGCGAGCGAGAACGTGCCGATGACGCCTTGGTTCAGCGATGCCACCATGGCCTCGCCGTTCGAGTCAACCGCGCCGCTGCCCAAGGTTTCCCCGGCCCGGCGCAGACTGTGCGCGTCGCCGTGTGCGTCCGACAAATCCAGGCTCAGCGCGTCGCCGTCGTCGGCGTTGGGCTCGCTGCTGGCCAGTTTCAGTTCCGTGGGCGACACGCGGATGACGTAGTAGGTCTGGCCGTTGGTCAGGCCGCCGATGCTGGCGCCGCCGCCGTTGTCATAGACCACCGCGTCGCCCGTGTCGAAGCCGTGGGCGTAGCCGAGGTCCATCGCGTCGTCGTCTTCCGAAATGCGCGCCGGGCTGAACACCGGCTGGCCGACCACCGCCTGGGTGCGGCGCTCGATCTCATTGATGGAGACCGAGGCGCCGATGCCGACGTTCTGCGACTTCACGATGCCGCCGCTGACGGTGTAGATTTGCGAGTCGTCCTCGGCCGCCACCAACTGGCTCAGGTCGGTTCGATACACGTCGTCGAACGGGTCGTCCGACGTGCCGCCGTCATCTACCGACGTGATGTGCTCATCGTCCGTGTCCACGTCGCCGTCGTCGTTGGTGTCGAGGATGAGGGGCTTATCCTCCACGCCGACGCCTTCGAGCGCGTCGGGGATGTCGAGGAAGATGTTGTCGCTGCCGAAGAGCCGCGTGAGGTCCTTGCGGATGCCGAGTGTGCTGCTGCCGACGGTGACGTTCGCGCCGTCATCCACCCCGGCGAACGTGGCGTTGTGGGTGCGCACGAGCGAGAAGCTGCCGTTGATGGCGAAGGCGTCCGCGGCGCCGCCGGATTCGGCGATGGCGACCGCGAACGCGACGGTGTCGGCCCGGACCAACAGCGCGTCGGCGTTGACCCGCGCGCCGTCCTCAATGCGCGCGGTGGTCGTGTTCTCGGTGGTCAGTTCCAAGAACGCGCCGCCCACGCCGCCCACGCCCCCTTGGGTGCCGAAGAACTTCAACCCGACGACGCCGGAGAGGTTCACCGTCTGGATGAGCGTATCCGCCTCGACGCGCACTTCGCCGTAATCGGCGACGTTCTGGTTGATTTGCGCGTCCTTGGCGATGTAGGCCTCGGTGGTGTTGACGAACTTCAGCCAGTTGACGCTGCCGGCGAGCGCGGTCTTCGTGCCCGCCTCGGCGCTCTGCGCCCACGAGGTGAAGAAGCCGTTCTGGATGCCGAAGTTGGCGTTGATCTTGTCAGTGAGGTCGCTAAGGCCGTTCAACTCCAACCATTGAATCTCGTAGGGCAGCCGCGTCTCGGCGTCCACCCGCACGTCGCCGGCGGCCGTAACGGTCGCGTTGCTGCCGACGTAAGCCTTGGTGGTGTTGTCGTAGAACCCGACCACCACCGCGGCGCTGACGGAGTTCTGCTTGGTATTGCCGTTCGGGCTGTCCTCCAGCTTGGCGGAGTCCACCGTGGCGATCGCGGAAATCTCCGGCACGTCCAGCGTCGCGGCCTGGACCGTCACGCCGCCCGTCGCCGCGACCACGCTGGCATCCTCGCCGATACGGGCGATGGTGTCATTGTCGTGCTTGGCGTAGGCGAACGCGGCGGAAAGCCCGATCGGGTTCGCCCCGGCCTTGGGACTCGGCGAGGGACCGTGGGCCTTCAGGAAGTTCTCGACTGCGGTGACGGCCCCGTTGGCGGCCTTAATGACCTTGCCGGCAATGAGGCCGCTGCCCACGGCGGAACTCGCCGCGGTGTCGTTCTTCGGCGTGTCCGAGTCGGCTTGAATCGTCACGCTGCCCCCGACCTTGGCGTCGCCGTCCATCCGCGCATGGACGTCGCTCTCCGAAAACGACAGCGCCAGGCCGATGCCCACCGAGCCGTCCTCATAAGCGCCCCCCCACGCCTCGGTGGCCATCGTTTTCGTCATCGTCGCCTTCAACGTCATGTCGCCGCCCGCCTGGATCTGCGCGCCGCGTTCCACCTCGGCGGTGGACTCGATGTTTGAACGCGCCACCGCCACCGTCACGTCCATGGGCGCGCCCCGGCCCTGACCCAGGTTGACCGTGTAAGCCTGCGCCTTGACCTCGCTCTCCGCGTCCGCCGTCAGTTCCAAGTCGCCGCTGGTGGTGATGGTCGCCCCGTCCTCAACCCGCACCTTGGCCGTGGGATCGCCCTGGCAGTAAGCCACGCCGATGGCCGTGGAGACAGTGAAGACCCGGGCTTGCGCGGTGGCGTCCGCCTTGATCGTCAACTTCCCCGCCTCGATGACGCTGCCGCCATGCACCACCACCTCGGCATCGGCGTCCGAGATCGCCACCCCGGCGAACGTCGTCAGGCTCTCCAACACATCAATCGTCGTCTCCGCCGCTTCGCTGGCGTCATCGAAGCTCCGGGACGCGTCGGAGACCGCCGAGAACAGGACCTCGCCGCCCTTCACGGTGGAGTTGGCGCCCAGCGTGATGACGGCGTTCGTGATCTTGACCTGGGCCACCAGGAACCCGGAGAATCCGGCGTAGTTATCCACCGAGAGGGTGATTTTGCCCGGCGTGTAGCCGCTGTCGGCCTGCGCCAGCAGCGCCGCGCCGGCGCCGACCGTAATCGAGCCGCCGTCCCACTCCTCGTCGGTGCGGGTGGTCGAATCGAACTCGATAGCGCCGGAATTGCCGGTCGAGGCATCGGTCAGGTGGTTTCCAGCGCTGGAGGCGATTGTCCGGGTGGAAATGACCACGTTGTCCTCGACCTCGATGGTCTCCGCTTTCACCGTGAGATTGTGGCCTACCAGCCGGACGTCGCCGCGGAACTCGACCTTGTCCGGCCCGCCCTCGCCGTCAATGGTCAAGTCCGCCGGGAAGTCGCCCAGTTCTTCCACATACACGTGCTCATCCGTGCCCACCGCGTTGTAGCCAAGCTTGATCGTCAGCGACTGCGACGGATCGCTGAACGTGACGCTCTCGAAATCCGACAGGTCGTTGTCGCTCTCGATGGTGATGTGTCCTGGCGACGGTCGGAACATGGTGACCCGGTCGGCGATGGCCGTGCCGTTAAACTCGCGCTCCGCCGCATCGCTGTTGTCCGATAGCGGCTCCATGCCCGCGTAAGTCACGACGTTCCCGTCGCGCGCGATCGTGCCCGAATCCGGCCCGTAAGCGACAAACACCACCCGCGCAAACTGGCCGCCGTCGAGCACCACGCTGTCAAACCCGCCCGCGCCGCCGTCCACGACGCCGCTGAGCCCGCCGTCCGGCCCAAACACGAACGTGTCCTCGTTGTCCGCCGCGCCCGCCAGGTTCTCGACGCCGTTAAAGCGGACGTTCCCGTCCAACGTGCCCGCGTTGCCCCCGGTCACGTTCCACGTGCTGTCCACGCCCGGCCCGACGAGCGTGTCGCTGCCCTCGCCGCCGTCGTAGGTCAGCCCGCCCGTGGGCACGGGGAAGTCTACCGTGAGCGTGTCGTCGCCGCCTTGCGCGTTGATCTCGACTGCCAAGAGCGACGCGAGCGGCACGGTCACCGCGTTGGGATCGCTCTGGGCCGTGCCCTCGCCCGCGTTCAGCTCGCTGTTCGCGTCTCGCAGCACGACTTCAGCCCCGTCATCGCTCACGGAGAGCGTAAGGTCGTTGTTCTCAGTCCCGTCGTCGCTGAACACCAGCTTCCCGCCTGTAAGTACCACAGAGCCGAGCAGATGCTCGTAGCTCTGGAAAGTGAGCGACTGGGCTTCGACCTGTCCTCGGTTGTATTCCAGGCTCCAATCGCCGCCTTGAGCCTCGCTGCCGGTCAGGTCAACCGAGGCGGCGATGTCCGCCTTGGTCAAGTGGCCCAAGTCGCGGATGAACTCCACGCCCGCTTCCCCCGCGGCCACGTCACACCCGTAGAGCAGGAGGTCGCCATCGTCCGCCAACGCGCTGCCCCAGAGGGCCAATGGCCCGGCGTACTGGGTAACCGTCGTCCCGTCGAGCTGCGCCGTGCCCAGTTGCAGGCTGCCCGGCGCGCCGTGCGAGAGAATGTGCACGGCCGAAAGCTCGTCGCGCCCCTTCAGCGCGTCCGCAATCTGCTGCACGCCGTCCTTCCCCGCCTCCAGAACCACCACGAGCGGGCTGTCCTGCATCGAAAGCCCTGCCTTCGGAAGCTCATCAATCAGCGCCTGGTAGTCCTCAACTCCGGCGTCCACGAACACGATCGTCCTCGGCGGGGACGGGGCCTCGGCCGTCGCCTCAGCGCGGCCCCCATGCGGCTCCGAGTCCGTCGGAACGGCCAAAGCAGGGCTTTCCGCATCGGATTCGGCGCGCTCGCTGGACACGCTGGCGGTCGCATGTGGAGATGTCGTGCCCTCTGGGAGCGTGAGCTGACGCACGGGGGCCGCGAGAACGAGTTCAGACACTTCGCGGCCAAGGCTTACACTGGCCATCCCCAACTGAAGCGTCTCCGAGGCCAGATCGTCACCGCCGTCAACGACAAGCGATAAGGAGAGAAGGGCGTTCGGGGACCAGGCCTCGGTTGGGAGACTGGGCAGGCCGGCGATGCTGTCGAAGGCATGGATACGGTGCGGCGGGCGGCTTGGGGCCGGGGAAGGCGGTGTCTGGAGAAGTTGAGTGGATGGAACAACGGGGCGGAAGTCGGACGCGTCGGCCACGGAGGTCTTGTCAGGCAGGGAGTCGGCGTCCAGCGAGCTATCCCGTCCATCCCATCCGGCCCCAATCAGGCCCGCGAGCAGCGGCGAGTTGAACAGCAGCGAACTGGGCGCCACGCGTGGCTCAAACTCCTCCAGCTTGAGCAAGCGCCTCCCTCTCCGTCGCCCGCCCCCGCCGGCCAAGGCTGGGCCGCGGGCAGGCTGGCTGTCGGCCCATCGGCCGCGCCTCAAGAACGTCGCTACGACCGCAGCCGCTACGCGTTCAAGTATCCACGTGCTTCGTCCAACCATCGTTCGTCCCTCCCTAGTCAGGATTGTGGTTGAGTGCCGGTAGTCTGGGTGACGCAATCATCCGAAGTCTGGCGCGTGTTGTTTCTGTCAGGCGACGGCGAACCCCGCCTGGCTCTTGTGCTCTCCTCATGTAGCGCAGGCATCCTGCCTGCCTCGGTTCTATGCAGGCTAAAAGCCTGCGCTACTTGGCAACAGATTAACAGGGGACTCCCACGAAACTCCCACAGGCAGCCATGGGAAACAAGAAGGGACTCCCCCTCAACGTGCGGGGCGCTAGCTCAGCGAGATGGTGTCGGATGTATGTCAAGTGGCTTTACGCAGTTAGGACCTCGTCGGCCAAAGGCCAACTTAGGAAGTTGGCTGCAAAGCGCTGGCCAGCCGACGTGCACGCCGGGGCGTAGTCGCAGAGCGGCAGATGCCAAGGAGTTAGGGAAGGGGCGTGGTGTGCGCCCCGTCCCTTGGCGTCGAAGAATTTCACCATCGCATTGAAAGACCTCACCGCCGGTCGGCCGCAGATTCCCAGCCGTCCTTCCACGCGGCGGAGAAGGTGGCCTCGCCGATCTCGGCTCGAAGACTCGCCAGCGTGCGCTCGTGTTCCGCGCGCTTCCAGATCAAGTCGCAATGGGCCTCTTCGCGCAAAGGGTCGGTGCGCACCGCGCGCGACGCATACTCCATCGCCCGCCCCACGTCGCCCGCGGCCTCCAGCCGCGTGAGGAGCGTCCGCACCGCGCCGTGAAACGCATCCGCCAGCCGCTGCTGCTCCAGCAGAATCCAGTCCTCGTAATGGGCCGCCATGAAGTCGCCCCCATACAACTCCACCGCGTCGGCCAGCCGCGTCACCCGATCCGCCTCGCGCTCCGCCCCGGCCGCGGCCCGAAGCAAGTCCTCGAACTCCGCCACATCGGTCTCCACGCTCTCGGAGTTCAGCCCGACCGTGTTGCGGTCTGCCACCAGGATCGCCCCGGTCGGTGAGCCGGGCGGTTCCAGTTGCCGCCGCAACGAGCGCAGCGCCGTGCTCAGGCTGTTGCGCCCAGCCTCGGGGTGACACCCCGGCCATAGCAGTTCCACCAGCACCTCGCGCGCGTGGCGCCAGCCCAGGTGACGCGCCAGATACCCCAGCAACACGCCCGTCTTCTGAGACCGGAAGCGCGCAAGGGACCGGGACCCTTGCCGCGCACGCAAACCGCCCAGAAGCTCAATTCGCCATCTCATAGAGAACCACCGAACCCGTCCGCCAGCCTCGGATGCCTTGTTTCGCCACGATTCCTAACCCGGCCTTTGGTCGCAACCAAATCCGAAGCACGAAATCCGAAATCCGAAGCAAATCCCAATGACCGAAATTCTCAATCCAAAAACGGACGCCAACCTTGCGAAGGTTCTGAAACCTTCGCAAGGTTGGGGCACGCACGCGTTTTGAGCATTAGTGCTTTGGGACTTGGGGTTTGTTTCGGATTTCGTGCTTCGGATTTCGGGTTTAGAAGGATGCGCACACGCTGCGTACATGTCACAGCGTGATACTCTAACCGAGTCTCATGGGGTCACTTCGACCACGGCAGCGCGAGACGCTTGAACGTGGTCAAGAGGCCCACCGGCTGATTGCTCCGCTGCATGGCCGCGAGCACGTCCCGCGCCTCGCCGGAGCGGCGCTTCATCTTCTGCACCCCTTGCCAGATCTTCATCGCCTCTTCCTGCTTGCCCATCTTCAGGTAGAGGTCGCCGAGCGTCTTGCGGATGACGATGCACGCCTGCTTGTCGGGCCGCTGCGCGGCCGTGTTGATGGCGGTCTTGTAGAGCTTGACCGCCTCGTCGTGCTTGCGGAGTTCCTCAAGGCAGAGCGCCAGACGATACATGTAGATGATGTTCTTCGGGATTCGCTTGCAGAGCTGCGTGAAGAAATTCGACGCCTGCTGGAAGTCGCCCTCCAGGTAGCATTGGTAGCCCTTGCTGCACAGGCGATACCAGGGCGTCTCCTTCAGCCCTTTTCCCCAGGCCTCGTGGTACTTCTGTTCCAGAATCTGCTGCGCCTGAGCGTCGTACTCCCCGCCGAGCTCAATCTCCAGGTTGTCCCACTCGATGCTGTCGAGAATGGACGCCTCTTCGACGACCTCCTGGACTTCCTTCTTTTGGGCCGCGGGCGCTTGCTCGAACTTCGCCGTCGTGGTCAGCAGGTACTTGGCCTGCGGCAGCATGTCGCCCAGCCGATACTTGCGCACCCCATAGAAGCGGTCATGCCGCATTCGTTGCGCCAGGTCGAGCGAGGTGTAGTATTTCTTGTCGTAGTCCTTCCGCTTGCCCTCGTCCGACAGGACCTCATACGCCTCGTTCAGCTTGACCGGCGAGGCGAGTTCGTCATACAGCTCTTCCTTGATGCCCGTCTTGTCGGAGTGGTACTTCTTCATCAAGGCGTAGTACGCCTTCTTGACGGTCGGGGGCGTGGCGCTGCGCTCTACGCCGAGGATGGCGTAGTAGTCCGGCATCTTCTCCTTCCTCACGGCCTCGTAGCCTTCGGGCCGCTCGGGGTTGGTTGTCGTCTTCGCCATATTGACTGCCTCCAGTTTTTGCCGGTGAGATTATATGTACACCTCCGAAGCCCGTCAACCCCAAAAACGCCGGGGCCCCCTCAGGATTCTCTGTAGCCGGTCAGTTGCGTGAGGGCGGACTCGGTAGGGAATCCGCCGCGGCGGATGCCGTTCCAGCCCTCGCGGAATGCCACAGAGGGCATTCCCTACCACAGGCGGAGTGTGTGACCCACACAAGACTGACCGGTTACAAATCAGCCGAGATTTTTCTTGACAATCACGCCCGCCGCAGTAGACTATGGCCGTCGTTGGTCGTGGAAGTGTAGGTGCTGGGGATAAGACTATGGCACGGTCGGGACTTACGCTGGTATTGAGTCGTCGTAAACCCATGGGGGGGGGCGGACTTACCGCTCCTTTCCGCGCACCCTCTACGTAGCTCAGCATCACCCGTTGGGGCGCTGCTCGTCTCCTGCCTTCCTGGCTTCCTCATAGTCTTCGTTGCGTTCTCTGTGGCCCTCTGTGGCCTCTGTGGTGGGGAAGCCGTCGTTCCTTCCGCTGCTACTCCGCATTCGTCCCCTGTCTGGGCCGTAGTCCTTCCTGACGACACTTCCACGCGCGGCAATTGGCACGAACGCTACGGCTCCCACTCCGCCACGCTGTGCGGCATGAGGTCGCCGGAGTCCGTACGGATCAACGGCACGGGCGCGGGGCACGCGTGGCCCTATACGAGTAACCCCGACGATACAGCGCGCGTCTGGCTCTCCCTACGCCGCGCGCACGACGATGGCCGCGTGCTCTGGGACCCCATCCGTAACACCCGCACCGCGGGCTGCTGGGATGACCACGGGGAAGAATACCCTCAGGGCAAGGGGCCGGACCTCTACATTGACCTTCCCATTCCCGAGGGCGTCTTCCTGCTCAGCCTCTACTTCTTCGAGATTGACTGGCAGCAGTACCGGGCCCACCGCATTGAACTCTACGGAAACGGCGCGAATGGGGCCACAGAAGCACGCGGAAACACACGGAAAGAAGAAGACGGAGGACGGTCTGGGACGCAGATAGACGCGGATGAACGCGGATATGGCACAGATGCGCCAACGCATAAAGGCCCGCCAACGGATAGGACCGTAAAGGGGCCCCCATCCGTTGGGGTTCCGCTATCCGTTGGAGAAATTCGTTGCCGCCCTGCCGCCGTACAGGCGAGCCTCGCCTCTCGGCGGGAATTCGTTGGGAAAACTGGCTCACTGGCTCACCCGCTCACTCGCCCACTCGCACTCACGTCGGTAGACAACTACTTCCACGGGAAATACAAACGCTTCGCCGTCCAAGGGCCGGTGGAGTTGACCATTCGCATCACGCGCGAGCAGAGCGTCAATGCCATCGTGTCGGGCATCTTCCTGGACAGGCTGGCGTATCCGGACGATTGCCCGTGGCCGAGCGCGTTGGTCGCCACAGAGGCGCAGAGGGCACAGAGAACGGCAAGCGACTGGTCTCAAGCCGCGGAGTCCGCGTTGGCGGCGTTCGAGCGTTCGGGCCGGGAGTCCGCGGACGAACTGGCCCAGTCGTATATCGCGGCCGAATGGGCGTACTTCGGCGCTCTGCGCGAGGCCGAGGCCAAGTCGTCGGAACGGTATTACCGCCACCTCACGGCCAACTACTCTGGCGCGCTGGAACGGCTGCGTCGCTTCCAGGCCAAGGCGGACTTCTCGGCCGAATACGTGACGGCCCAGGGCCTGATCCATCGCGCGCATCACGCCCTGCTCGACTGGCCGCGGGCGAAGGAATCGCTCGTGGAATGGGGCGACCTCATCACGACGCTGGTCACGAGGGAGAGAAACGGGGACGCGGATGAA
>Ga0194125_10005848_pt1 | contig 18518 bp, 11 predicted proteins | sample TA2KigC250mmetaG_FD_148626 | JGI IMG/M metagenome (GOLD analysis project Ga0194125, IMG submission 148626) | Freshwater microbial communities from Lake Tanganyika, Tanzania - TA2015034 Kigoma Deep Cast 250m | ecosystem: Environmental > Aquatic > Freshwater > Lake | place: Tanzania: Lake...
ACCGATGCCTTCCTTGTTAACGCCGCCAGGCTGTCCGGGCAAACGCCCCAGGTCAATCCTTTAAATCCCTTCGCCAGCGCCGGCTGCAATTCTACTATGCTAAGCGGATAATTCTTTAACATCGGAATGATGTTCCACTGCGGGTCAATCATAATCCATTTCTTGCGGTCGTTGAGATAGGCTTGCGTAACATAATGATACGAACCGAGCGGGTGATTGGCGACATCCTTCGGCATCAGTTGGACGATGCGGGCGCGAATGCCGAGGCTGTTCAGGCAGCCGGCTGCCACTAACGCATATTCCCGGCAACTGAACTTCATCCCCCGCCGGGCGTCTTTTAAGATTCGGATGGGGTCGTTCTTAGGTGGCTCGCAATCGCCCTTATGCTCCCAGCGCTTATGCACCCAGTCGCAGACGATTCGGGCGCGCTCCAAATCGGTCTTCGCACCGGCGGCTAATTCGTCGTAATCGAATTCCTCGCGCATTTGCAGCATATACGGCTCGCGCGGCTCGTTGTAATAAAATTTCACCTCCTTTTTGGATGGACCATACTCCCAAGCCAAAGGTTCAAGTTGAGCATAGGCTTGATAGACGATAAGAATATATTGGAGTAAAACACTAAGCAGAATATTGGGACAAGTGATGTGCGAGCAGGATGCGCAGGCTAATACCGGCGGTGTTTGGCGAAGCGGCGACGGCGTCGGAAGGGAAGGCGGCTGCTGGCGAGCGCCGCCCCGGTCGGGATGCTCCTTCGCAGGAATTGGAAAATTGAGATTCAACTTAAGTTCCTGTTGCGCGGCGGGAAATCCGGCGGCTGCGAAAGTTAGGCTCTAGCGGTCGAGATTATATATTGTCGTCAAACATAGAGTCGCGACGACGCGCCGTTTTCAACATTAATCTCTCATAATTGAAAATAGGCTTGAGATGAAACGGCTGATTTGCCGAATTCGACCGTATTAAAAATATAAAACCGTCAAAGTCTGCGCAAACATTTTTAATAGAAATTACCGCTTCCAGCGAATTTTGTCAAATTATACCGGACTATAAATAATCGAAATGAAAACGACGAAATATCCGCTCTAAAGAATAAATCGAAATTAGGAGCGTAAATCTTTTATTGCTTCTTGACAAACCGATATATCATTGTTATATTATGCGTAGCGCCGGTCGAATCAACGACCGTTCAGACCTCCTCAGGGGCATTAGCTCAGTTGGGAGAGCGCGTGAATGGCATTCACGAGGTCAGCGGTTCGACCCCGCTATGCTCCACAAACAAGGCTTTGGGCTTTAGGCTTTAGGAAGAAGGATTAATGACTGTAATTATAATAATCAGTTTGGGCATTGCTTTTTATGTAATGTTTATATTAGCGCGGAAGCAACGGAAACACATCCGGGCGCAGCGACAAAAGATTATCGAACGGCTGCGACGCAATTTGTCGGATGAAGAACAAACCCCAGATTAAAATCCAGCGAGAGTAACTCAGTGGTAGAGTATCACGTTGCCAACGTGAACGTCGCGGGTTCAAGTCCCGTCTCTCGCTCAAAAGGTTGACCTTCAAGCGGCACTGAACGATGCGCCGCTTTTTTTATGCAAATCGAATAATATCCGGCTAATTCAACTAAGGCGCGCCTCATTTTACAAACGATAATTTAAACAAAACCGCGAGGAACCTTTTTATTGATATTTTTATTGGCATTAACATTGGCTTTTATATTTGTATTTATTATATTTTAAGATTGCCTGCTATGGCGTCAGTTTGCCCTAAGATAAAGGCAGGTTGACGCCATATTTGTATATTGGCTTTAGGCTTTAGTAATTCGGATTATTAGAATAATCATTAATCATTATAAATCTACACATATATTAAAATGTTCGCTGAAAAACACGATTTTTTATCGATTGCAGATTGGACGCGGGCGGATTTACTGCGCTTATTGCAGCATTCCATCGTCTTGAAGGACCAAACTCGCGCCGGCGTTTGTCCTCAGCCATTGCTAGGTCGCGAAGCCGCACTCATATTTCATAAACCCAGCCTGCGCACTAGGCTGTCGTTCGAGGTTGGTGTGCGGCAGTTGGGTGGTAATGCGATGTTTATTACTAATCAGGAAATCGACCTAGGCAGGCGCGAATCCATCGCCGATGTCGCCCGCGTTCTGAGCCGCTATGCCGACCTCATCGTCATCCGCACCTACAAACAGTCGGATGTCGAAGAACTGGCTCATTGGGCAAGCGCGCCAGTCATCAACGCTCTGACAGACCTCGAACACCCGTGCCAGATATTCTGCGATATAATGACAATTTATGAAAAATTACGCACGGTCGAAGATATGAAAATTGCATACCTCGGCGACGGCAACAATGTCGCCCGTTCGTGGATGGCAGCCGCCAAACTTCTGGATATCGACCTCTGGATTGGCACGCGCCCGGAAACTCATCCCGGACGCGACTTTCAGGAGAGTATGCTCGAAAATGCGCGCGGAAGCATCACCATCACCGACGACCCGGTCGCCGCGGCACGCGGCGCGGATGTAATTTATACCGATGTCTGGGCTTCGATGGGCGAGAAGGACAAAGCCGACGAACATGCCCGTTTGCTCGAGTCTTACCGCCTCGACAGCCGACTAATGCAGCACACCGCGCCGGGCTGCCTGGTGATGCACTGCCTGCCAGCCGAGCGCGGCCAAGAAATTACTGGCGAAATTATCGACGGACCTAATTCGGTCGTCTTCGACCAGGCTGAAAACCGCCTGCACGGACAAAAATCGATTATGCTGTGGTGCCTCGGCGCAGCCTAAAACATAATCATCCTTTAAGGATGGATTTTAAACTGCTCGTTGAAGCAGGAGTTGGCGTTCTCCTCTTCTTGCTTGGTTGTTCAGGTAACTCGTTGAAGACCGCTGAGGAATACATCGCGGCTGGGGAATATGCTTCTGCAGTGCAAGTTCTCTCAAGCGCAGCTGTAAAGGGCGATGTCAAACACTTGTCTCTTTTGGCTGAAGCCTTGTTCGTCGAAGGCGATATGCCGGCTGGTTTTCAGGCTCTGAACCAAGCCAGGCAGGATGAAGCGGCGGCCGGGGAACTTAGCCGCGCCCTGCTTGCGGCGGCAAGGGTCATCGTGCGCGAGAAAGAACGCTGCCGGTATACCGCACAACTGCTCGACAGCGCGCTGGTCATCGACCCGGCTGCCAAACAAGAGGCTCTGGACTTAGCCTGGACGCGGGCTTTGGAGTATCTGCAAGTCCCCGGCGATGGCGCGTTGCACCTATTGAAATTTGCCGAGCGCTATGATCAATATATCAACGGAAGGCTGCACGGCTATGACGCCAAACTCGCCCAACGGTATGAGGAGATGAAAATTGTCGAAAGGCTGCTCGTCGAATTGAACGCTGGCGTCGAGCGTTTTTCTGCCGAAAAGGGCTGTCGGCCAGGGAATATTATAGAGTTGACCGCCAACTATCCATATCTAGATCCAGTCTCGCAGCGCGCTGGCTGGCGATTTAGTTTAGCGAATAGAGACAGCGGAATGCCGGCGCAAGCCGAGGCGCTGGCGAAGAATCCCGCTGGCGTGCCGGCCGGAACGACCATCTCCATTTATGAATGAAATTTCCACATTACCATCTATAACGATGGCCTTAGGCGTGGATGTCGTGCGCACCGGACGCATCGCCGGGATGCTCGACCGCTGGAACGGACGGTTTATTCAGCGCTTCCTGACGACGGCTGAGAACGCCCAGTGCCACGGACGACCGGAAAGGATTGCGGCATTGGTCGCGGCCAAGGAGGCTTGCTCGAAAGCGCTCGGCACGGGGATGCGCGGCGTCGGTTGGCGCGAAATAGAAATCCTGCACGAACCAACCGGCCAACCGGTATTGATTTTACACCATCGAGCCTTGAAACAGAGCCAAAAACTAGGCTGGCTGACAACCTCAATCAGCCTGACTCACGACGGTGGCATCACTATTGCGGTCGTTGCGGCTTTGGCGCAGGGACAAGCGCCTTGAAATGGCAAACCCTCGCCCGGCGCTCGATAAGACGGCTGTCGGATAGCGTTACGCTCACTTATGATGAACAAAGTCAAATAACTATTCTCCTGTCAAACAATTACGCTGATGAATTGTTTGGGTGTTTGCAATGTAAGGCTTCGGAAAGCAACGCACGATTCGGCTGGAATAAAATGTGGCAAGGCAATTCGCTCTACGGCTGGTGGGGCAGAATAGTAACTATCGAACCACTGCGTCTGACGACGTTAGAAATTGTCAACGATGATGATGATGATAGTGATGGTGATGCTGATGGTGATGGCGATGAAAAAGAAGTAATATATTCTATAAGGCGGTTATTGCAATTTTTATATAATGGTCGGTCAGATGTCCATATTGTCAATTGTGTCGATAGAGTCCATATTCGTCCTTTATTGGAATTTGCCGTCCAGCCGACCGCGCCTCTTGCCCCGGCGGGCTTGAACCTGCTGCGGCGTCTGAACCTCGACCGTCGCGAGTGTCCGCACATTGAGCGCTGGCATTGGTCCGGCGCCAGCGGTATAGCCTATCTATCGGACGGCGGACGATTGCAAATTACGCGCGAATTGGCTTGGACTCGGGCGTTGGAAGCCGCAATGGATGAAACCGGCAGTCTGCCAAAAGAATTGCTGCAAACTATTTACTCTCAAAATAATAATGAATTAGATATCGTATTCCCTCAAACCGCATCGGCAGCCTTTAGAAAAATGAGCGCCAAACTGGCTTTTTTCGGCTTGGTTCAAATTATAAAGGATGGACTGCGGTTAGTCGTTCCCGTTAGTGATAATATTAAGCGTATTGCGAATTTACTTATATTTAACTGATTGTTCCATTTCCAAATTCCAAATTCCATTTGCGCCTGTAGCTCAATCGGATAGAGCAGCGGCCTTCTAAGCCGCAGGTTCCGCGTTCGATTCGCGGTAGGCGCGCGCCTCAGCGGCGCCAATTGGTGCCTGCACAGATGTCAATCTTCAGGAATGACAGTCGACTAAGCGCAACCTTTAATTCCGCTGTTAACTCAAGATGATTGCCCTAGAAAATGCATTTCCCTTCAAACTAATTGTCGATTATTTGCTCTAAATAAAAATGCCGCAAAAAAAATCTATCGCCAAAAAACAAAAGCAATTTATAATGAGCCTGCCGGTTCTGCCCTTGCGCGATATAGTCATATTTCCACATATGGTCGTGCCGCTGCCGGTAGGCCGGCAATCGACTCTGAAAGCCGTCGAAGAAGCCTTGAACAAAGAACGCTTCATCGCTCTCGTGGCGCAAAAAGAACCTCAAACTGAAGACCCGGCGCCGGTGGATATGTATCGCGTCGGTGTTATCGGCCGCATCGCCCAGATGGTGAAACTGCCGAACGGACTGGCAAAAGTGCTGGTCGAAGGCCTCAAGCGGATGAAAGTGAAAGAATATTACACTTCTGACCAGGTGATGTATGCCTATGTGCAGCCTTGCGACGATGAGGTTACGACCACGCCGTCTATCGAAGCCGCGCGACGCCATCTGACGGGTTTGTTTAAGGAATTTATTCGTTTATCGCGTAACATACCCGACGAAGTTGCAATGTCGCTCGACCGCATCGAGTCGCCGCGCCATCTTGCCGATTTCATCCTGATGCACTTGAACCGAAATAATGAACAGAAACAGACGCTGCTGGAAATCGACTCTATCTTCGACCTGTTAGTCACCCTGGCGCAGGAACTGAACCGCGAAATCGAAATCCTCAATATCGAACAGAACATCGAAGTCAAGGTCAAAGATAAAATCTCCAAATCGCAGCGCAACTATTATCTACAGGAGCAGATGCGCGCCATTCGCAAGGAATTGGGCGAAGAAGGCGAAGACGACCTCTCGGATGTCAAAGGGTATAAAAAGCAGGTTAAGAAAGCCAAATTGCCTAAGGAAGCCCGTGCTAAAGCCGAAGAGGAAATCAAACGACTCGAGAACACACCGATGCTTTCGCCAGAAGCATCGGTCATCCGCACCTATTTAGACTGGCTGATAAACGTGCCGTGGTATAAAACGACGCAGGACAACCGCGACATCGAATTAGCCCGTAAAACACTCGACCAAGACCATTATAGTTTGGAGAAGCCCAAGGAACGCATACTCGAACATTTAGCGGTCTTAGTCAAGACCGACGGTAAGATGCGTGGACCGATTTTATGTTTGATAGGTCCTCCCGGCGTTGGTAAGACTTCACTAGGCAAGTCGATTGCACGCGCCCTGGGCCGCGAGTTCGTGCGGGTGTCGCTCGGCGGCGTGCGCGACGAGGCTGAAATTAGAGGCCATCGCCGGACATACATCGGCGCGCTGCCGGGCCGTATCGTCCAGTCGATGAAGAAAGCCGGCACAATCAATCCGGTCTTCCTGCTGGACGAAGTTGATAAGATGTCCACTGATTTTCGCGGCGACCCATCAGCCGCGCTCTTGGAAGTGCTTGACCCTGAACAGAACAAAGCCTTCAGCGACCACTATTTGGAGGTTGACTACAATCTTTCACAGGTGATGTTCATAACGACCGCCAACAGCCGCGAGGGCATCCCCTGGCCACTCTTAGATCGGATGGAGATTATCAACCTGCCGGGCTATCTACATCAGGAAAAGTTCGAGATTGCCCAACGTTTTCTCATCCCCAAGCAGATGGTCGAATGCGGGCTGACGAAAGAGGAAGTCGAAATTGCACCCGCCGTCATCGATTTAATCATCGAACGTTACACGCGCGAAGCCGGCGTGCGGGAACTTGAACGTTGCATCGCCAAAATACTCCGCAAAGCAGCCCGCGATCAGTTAAAGAGCGAGAACGCGGCGCTCATAGAAACACCTGCGCCAAGCGAGCATAAAATCAGACCGTTAAGAATCGGCATCAAACAGGCGCAGCGCTATTTGGGCGTGGCGCCTTATGAGGAGCGGGCGGTGGACCGGCAGCCGCGCATCGGCACGGCAGTCGGACTGGCTTGGACGCCGACTGGCGGCGACATTATGAACATCGAAGCCGAGATTGTGCGCGGCAAAGGCACGCTCACTTTGACCGGTCATCTGGGGGATGTGATGCAGGAGTCGGCGCGGGCCGCGTTGACCACCGTTCGCGCCCGAGCCGATAAAATCGGCTTCGACCCGGATATCTTTATGAAGCAGGAAGTTCATATCCATATCCCGGAGAACGCGGTGCCGAAAGACGGGCCTTCCGCCGGCATCACAATTGCGGTGGCTGTCGCATCCGTCTTGGCGCAGCGGCCCGTGCGCGGCGATATCGCGATGACCGGCGAAATCACCCTGCGCGGTGAAGTGCTGCCCATTGGCGGACTCCGCGAAAAACTGATGGCAGCGCTGCGCGCCGGCGTTAAAACCGTCATCATACCTGAGCGCAACAAGCGCGAATTGTCCGAAGTTCCCCCGGCGGTGCGCAAACCATTGAAAATCATTCCGGTAAAAAACATCGATGAAGTTTTCGACCAGATGATGCTGCCAATCGGCAAGCGCGCCAGCCGGACAGCGAGAAGGGATAGAGACGCGCTGCCAGTGAGCGCGGCGGTGAATTAGAACGCGCTAGCGGCGCGTCTTGCCCGCCGGCGCGAGAATAACGCGCCTACAGCGCATTGAAACGAAAGACCAACAAATTGCTTAAGAATATTCAATTAATTATCGCCGGACTTGCTCTCCTGCTAACCAGCGTCCTTTACGGCTCCGACATAGTGCAGGTCATACCTGGCGGGCTGGACGATTTTCGCCGCCTGCAAGCCGCTGGACTCGACATAATTCCACCCTCGCCGGGAGGATTTGTGCAAGTAGTAGTGTCCGGCGAGCGGGATTACCGCAAACTTGATTCACTGGGAATGCCCTATTTCGTCAGTCTGCACGATGCAGAAGACTATTTCGCCGCGCGGCTGCAAGTCGGCGCGCCGCCACGCGATCCGATGGGCGCCTATAAGACCTTCGGCGAAATCGTTCAGACTTTGAATCAACTGCATAATACTTATCCTGATATTGTCAGCGAGCCGTTTTCCATCGGTAACTCTCTCGAAAACCGTCCGCTGTGGATGGTGCGTGTATCGGACAATCCGGAAGACGACGAAGATGAACCGGAAGCCTTGTTCACGGCTTTAATTCACGCTCGCGAGCCAGTAACGGCCGAAGTGCTGCTGCAAACAATAAACGCTTTGGCGCGCGGCTATGGCCAGGACGAGTATCTGACGCATTTAGTCGATGAAAGGGAGTTATATTTTCTACCCTGTCACAATCCGGACGGCTATGCCTTTAACGAGCGCAACAATCCTAACGGCGGCGGGATGTGGCGCAAGAACCGCCGTGATAATGGCGGCGGCTCGTTCGGCGTTGACCTGAACCGCAACTTCGGCTTCAGTTGGGGCTTCGACAACATCGGGTCGTCGCCGTCGCCGTCGGACGAGACCTATCGCGGGCAGGCGGCGTTCTCCGAGCCGGAAACCGATGCCGTCCGCGATTTTGTGAACGAACATAATATCACCGCGTCGCTCTATTACCACTCTTACAGTAATCTCTGTTTCTATCCTTATGGCTATAATTATCTGCGTCCTGCCGACCAATCGGCGCTGAACGCCGTAGCGCGGCGAATGACAGCCGCAAACCATTACTGGCTCGGCACGCCTTGGGAGGTGATTTACACTACCAACGGCGGCAGCGATGACTGGCTCTATGCTTCCGACGAGCATAATCCTATCTTTTCGTTCACCATCGAAGTCGGCACGCGCGACGATTATTTCTGGCCGCCGCAAAACCGCATTCAGCCGTTGGTGAATGAGAACATTCCGGCTTGCTTAGCCCTAGCCGAATATGCCGACCGGCCGCAGCGGGCGCTGCGCCCGAATCGACCGTTCGGGGTTACGGCTATACAGACTCAAAACCGCGTCCGGCTTCAATGGCAAAATGAGGACGATGATTTCAATCCGGCACGGGCTTTCCGCGTGCGCGCCCAACTGCCGGGTCAGCCGTTTTTCGATGATGGCGAGCAGAATACGCCGCGCTGGGAGCGGGTCAATTTCAGCATCTCACAGAACGATGCCCACAGCGGAAGGTCAAGTTATCGCGCCGCCATCGCCCAAATCATCGCCACGATGGAACTTACCGAAGAGATTCCGCTGCCGGATACGATTTTCGCCTGGGTGAACTTTAATTTGAGGTTCGATTATGGACACGGTCTGGCTTGCGAAATTTCGGACGACGGCTTCAGTTGGCAGCCGCTGCCCGGCTTGGGCGTGCGCAATCTGGTAATGAACAACCAGAACTTAGGTCCGGTGATGACCGGCAATTCCGACGGTTGGCAACGCGTCTGGTGGACAGTCGGCAACCGCACTGGCGAAATGCTGCGCTTCCGCTTCCGACACTACCAATTCAGCATCCGCGCGCAAGCCGAATTCTGCTATATCGACGATATTGGACCTCTGCCGGGCTATGCCGCGCAATTCATCGCCGGCGAAGATGTCGAAGACTTGGTTTTCGTCGATAATTGGCGCGGCGAGAATTACCAATACTGTCTTCAAGCGGTTGACGCTGAAGGCGACCGGTCGTTTTGGACTGAGCCGGTTTCGATAGACGCTCCCGAGCCGGATTTTCGGCTGCGGCTGCGCGCCGGCTGGTCGCTTATAAGCGTATCGCTGGAGTCTCAACCACTACAAGTGCGAAACATTTTCGCGGAACTAATTGATGACGGCATCTTGACAAGAATTAAAGATGGTTATGGGAATTTTTTCAGTCCGGCTTGGGATTTCGACCGCCTCGGCGATTGGAATCCGCTGATGGGCTATCAAATCCACTTGACCGACAGCGCAGCGGTGGGCTTCTTCGGTGAGTTTGCCGCAGTCGATACGCCTATTCCGCTGCCAGTCAGTTGGAATTCGGTCGCCTATCTGCCGGCGGAATCCATACCTGCCGAACAAGCCTTCACCTCGATTGCCGACCATCTCATCCTGGCTAAAGACGGCTGGGGTCGGTTTTGGCTGGTCGCAGAGGATTTCAATAATCTGGGTGAACTCGCACGCGGCAATGGTTATCAGTTGAAAATATATCCCCCTGATACGCTTGTTTATCCGGCCGGCGATTTGGTGGGTAGCCTTCGTCAAAATAAGCCTGTCGATTGGATATATCCGCTCGAATTTGTGCCGCCATCACCCGATAATGCCAGTATTTTACTGAAATTCGACAGCCCTCTCCAAGCCGGAACATTAGTAATTTACGACGCGGAAGGCTTGCTCAGTGGCTGTGCTGTAATAGAACCAGGCACGTCGCGTGTCGGCCTCGCGGCTTGGGGAGAAGGAGATAACCAAAGTGCCGGTCTTAAAAAAGGCGAAGCATTTCGCATCGCATTGCTTTTGGAAAATGGAAATGAAATTCCTTTGAACTTAGTCCTTCTTAGCGGTGATAAGGTATATCAAAATGATGGTTTTGCAGTGTTCGCCGCCGGCTTCAGCGCCGGCTATCGGCCAGAAAGCAACCGCCTCATCGCGGCTTATCCCAATCCGTTTAACAGTTGCATCGCGCTGGCAATTCAGACAGCGGGTATTCTTTCAGGTGAATTAGAGATTTATAATTCCGTCGGCCGTCGAATCATCCGGCATAACCTTTCCGGCGCTACTTCCAGTCCTTATCATTTCAACTGGAACGCCGAAGATTACGCAGCCGGAGTGTATATTGCGCAAGCGACAATACAAGGAACAGGCGGCTTACGCAGCGAGCGAATGAAATTGCTGCTCATCAGATAAAAGTTGTAAATTGTAAGTTATAAGTTTTTAGGGAATAATTGAGATTGGTATTGACATTGGCATTGAGGTTGGCAATAGCATTGGTATTGACAATAGCATTTCTGCCAGCCGTAACGACTGCTAATTCAAGGACAATTGAAATTGAAGTTCGGGAAGTTAGAGGTTTAGAAACAGTCAGGCGGTTTGAGCCGGTTCGGCCGCGTCTAGTGTTGGCGCTATCGGGTGGAGGGGTGCGCGGCGCGGCGCATATTGGGGTGCTGGAGATTCTCGATTCAGCCGGCGTTCAAATCGATGGCATCGCCGGAACTTCCGTTGGCGCGCTGATAGGCACGTTATATTGCTGCGGATTGAAACCGAAGGATATCGAGGAACGTTTGCGCGGCATCGACTGGGAGGGAATGCTGCTGGACGAACCGGAGCGGCGCAGCCTGCCGCTGGCGCGTAAAGCCGAACATGGACGGAACATTTTACTCTTTAGATTAGGCAAGGATTTCACTCCGGTCGTGCCGGCAGCGATTTCGCCGGGACAAGTGCTTTATCGACACTTGCTGCGCCTGACGCTCGACCTGCCTATGCGCAGCGCCGACTGGAACGACTTGCCGACGCCGCTGGCGATAGTGGCGTCGGATCTGATTACCGGAAATTCGGTGGTCATCAATCGTGGCGACCCGGCGCTCGCCATCCGCGCTTCGATGGCGCTGCCGCTGCTGTTCGACCCGCTGCCTCTGGATAGTATGATGCTCATCGATGGCGGCGTATCGGCAAATATCCCGACCGACGCGGCACGCGCCCTCGGCGGCGATATCGTCCTGGCATCTGATGTGACGGCAGCGCTGCGCCCGCCGACACAACATTGGAAGCCCTGGCAAATCGTTGACCAAGTGAGCACGATCCTCGAGCGCGAACAGGACGCACGCGCCCGCAACCGCGCTGATTTTGTGGTCGAGCCGGAAGTCTCGGAACTGACTCTTGAGATGCCGACGCCTTATGATTCCTTATTGGAATCCGGCCGGCGGGCAATGCGAAAAATATTGCCGGACCTGCAAAAAGTCTTAAATCTAGAAGTCCGGCCGGATGATTTCGACACGCTTTGGATATCTGATGCGCTTATCGAATCGAGTATTACGCGGAAAATAGACGCACTTTCTCCCACCGCTTGCGGGGGGATGAAGGGGGGTGTATTTTCATCTTCGGTTGCACCGCGCAGCGGAATGACGATTCCAATGAAACTTGACAGCCTTGAGAAATGGAAATCGCGCGGTTGGACGACAATCGGCAAAGTCAAACAATTAATACATCGATTATATACTAAAAAGGGTATTCATCGAATTGTCGCATATTATAGTGACTTAAGCCGGCTGCTGACTCTAAATATCGAACATACGCCGGTCGTCAAGCGGGTGGTCATCGTCGGCAATAAGTCGATATCAAGCCATTTGCTTTATCCCGCTTTCGATAAGTTGACTAATCTACCATTGATATGGGATAAATTAACGGATGCAATTCTAAGTGCACAACGACACTATCGAGAACAAGGCTATCCGGCGGCGGTGGTCAAAACGCCTCTCTTCGACACCTTGACCGGCACTTTAACAATAACCATCGATGAAGGTCTATTAGGCGATATTAAGTTTGTCGGACTACGCAATGTACCAAGTTTTGGGCTGGCGGAAGAAGTTCCTCTCAAACGCGGTAAACCCATCACGCGCCAGGGAATTCTGACCGGCGCAGCGAATCTTTACGCCACAGGATTATTTCGTAATGTATATCCGGTATTGAAGCCTTCCGGCGCCGGCGAACCTTGGACGCTCGAATTTCATATCATCGAACATCCTGCCCCGTTAGTGCGGATGGAGCTGGCTTATCAGCACGAGCATCGCACGCGGGGCGCGGTCGAAATGACCTTTCCCAGCCCGATTAATTATGCCGCACGGTTTACTCTATTCGCAGGTTTCGGTCAACGCGACCAGTTACACCGCGTTAGTATGGACGCTGACAAGTTCTTCAGTTATCCACTAACACTTAACATCGCGTCTCACTTTGCCCGGCAGGAGCGAACTATATATAATCGACGGCATTTTGCGGTTGGATCCTTCCAGCAAGAGCGCTGGGGAGGCGAGGTAAAGGTCGGAGGAGTGGCGGCGTGGTGGGGACTATTCCGGCTGACCGGACGCTGGGAGCAGCATTCCAGCACTTATCGGGATATATCGGCGACCTATAGTCTGGACAAATACCGTCTGGCGACGCTCGGCGGTGAATTGGCTTTCGATACTGAAGATCGCAGTCCTTATCCTAACCAGGGCGTCCGCTTTGCCGCAGCGTTCGAAACCGCCGGTAAAATCTACGGCTCACAAAGGGAGTTCAGCAAATTGGCTGTGCATTGGGAAGGTTATAGTACACCTGTGGCGCGGCATACTATTGGCTTTAGATTAGCCGGCCAGACCACTACTGAACACACGCCATTGGATGAGCGTCCGCGCATAGGTGGGATGTATTCGGTCCCCGGACTGCATCTCGACGCCATCATCGGCAAGCATCAGGCTTTAGGCGGTTTCGACTATCGCTTCGACCTGCTCAGCCGGGTTTTAGCGGATGCTTATATAGGGCTGGGCTGGATTACGGCCGCGAGTTGGAACGAACCTGCGAAACGCTTCGTTAAAGATGATTGGCTGCACAGCGCAGCAGTCTATATCGTTTTGGATACCGTCTTTGGTCCGTTGCAATTGCAATGGGGGCATCTGTTCAATTCCGGCGGTATGCCGAAACATAATGTCATATCGCTGCAAACGGGAAATGCCTTTTGAATTTTGGATTTTGGATTTTGGATTTTGGATTTTGGATTTAGTAAATGTCAATAGCTAATTGCAAAAGTGATGATTAATCCAGAAAACTCAGACCATGGCAAGGCGGACTCCCTCGTCCGCCGCATTCTAGGCTTGGTTTTCGGCGGACGAGGGCGTCCGCCTTGCCATCAGTTAATAAATCAAACACTTTTGCAATTACCTTTAATGTAAAATAAAAACGATGCCCATAACATCAACATTAGCATCAGCATTAGCATTGACATTGGCATTAAATTGTCATAAACATCACTCGAAATAATGAGAATTCGAATGAAACCTAAACTACAAATTATATTTGTAATCCTTTTAATATTAACCGGCTGGTTAATTGCCCAGGAGCCGGCGGCGCCTCCCGCCCAAACGCAGGAGGCACGTTATAAGGAAATAGCCTCTCAAATCAAACTGATGGGGGATATTTACCGCGAAATCAGCCGCAATTATGTGGATGAAATCAACAACGAGAAGTTCATCAAGGCTGGCATTCGCGGGATGCTTTCAACGCTGGATCCCTATACGGTCTATTACGAGCCGGAACAGACCGACGATTTGGAGATGATAACGCACGGGCAGTATGGCGGCATCGGCGTCGAAATCGGGCTGCGTGGACCGAATCGCGAACTGACGGTCATCTCGCCGATTGAAGATACACCAGCCGCGCGCAAAGGCTTGCGCGCCGGCGATGTCATCATCGCCGTCGATGGCAAGTCCACTACCGGTTTTACAACTGCTGATGCGACTAAACTCATCCGCGGCGAACAAGGCACGGATGTAACCTTGACTATCCGCCGTCCGGGTTATGACCGGCTGCTCGAATACACCCTCACGCGCGAACTCATCCGCATTCACGATGTAAGTTATGCCGGGATTATCGAGAAGGACATCGGCTACATTAAACTAGCGCATTTCTCTAATCGCGCCGGCAAAGAACTCGACAGCGCCCTGGCAAAGGTTTTACGCACTAAGCCGAGCGGATTGATACTCGACCTGCGTTCCAACCCGGGAGGATTATTACCGGCGGCGATAGATGTCGCCCAGCAATTTTTAAAGCCCGGCGACCCGATCGTCTCGACCAAGGGCCGTTCGCCGCGGTCAGAGCGCACTTTCAAAGCCGGCGGTGAACCGAAAGCGCCGGATATACCCATAATCGTCTTAATCAACGGCGGCAGCGCCTCGGCGTCGGAAATCGTCGCCGGAGCAATCCAGGATTTGGACCGCGGCGTATTGGTAGGAACAGCAACATTTGGCAAGGGTTTAGTGCAATCGGTGGTCAACCTGCAAGAAGGCGCGGCGTTGAAAATCACTACTGCGCGCTATTATACGCCTTCCGGACGGCTGATTCAGCGCGACCGAACGGCTGCCGACAGCATCTATGGCGATGAAGAAGGGACGTCGGCTGATGAAGAAGGTCCCTCTTTAGTTCCATCTAAAGATGTCAATGACACGAACGTCGCGCGCTACACGACCCGCGCCGGACGCAGCGTCTTCGGCGGCGGCGGCGTGACGCCGGATTTGAAGGTCGAATTCCCGCCGGTCGAACCGGCCGGCGTCGAAATGTTTCGCCGCGATATGTTCTACTTATTTGTCAACGATTGGACTATGAAATTTGGCAAGCCGGGAAACGTTAAAGTCGATGATGCAATGTTAATCGCCTTTGATCGTTTTCTCGACAGCGCTCTGTTTTCGCCGCCGGTGCCGGGCGCCGAAGCCTTGCAGAGTCTGCGCGAAATTGGTAAGCACGACTCGCTGCCCGCGTTATATTTTGCCTTTGTCGATTCATTGGAAAAATGTCTCGTGGCTGCGAATTCGACTAAAACGCCCGAATTGCGCAGTTTTATCAGCCAGAGCCTGACGCGTGAAATAGCCTCGATTCTTGGCGGGCAGGAGGCGCGTATCCGCGCCTCGCTCGCAACCGACCCGCAGGTGGCTGAAGCCGTGCGGCTCTTTCGCAGCAAAGAGGAATACTCATCTCTGCTTTCGCCGCCGCCGGTCGCTGCAGGGTCGAGAAAATAAGGTCTATATTCAGAGACTGGAAGAGAGGTATTTCTATCACCTTCAGTTAATTGATTCCCTGCTGTTTAGTGTGGATTCTTGATTTATAAAACAAAACTACATTAATGAGTTTGTTGTTGAAAATTTCTCTTTAATTTTCAAAGCGCTGCCAAACATCGTCTTTACGGGTGAATCTCGCTTTCGTCTTTTATTCCTGGCTTTAAGAATTGAGCTGCAAATTACTACACATTACACGCCGCAGCGGGCCTGTATTGGAGTTCGTTACTGTTGGCAGCGACGCACTCTCATACCAATTTGCATTCAAATGAATAATAAAGGGATTCAAAATTCACAACGGATTAAACGGATAGAACGGATTAACATAGCAGCTTTACAGGATTATCCGTTTCATCCGTTTAATCTGTTGTGAATTTGTTTTGACATTTATCATCCGATTGATTCCGACTTAGTATCAATCGGCGCTTAATAAAAAAACCCACTTCGACAGTGGGTTTTTTATTGCGGAGAGGGAGGGATTCGAACCCTCGGTAGAAGTTAAGTCTCCTACACACACTTAGCAGGCGTGGGCCTTCAGCCTCTCGGCCACCTCTCCATTCAATTCTTAGGAAATAGGCTCACCTTCTCCACCCGCATGCGGCTGTTGCTTGCTTCTCCCCCCGCATGCGGGGGGATGAAGGGGGGTGTATTTTCATCTTGCGTTGCATCGCACAGCGGGATGATGATTATTCTCCCCTCGCTCGTGGGGGGAGAATAGCAGGATGTTAAGTCGGGCAGGGCGCCCGGCCTGCCGGCGGGTTTGCAAACCTGCCCTACACGCTGTCAACAGCAGAGGGTTGACAGTCGGTCTAAACCGTTGCCGCCCCGCCGCAGTCAGCAGCCATTAAATCACTGTGCGTTAAATATAAAACAGAATCCGACTAATATCAACCTCTTTAAATCGATTTTCTTATCCTCAACACTTGTTTTAGGTTGAGTTGGGTATTATACTAAACTATATGAGTAAATCTTTTCTTTTAATCCTTCTTACGGCCTTGCATTTCGCTGTGGCTGCCAAGGCTGGCGAGCCTCTCTACCGCCATTTTCCACCTATTAACGCTTATAGCGCCGGGATGGGCTTCGCTGGCGGTGTTGTATGGGAAGATCCTTCGGTAGTATTCTGGAATCCGGCTGGACTGGCGCTGCTCGACCAGATGTCGGCGGAGGTTACTTTAGCCGGACCCAAAGCCGCGATGCCTTCGTCGTGGTCTATTCTAGTCGCTAATTCCGCTGCTGCCGGCGAGAGTCGCTTCGGCTTCGGCTTCCTGCGCCGTCATTCGCTTGATGACATCGGCGAATACTGCTCGTTTCAGGTTGTAATGCCGCTTTCCTATGGTTTTGGCTCGGGAAAACTGCCCTTCGGTGTAACGATGAAATTCGCTTCGGAACGCTACGACGACCGCGATGATTGGACCTATGGGGTGTTATTCGATGTAGGTTTGCTGTGGCGTATAGCGGACGGCTTTGCGATAGGCGCTTCGCGCTTGAACATTGTCGGTAGCGCGTTAAGTTCGTTCCAGCCGGAGAGTTGGCTGAGCGCTGAAATCGGCGCGGAAACCTCGCCTGTCATCATCGCGGCGCAGACACGCTTCGACGCCCCCTCCGACAAGGCGTTTATGCAAGCCAACTACAGCCTCGGCGCCCGGCTGGACTTCGGGCGCAAGGCGCCAGGTCTGCGCGGTGGATATCTCAAGCGCGAAGGAATAACCTGGTTCGCCGGCGGCTTCGGCTGGATAAACTTGGACGCCAACACCAGCATCGAATACAGCCTGTTAGTCCAAGCCGACGACCAAACCAACCGCGCCCATTTCCTGACCTACGGCTATTCGCTGAAGCCGCGCACGAAGAAGCCGACGGCGGGGACGTATACATTTTAGATTATGCTCGAAAACTATAGAGGTTTAAATGACAATTAAGGCAGAAAAGCAGACTATTATCGGACCAAGAATTTGTATCGCTGCCAAAGAGACTCGAGAACAAATTGTGGTTCAAGTAGTTAATACATTCATAGCCAACGAAGGTATTCGACATGGGAAAAGCATCATCTATTTCTATCCGGTTGAAACGCTATGCAACAATGAGATAATACAGATCCGGCGACCAGGCGGTTTACGGAAATGGAATTTCGATTTCAAGGTCGAAGTTATACAAAATTCCGGTTTAAAACGCGGATCCCATGCCGATCTATTTAATGATTTGAGAGTTAAATATTCTGAAAATCCAGAGTTATTTGTAAAATTAAGAGACTTAATCAAAGATATGCATGATTGCGTTGACAACAATATTGATAACTTAATGAAAAAACATAATATAACGAACGACTCATTTACCCGAGGAGGCAAAGTCGAGGTGTTTTTGAAAGTGGTTAAATGGATGTTCATAATGGAAGATATCGTCTATGGGAGTTATGAGGGCCGGACAAAACTATTCAAAGCACTGATGGGGATAGGTTTATGATTCAGGACCAGTTCATTGATTCAGTTTATTATGGCGATATTATGGCATTATTATCCAATTTGCCATCCAAATCAATAGATATGATATTGGGTGATCCAGACTATAATGTCGGAATCAAATATGGCAACAAAAGTTATACCCGCGATTTCGATGAATATATCGCCTGGTATATCGAATTAGCGAAAGAATCGCTGCGCGTTTTAAAAACCACCGGCAATATGTTTTTAATCAACTACCCAAAACAGAATTCATATCTGCGCGTAAAGTATTTAGATCGTGCATGTTATGATGTTCACGATTATGCTTGGGTGTATAATACTAATGTAGGGCATTCAAACAACCGGTTCACGACGGCCCATCGTTCGATTTTACACTGCCGGTTATCGAGTAATAATCAATTTTACAAAGACCA
>Ga0194125_10005851_pt1 | contig 18508 bp, 14 predicted proteins | sample TA2KigC250mmetaG_FD_148626 | JGI IMG/M metagenome (GOLD analysis project Ga0194125, IMG submission 148626) | Freshwater microbial communities from Lake Tanganyika, Tanzania - TA2015034 Kigoma Deep Cast 250m | ecosystem: Environmental > Aquatic > Freshwater > Lake | place: Tanzania: Lake...
AAACCATCACCCGGGCCATCGCTGACCAGGGGCGCACCATCCGCGTCCCCGTCCACATGAGTGACCGCATCAGGCAGCTCTACAAGACAGCAAGACGCCTGGAGCAAGAACAGGGGCGCAAGCCTACCCCTGAGGAAATAGCCACGGAGCTAGAGATAGAACCACGCAAGGTGCAATGGATGCTCAAAGTGTCGTGGCGTCCCCTCTCCCTGGAAAAGCCCATAGGCGAGGAAGAGGACAGCGAACTGGGGAGCTTCATCGAAGATGACAATACCCCCACCCCCACCCAGACCGCCTACGAGCACCTGCTAAAGGAGAAGATGGAGGAGGTCTTAGCTACCCTTACCCCCCGCGAGGCTCGTATTCTGCGCCTGCGCTTCGGCCTGCAAGATGGAAGAAGCTATACTTTAGAGGAAGTGGGGCAAAAGTTCGGCCTGACACGGGAGCGCATTCGCCAGATCGAAGGAAAAGCTTTGCGTCGGCTGCGTCACCCCCGGCGTAGTCGGCAACTGAAGGAATATCTCACTTAAGAAGCCATGGTGCCCCTGTAGCTCAGTGGATAGAGCAGAGGTTTCCTAAACCTTGTGTCGGGGGTTCGACTCCCTCCAGGGGCGCCTCCCATTCAACAGCAAAAACTTCCCCAGAGCCCCTCTGAGGCAATTCTTGAGAGAGGCTCTTTATTTGGTCCTTGCTTTGTTGTCTTTCAAAGTAACTACTCAGCCTCTGTTGTCATTGCGAGCGTTTTTTGCGAAGCAATCCCCAACTTGCGAATTGGAGATTGCTTCGTCGGCAAAAACCGCCTCCTCGCAATGACAGCCTGAGTAGTTACCTTTCAAAGAAGTTATCAACCTGTTCATGTTCTCTATTAGCTATAGTAGTTGTAGTAGGTTTGTGGAGAAGTGGAAAGTTTCAGATTCTGGGGGGAGCGGTGCTGCTGGTTGGGGTAGCGAGGTGAGGGGACGCAATCTGTAGGCAGTAAGCAGGGGTGTTTAGCAAACGGGGATGTGGATAGCGTTGGGGATAAAAACGGAGGGGGTGAACAGGCTAAATCCGCAAGAATTTCATTGAAATTAAGACACCTCTACGAGGTATAGGGCAGGCTCTTTAGCACAGTCCAATATCTTGGGTATGGAGAGGATGGTTGACTTATTGAAGTTATCCACAGGCCCACCTCGTTATCCACAGATTATGAGCGGTTATCAACAGGGTCTATCAACAAATGAAAAAACGAGAGGGAGATGGGCATGTATAGCTGGCCCATCTCCCTCGTTTTGTCCTGCCGTAAAGTAAGGTGCTACACTGGGCCATTGTTGTAGAGCAGCTTTTTGATGGCTGATACCTCGCGGCGCAGTATCTCGTCTGTCTCTGCCTGATCACCGATTTTGTTAACACTGTATAGCACAGTAGTGTGATCGCGTCCTCCCAGTGTCTGTCCTATCTGAGGTAAAGAAGCCGTTGTTTCCTGTCGTGTCAGGTACATGGCGATCTGACGAGGCTTGACCACTTTCTGGTTACGGCTTCGCCCCTTGAGATCCTCAGGGCTCAAGGAATAGAAATCGGCCACCGCCTCAATCACGGCCTCTGGTGTACATTCTCTGCGATTGATGAGCATACCCTGCAAAGCAATGGCAGCCGACTCGACGGTCAGGGGCTGTCTTTCTGACACGGCTTCGGCGACAACTCGGTTCAAAGCGCCCTCTAGCTCTCGGACGTTGCTCATGAACTTGTGAGCAATGTATTCGATGACCTGATCAGGCACGGCTATAGGCTGGGGCTCTCGCTTGAATTGCAGGATAGCGATGCGGGTTTCCAGGTCTGGTGGCTGGATGTCGGCTATGAGCCCTCCCTCGAAACGAGAGCATAAGCGCTCCTCCAGGGTGAGGATAGCCTTAGGAGGACGATCGCTGGAGATCACGATTTGCTTGTTGGCCGCATGCAGAGCGTTAAAAGTATGGAAGAACTCCTCTTGGGTGCTCTCCTTGCCAGCAATGAAGTGGACATCATCCAGTAGCAACACATCTATAGTACGGTACTTATTTCTAAAATCTTCGGTGCTACGAGTGCGGATGGCGTTGATTAATTCATTGGTGAACTTTTCGGAGGTGGCGTAGAGCACCTGGAAGCCTTTGTCTCGACAGGCGTGTCCCAGGGCGTGCATAAGGTGGGTCTTGCCCAAACCTGCGCCCCCGTAGATGAAGAGCGGATTGTAAGCCTGGGCTGGATTCTCAGCCACTGCCAGAGCAGCGGCATGAGCCAGGCGGTTGCTGGGGCCGATGATAAAGGTGGAGAAGGTATATCTTGAATTGAGCATCGTGGACGAGGGGGGCTGGTTGGCGATTATTTCAGGCTGGGAAACCGAGGATTGCAGCAACGGCAGCGGGGATTCTTCCTCAAGGGGGTTGGCGTTTAGGACGAATTTTGCCTCTACAGCGCGATTCACGATGCCTACCAGGGTGCGCTTGATAACCGACAGCAGGCGGTTTTCGAGCCAATCCTTGGCATAAGCATTGTGTACTCCTATGATGATAGTACCATCCTCATAAGAAATGGCTCTGGTGTTCTTGAGCCAGGTATCGAAGGTGGGTTTGGTCATTTGCAGTTGTAGTTCACCTAATGCTGCCTGCCAGATTTGATCAGCGTTCATGCTGTCGTCGTGCTACCCTTTCGCTCATCGTGGTTGGCTTCGGCCTGAGGACTTCGGCCGCGAACTATCTCAAAAACGGGGTCTCGTTATGGGTTGTGTAGACGCCTGGCGATTCCTGGAGCATCCTTGCTCGAATGTCTGGTGCTTTCACAGATGTATTTGCGGGGTTTGAGAGGTGCTTATGGTGCAACTTGGAACATGGGGTGGTGGGTGAAAGCCAGATTTACACAGGGTTATCCAATGAGGCAAATCTAGTATGGATATTTTACCAAAATTATCTTCTTTTGACAATAGATTTTACACCAGCAATCTTAAAGTCTAGAATGTTTTAAGGATATTTATGTTCAAGTGCCTGGGCGTAGAGAGCTTGCTTCTATGGCGATTATCGTGTAAAATATCTAGGCAAGGGTGCTCATTATGGCTACGATGGGAGGCAAGCATGGGGATCCTCAAGGTATCGGCGAGATCGAGGTCTACGGCAGTGGCGGGAGCCATTGCTGGGGTGGTTAGAGAAAGCGGACGAGCTGAGGCTCAGGCGATCGGGGCGGGGGCGGTGAATCAGGCCCTCAAAGCAGTGGCCATAGCCAGGGGGTATCTTGCTCTCGATGGGATAGACGTGATCTGTATTCCTACCTTCACCGAGGTGGAAATCGAGGGCAAACAGCGCACGGCGATGAAGTTGACTGTGGAGCCCCGATGATCAGCCGCGTTGACCTGCACCTGCATAGCACCGCGTCCGATGGTCAGTTTTCTCCCTCGGAGTTGGTGGCCATGGCGTTGGAGCGTAATCTCCTGGCCATTGCCATCACCGACCATGACACGACGGAGGGAGTTGACGAGGCTTTGGAGGCCGCCAGGGGCACAGGGCTCGAAGTCATTCCTGGGGTGGAGATTAGCTGCGACGTTCCCCACGAGGAGGTCCACCTGCTGGGGTACTACCTCGACCATCACCACCCGGCTCTTCGGGGGAAGCTGCGCGCCATGCGCGATGCCCGTCTCCGACGGGCCAGGGGGATGGTTGCCAAGCTGTCGGCCCTGGGATTACCATTGCAGTGGGAGGCAGTGGCTGAGTTGGCGGGCGATGGTTCCGTTGGCCGGCCGCACATCGCCCAGGCTATGGTCAAGATGGGGTACGCCGCTTCCACTGACGAAGCTTTTGACCTTTACATCGGGCGCAATGGCCCCGCCTACGTGGAACGCTACAAGCTCCGTCCTGCAGACGCCGTGTCCTTGCTCAAAGAGGTCCAGGGGTTGCCTGTGTTGGCCCACCCTCTCAAAGTAACGCACTTCTTGCCTTCTTTGATGGAACGGGGGCTGGTTGGCCTGGAGGTGTACTATAACGGCTATTCGGCCGAGGATATACGGGGGTTGGCTGATCTGGCCCGCAAATACGACCTGATACCTACGGGTGGGAGCGATTTCCACGGCCCAGACGTGCTGGACACCGTTGAAATGGGAGGCATAATGGTGCCTGTGGAGTCGGTGGAACGTCTGCGGGCCCTGGCAAAGACGAGGGTCTAACTTCGGTCACGGTGACATTTCTCTCCGGCAGCTTTGCTCCTGACGGCACTCTGATTAGCACCCTCCTTCAACGCCCCGCCCTTGCTACCAGCCTCTCCCACTCTCGATCCACGTTCTCCTGGATGAACTCGATGTCCTCCTCGGTGAGGTGGCTGAAGCGGCCCTGCAACTTGAGATACTCCCGCACGGGCACTTCCCGCCTGGGCCAGACGGTGATCTTCCACTTCTCGCCGTTCTCCACTTCGTAGAGGGGGAAGACCTTGCTCTCCACGGCCAGACGCGAGATACGAATGGAGTGGGCGGGCTCGGTCTTCCAGCCGGGCGGACAGGGGGAGAGGATGTGGATAAACTTGGACCCGCGGATTCCCCTGGCTTTCTGGAACTTGCGCACCAGGTCCTCCGGATAGGCGACGGTGGCGGTGGCGGTGTAGGGGATGCGATGGGCAGCCATGATGGCCACGATGTCCTTCTTAGGCGTCTCCTTGGGATGCCGCACCGGGGTGGTGGTCGTCCAGGCTCCCCAGGGCGTGGCCGAAGAGCGCTGGATGCCCGTATTCATGTACGCCTCGTTGTCGTAGCAGGCGTAGATGAAGTCATCGTTGCGCTCCACGGCGGCAGACAGGGCCTGCAGACCGATGTCGAAGGTGCCGCCGTCACCAGCCCAGGTCAGCACCGTGGTCTTCGTGTCTCCTAGTATCTCTAAGCCGGCCTTGATCCCCGCCGCCACAGAGCCCCCCGTCTCGAAGGCGGTGTGCATCAAGGGCACCTTCAGCGAGGAGTAGGGGAATGCTCCGGCGATGATGGACCAGCAGCAGGCGGGAATAATAACGAGGGTCTCCTCGCCCAAAGCCTTCAATGCCAGGCGCATGGATAGCGACCCTCCACAACCTGGGCAAGCCAGATGGCCGGAAAGCAGCAGTTCTTCATCGGGTATAGCGTAACTCATTTCTTCACCTCTCTCCAAATTATCTCCGTCTCAGGCACGTCGTGCTCCAGGGTGTACTCGGCGATGCCCCGGATTGAGGCAGGGGTAACGTCCCGGCCGCCCAGGCCGATGACGAAGCCAAAGATGGGCGGCCGATGGGCCCCGTTGTAGAGGGCCGCTTTTGTCTCCTCGGCGAAGATGCCGCCGTGGCCGAAGGAGATGTTGCGATCTATGACCGCCACTTTGCTGGCCCCCGCCAGAGCCTCTCGAATATCCTCGACAGGGAAGGGGCGGAACATGCGCACCTTGAGCAGCCCTATCTTGTGGCCCTCCTCCCGCAGTTCGTCCACGACTACCCTGGCCGTGCTGGTGATGGTGGCCGAGGTCACCAGGACAACCTCGGCATCTTCCAGGCGATATCCCTCCACCAGGCCATAACTGCGCCCGAAGTCCCCCCCGAACTCTCTATCAGCCTGGCGAACCACCTCGATGGCCTCCTCCATGGCTTGCTGGATCTTGTAGCGCAGCTCCATGTAATGGTCAGGCGTTACCAGAGCACCAAAGGCGTGGGGATCGCTCGTGTCGAGCTTGTATCGAGCATCGTAGGGGGGCAAGTAGCTATCCACCAACTCCTGGTCTGGGATGTCCACAGGCTCCTCGGTATGGGAAAGAAAAAACGCATCCAAAACCAACATGACGGGCAGGAGGACTCGTTCGGCGATTTTGAAAGCCTGGATGACCGTATCTAGCACCTCCTGATTGCTCTCGCAATAGAACTGCAGCCACCCCGTGTCCCGCTGAGACAGGCTATCGGTTTGCTCGGTCCAGATGGACCAGCCGGGGCCCATGGCCCGGTTCACGTTGGCCATGACGATGGGCAGCCTGGCCCCGGTCGCCCAGTGGAGCATCTCGTGCATCAGGGCCAATCCGTGGCCCGAGGTAGCGGTGAAGGCCCGTGCCCCAGCCGATGAGGCCCCGATGCAGGCGGCCATGGCCGAGTGTTCACTTTCCACTTTGATGAACTTGGCGTCCAGGAGCCCATCGGCGCAGAACTCCGACAGTATCTCCACGATCTGGGTCTGCGGGGTGATGGGATAGGCCGCGATAACCTGGGCCCTGGCCAGCTTTGCTCCGTAGGAGACGGCGTGGTTGCCCATGATCACTTTTTCCATTTCAGCTCCTCCTCGATGGATATGGCGTAGCGAGGACACTCCTCGGCGCAGACGCCGCACCCCTTGCAGTAATCGTAGTTCACTTTGTACCCTGCGCCATTCAAGCAGGCCAGGGGCACGGGATAGGGAGGGGCCATCAGGCGAGCGATAGCCACGTCGGGGCAGAAGATCAGGCAAGTATCGCACAGGTTGCAGGTGCCGCAACTGAAGCACCGCTCGGCCTCAGCTTGAGCGTCCTTCTCACTGAAGCCCAGGTTCACCTCCTGGAAACCGCGCACCCTCTTTTCGACAGGCATCTGAGGCTGCGCCATCCGCTCCAGCTCCTCGAAGTAGGCCAGGTTAAGATCCTCGAAGCGGACGATGATGGGACTTGTATCCCTGGGGAAGGCATGAACGGCTTCTTCTATTGGTGGGAAGCCCGAGAGCTCTTCTCCCCTGAGGTACCTGTCAATGGCCAGGGCGGCGCGTTTTCCAGAGCCAATGGCATGGGCCACGGTGCCAAACGGCGTGGCTGCGTCACCGCCTGCAAAGATGGCGGGCGCCGTCGTCGCTCCAGCTTCGTTGATGACAATGCGCCCCCCCTCGACCTCCAACCCTGCGGCCAGACTCAGGGCAGGCCTCCGATCTCCAGCTTCCAACTTCCAGCTTCCATCTTCCAGCTTCCAGCTTCCATCTTCCAGTTCCTGGGCAATGGCAGGTATGATGGTGTTTGCTTCGAGGGTGTACTCAGAGCCCTCGATGGGGATGGGACGACGTCGCCCGCTCTCGTCAGGCGCCCCTAATCCCATTTTCACGCACTTCAGGCCCGTTACCCGGCCGCTTTCAGTCAACACTTCAATAGGAGTCGTTAAGTAGCGGATCTCTACACCCTCCGCCAGGGCTTCCTCGATCTCCTCGGTGATGGCTGGCATCTCCGCCCGCGAGCGGCGGTAGAGGATCGTTGCTTTTGAGCCCAGGCGCAATGCTGTGCGAGCGGCGTCTACGGCCGTGTTGCCTCCGCCGATTACCATCACCCTGGGGGCCACCTGGACCTCTTCGCCCCGATGCACCCTGTTCAGAAACTCCAGCCCGTGAACGATCCCCTCGGCCTCCTCGCCTGGGATGCTCAGCTTGCGGCTCTGCTGCAGCCCCACCGCGATGAAGACGGCGTCGTAATCGTCGAGATCAGACATCCGCAGGTTAGCGCCCAGGCGCATCCCGTTTCTGATCTCTACCCCCACGGCTTCGATGTCGGCGATTTCTCGGTCCAACACCTGGCGGGGCAGGCGATACTCTGGGATGCCCACCCTCATCATGCCTCCTGCCAGCGGCAGGGCTTCGAAGACGGTGACGGGGTAGCCCCGACGGGCCAGGTGGTAAGCACAGGAGAGGCCAGCCGGCCCGGAGCCGATCACAGCGACCTTAGCGTCGTAGCGCTGCTTGGACGCTGAGACGCCGAGATGCTGAGACGCTGCCCAGTCGGCCAGGAACCGCTCTATGGTGTGAATTGCTATCGCCCCCCCCAACTCCTCGCGGTTACACTTGCTCTCGCAAGGATGGGGGCACACCCGCCCGCAAACCCCTGGGAAGGGGTTCTCCTGCTTGATCAGCTCCCACGCCTGTTTATACTTTCCCTCTTTGACCAGGGCCAGATAGCCGACGATGTCTTCCCCGGCGGGGCACTTGTTATTACAGGGAGGGGTTTTATCCATATAAAGGGGCCGGATATACCTCCAACTCCCCGTCTTGTTGACCAGGGTTGTTCCGAGGGACATAGGGAGGGGAGGCATGTCGGCCTCAGTCTTGAAAACAATTTCTTCAGGCATAGCTTCTCCTTACAAAAAGCGTCTTAGCGTCATAACGGCTCAGCGATAAGGCATAGACGCTATGGCGCTTTGACGCTCTCATAAGCCTCTCGGGTAGCGGCCACATTCTCTTCTGGTTTTATAGGCACGGCCTCACGCACCGCCTCGGCGAGGGCCTCCAGGCTCACTATGCCCGTAGCCCTGGCAAAGGCTCCCAGGATGGCTGTGTTGACGATGGGCGCGCTCTTGGGCCCCAGCTTATACTTGATGGCGATGGAGTTAGCGTCAACGGTGGCTACCCGATACCTGGCCGGCAGGTCGAAGGTGGCAGGGTGCTGCTCGCTGTTGATGAGGATCCGTCCCCCTTCCTTCAGGCCGGTGGTAACATCCACCGCTTCCAGCAAGGTCGGATCCAGCACCACGATGTGATCGGGCTCGTAGATCTGGCAGCGGATTCGCACGGGCTGATCGTCAATGCGGGTGAAAGCCGTAACTGGCGCACCTCGGCGCTCCACTCCGAAGGCCGGGAAGGATTGCACGTATTTGCCTTCTTTAAATACAGCAGCCGCCAGCACCTTGGAGGCGATAACCGCCCCCTGGCCGCCGCGGCCGTGTATCCTGATCTCGATCATGCGCTTCCTCCTTCTCCGTTGATGGGAATCTCTGGCATGCCTGGCAACCTCCTCGTTGCTTATTGATTTATGGACCTGTCGTCAAGCCATCAGCACCCCAAGGGCCAGGGAGACAAGTTTGGCCTCTGGCGGGTCGGCGCGGGAGGGCATGGCCAGGGGACACTGCCCCCCTACCACCACGCTGGCCATTTTTCCTCTGGCAAAGCAGACGATGGTCTTGGCCAGCAAGTTGCCTGCCTCGACGTCGGGCACGACGAGTATATCCGCCTGGCCGGCCACATCGCCCTTGACGCCTTTTATACGCGCCGAGTGAGGGGAGACGGCGATGTCCAGGGCCAGGGGGCCATCAACGACGCCACCCTTGATCTGCCCCCGCTGGGCCATTTTGGAGAGGTTAGCCGCATCTACGCTCAAGGGAATTCTGGGGTCCACCGTCTCCGTAGCTGACAGGATGGCCACTCTAGGCTCCTCGATGCCCAACTGGTGAGCAACCCCGATGGCGTTCTGGACGATGGCCATCCTCTGCTCCAGCGTGGGCGAGACTACCAGGCCGATGTCACTGACCAGGAGCAGCCGATCGAGGCCTGGGATCTCGAAGACGCCGACATCGGTTAGCAGGCGGCCTGTACGTAACCCCCCCTCCTTATCCAAGGCAGCCTCAAAGAGATAGCGGGGCTGAGCCAGGCCGTTCATGACCAGGTCCGCCTGGCCGTTTTTGACCAGCTCCACGGCTCGATGCGCTGCCAGTTTGGGATGGGGCTCATCCACCACGATCATGCTGGCCAGCTCAATGCCCCTTTCCTCGGCGAGCCCCGCCATAGCCGCCGAGTCGCCAACCAGAACAGGATAAGCCAGTCCCTCCTTTTGCGCCTCGCTGGCCGCCAGCAGGGTAGCCCGGTCGTGGGGAGCGACGATAGCCACTCGCCTGGGGCCTTTCCTCTTCACTATTCCAACGAGTTCGACAAAGTTCCTGATGTGCGCTCTCCTTTGGCCGCTCAAAAGCGATCTCCCCTGGACATCCTGTAACCTGTTACAGCCAGCATATACCCAAACAGGCATATCCCAGCCACGATCAACATGTCCTCCCAACCCAAGAGACCACTTATATACAACAGATAGGCGCCTAGCAGTATGAACCCTACTCCGGCCAGGAACATCACGAGACCATAGACTTGCTGGATCATAGCTGCCCCTCCTGGATGACGCAGTCCCAACGACGTGTTAGCCTGTGAGCACCCGTCTTTTGTTTCTCATAAGCGTTCTTCTCTAGACATCCTGTAACCTGCTACGGCCAGCAAATACCCAAATATACAAACCCCAGCAGCGAACAACATGTTTTGCCAATCCACAACGAGCCTGCTATCCATATATCCTGTATACAACAGATAGCCACCTAATATCAGGAACCCTATTCCGGCCACGAACAGCACGATACCATAGATTCGATGCATAGTTGGTCCTCCCATTTGGCGGTTTTGGTGATAGTTGTTCCATCGCCTGGTCGGACGACGATAAATGGCCAGGCGAAGGCTTATTCTCGCGTCGCTAGTAGAACTCCTAAGGCCATAGAGACCAGTTTAGTCTCGTGGGGATCGGAGCGGGAGGACACTATGACAGGGGACTTGCCACCCACTACAACCCCCGCCATATTCCCCTTGGCGAAATAGGTGATGGCTTTGGCTAGAACGTTGGCGGCTTCAACATCGGGAGGGATCAGGATATCGGCCTGGCCCGCGACATCACTCTTGATGCCCTTGATCTGGGCTGATTCCAGGGAGATGGCGTTATCCAGAGCCAAGGGACCGTCTATGAGGCCACCTTTGATCTGCCCCCGATCGGCCATCTTGGAGAGGTTAGCAGCGTCGAGAGTGGTGGGGATCTTGGGGTTGACCATCTCTGTGGCGGCCAGGATGGCCACCCGTGGCTGCTCCACTCCCAGCCGCTGAGCAACGTAGATGGCGTTCTGGACGATCTCGATCTTTTGCTCCATGGTGGGGGCCACCACCACCCCGGCATCGCTGATGAAGATGAGGCGATCGAAGCCGGGGATCTCGAAGATGCCCACGTGGGTCAATAGGCGACCCACCCGTAGCCCGGCCTCCTTGTCCAGCGCGGCCCGCAGGAAGTCGCCCGTCTCGATCTTGCCTTTCATGGCGATCTGGGCGTGGCCCAGGTTCACCAGTTCCATCACCTTGCGGGCGGCCAGTCTGAGATCGGGCTCGTGGATGATCATCATGCGGCGAATCTCTATAGAGTCCTCCTGGGCGATTTCCGTGATGATTGCCCGATCTCCTACCAGGATGCACTCGCAAAGATTTTGTTTTTCAGCGTCCTGGGCTGCCAGGAGAATCTCCTTTTCCTGGGCGGCAGCGATGGCCACTGTCTTCGGCCCTGCTTCTCTCGCTTTCTCCATCAATTGAGCAAAGGTGGTGATGGCCATACTTCAAATCTCCAAATGGGAGTCTCACCTGCGCCTGCGGCGTCTCGACCGGCTGCGCGATGACTTCTCCTCGCTGGCAGCCGAAGCCTGCTCCTGGCGCATGCAGCAGTGTTTATACTTCTTGCCACTGCCGCAGGGACAGGGGTCGTTGCGCCCGACCCTGGCTCCAGCCGTTCTGACCGGCTGAGGGGCACGCTGGGCCTCCACACTGGTGCGCATCTCACGCATGGGGCGCGGCTGCGGCTCTCTGACCAAACTGACGCGGTAGATGTCGCCCACTATGGCGTGTTGGATGGCCGCCAGGAGGTCGGCGTACATCTCGTGTGCCTCTTTCTTGAAGGCCACCAAAGGGTCCTGTTGGCCGTAGGCCCGCAGACCGATGCCCTCCCGTAGATCGTCGAGGCTGGTGAGGTGCCTGATCCACAGACTGTCCACGGCCCGCAGCATCACCAAACGCTCCAACTGGCGCATGTCCTCCGCACCCAGTTGCCGCTCCTTTTCCTCGTAGAGCCTTTCGGCCAGGTCCAGGAGCTGCTCTTCGATCTCCCTGGGCGCTAGCTTCCTCCAGCGGGCCGCCCCCCCTTCATCCCCCCCAAGTTGGGGGGGAAAGAGGGAGGGTGGCAGGGGCATGATAGTTCGCAGAGACGCCTGCAATGCTTCCAGATCCCAATCCTCGGCGTATCCAGTAGTATGCATGGCCACCAGGCCGGCAAGTTCCTCGCGGATCATGTCCATGACGATGGGCTTGAGGTTCTCCTCACTAAGCACCTGATGGCGCTGCTGGTAGATGATCTCGCGCTGCTTGTTGATCACGTCGTCGTATTCCAGGAGATGCTTGCGGATGTCGAAGTTGTAACCCTCTACCCTGACCTGGGCGTTCTCGATGGACTTGGTCACCAAGTCGTGCTCGATGGGGATGTCCTCGTCCATTCCTGCCCACTCCATGAAGCCCTTGACTCGCTCGCCGCCGAAGCGGCGCATCAGGTCGTCCTCCAGCGAGACGTAGAAACGAGAGGAGCCAGGGTCACCCTGACGCCCGGAGCGACCCCGCAACTGGTTGTCAATACGCCGCGCTTCGTGGCGCTCGGTACCCAGCACCTGGAGCCCACCCAGTTCCAGCACCTTCTTTCGATCCCGTTCGCAAGTTTCCTTGGCCCTGGCCAGGGCCTCGGCCCACTGTTCTTGAGAGACAGTGGTCAGGTCCACCCCCTGGCGGCGTAGTTCTTCTCTGGCCATGCCCTCCGGGTTGCCGCCCAGGAGGATGTCCACGCCCCGCCCGGCCATATTGGTGGCGATGGTCACCGCGCCTGGACGTCCAGCCTGGGTGATGATGGCCGCTTCTTTCTCGTGGTATTTGGCGTTAAGCACCTGGTGGGGGATACCTCTGCGTCTGAGCATCTCCGAGAGCATCTCAGACCTCTCGATGAAGACCGTTCCCACCAGCACCGGCCGCCCCTGCTCTTGCAGCTCCTTGATCTCCTGCACCACGGCTCGGAATTTGGCATCTTCGCTTTTATAGACCAGGTCCGGGTAATCAAGGCGTTTGTGATACAGCTCGTCGTTATCGGGATTTCGATAGGTTACGATCTCCACCCCGTTGCGTCGCTCTCTCTGGGTAGTCAGTTCTCCTGCCAGAGCCCGGTACTCGACGTTGGTGGGCAGCACCACCACGTCCAGGCCGTAGATCTTGTGTAGCTCCTCGGCCTCGGTGGCTGCGGTCCCGGTCATGCCCGCCAGCTTCTCGTACATGCGGAAGTAGTTCTGCAGGGTGATGGTGGCCAGGGTCAGGTTCTCCCGCTGCACCTCCACCCCCTCCTTGGCCTCGATGGCCTGGTGCAGCCCCTCTGAGTAGCGCCGCCCGTACATCAGGCGGCCGGTGAACTCGTCCACGATGATCACCTGGCCGTCTTTGACGATGTAGTCACGATCCCGATGGAAGATAGTCTGAGCACGTAAGGCATTATCCACGTAGGGGGTCAGGGCAAAGTTCGCCGGGGAGTAGAGGTTGTCCACCCCCAGCCACCTCTCCATCCTCTCGATCCCCTCTTCGGTGAGGGTGACCACCCGGCCTTTCTCCTCTATGACGTAATCCGCCTCGCGTCGCAGGCGGGGGACGAGGTCGGCCATGCGGCGGTAGTTGGTATCCGGTTCCTCGGCCGGGCCGGAGATGATGAGGGGAGTGCGAGCTTCGTCTATGAGGATATAGTCCACCTCGTCTACGATGGCGTAGTGAAAGCCTCGCTGCACCTGCTGGGAGAGGTCCACCACCATGTTGTCCCGCAGATAGTCGAAGCCGAACTCGTGGTTGGTGCCGTAGGTGATATCGGCCGCATAGGCCTCGCGGCGGCTCACGGGCCGCAGGTACTGATAGCGCTCATCGTCGGCTAAGTACTCAGGATCGAAGAGAAAGGCTGACTCGTGCTGGATAACCCCCACCGAGAGACCCAAGAGATGATAAATGGGGCCCATCCATTGGGTGTCACGCTTGGCCAGGTAATCGTTGACCGTGACCAGGTGGCACCCCTTGCCCTCCAAAGCGTTGAGATAGAGGGGCAGAGTGGCAACCAGGGTCTTGCCCTCGCCGGTTTTCATCTCCGCCACCTTGCCCTCGTGCAGCACCATGCCGCCCATCAGTTGCACGTCGAAGTGGCGCAGGCCCGTGGTGCGCTTCGACGCCTCCCGCACCGCGGCGGAGGCTTCCATCATGATGTCGTCCAAGGACTCCCCAGCCTGAAGCCGGTCGAGGAATTCCTTCGTTTTGCCACGGAGCTCCTCATCGGACAGAGCCTCAAACTCAGGCTCAAGGGCGTTTATCTCCTCGACCAAGGGTCGTAGCCTATTCAGTTCCCGTTCGTTGGGATCTCCAATGACCTTGCTCAGTAGACTCTTAAACATAATCTACATATGCTCACTTCGTCCGAAACAACCACGCGAACAACTCCGCCACCTGTTCCCGGTTCTTACTGTTCGACAGCCACCTGCCAACGACTTCCCAGTACTTTGGGTTGACCCTGGAGATCACCTCGCGCGTTCTCTCGTATACTCGCTCCACCAATTTCCTCTGGTAATCTTCCAGCCATTGCTCCAGCGTCATCTCGCTCTCCACGCTGACGTCGGTCAGTTCGCCGATGATCCACTCCTGAAATACAGGGGAGAAAAGATGATAGCCCGCATCGTGTTCGACAACCAGGCTACGTTTGATCAGCGGACTCAGGGCTGACTCTACCTGGGTGTAGAGCCTCTTCAAGTCATCGGCGGTGATCGTCCGATCAGGGTACCTCTTGCTTTGAAGAGCCAAGGCAGCTAGGGTGATCTTTTCGCCGTTCTCCGAATGGCCCCAGTAATAGACAAAGTTGGGGATGGCGTTCTCCTCAAAACGTTCTTCGACATACTTTCTCCGACGATCAACTTTTTCGGGTCCGGCGTATTCCTCTCGGGTGTAGGCATCGAACATGAAGAAACCGGCAATCTGCAGGAAGTAGGGGTGACAGCCGGCTATGTGGAGTAACCAAGCCACGTCTTCACGGCTAAAGGACACTGGTGTGCCCTCAAGATACTCTTTGATCAGCAGACACGCTTCTTCCTGGGTGAAGGGCTTCAGGGTGATGTTGGCGAAGATATTGAAGAAGGGTGAACCGGCAATCTCTGCGGAATGGCAATAGTAGATCAGCTCCCTGCTGCTCGAAGTGACCAAGGCCAGATTGTAGTTGGTAGCCAGGTGCCTCAGTCCACCGTAGAAGTCGGCGTCGAAGTTCTTGTTACGGATCACATACTCAAACTCGTCGAAGAGGAACACGATCCTTAAACCTTTGCGAGTGAACTGGTCGAACAGACGTCGTACCTCAAATAGATCAACCATGTCGGCTTGACGGATCAGGGCAATTTGCTCCCTGAGTTGAGTGTTCTCGGTCTTCGGCTCCAGTTCCTCCAGCACCCACTGCCAGAACCGTGTAGGGGTGATGTGACTGAATCCCTCGAAGCTCAGGTAGACGAAAACGTACTCAGAGGTGAACCCATGTCGCTCCAGAGCGGCCGGGCTCAGGAAGCGCTGGAGCAGTGACGTCTTGCCGATGCGCCGCTCGCCCACGATGGAGCTACTCTCGCAGGCCACGTTCTGCAGGCGAGTGACAATCTGCTCGATTTCTCGCCGCCGCCCGAAGAAGTGGTCCGGGTCAGTGACAGGTTTACCGTAGTGGAAGGGATTGGTGATCATAAGCAGGGCTCCTTATCATCGAACATCTGACTACTTCTGCATGTGTACGACAGTCACCTAATCCAGCACCCTGGTCCTATCAGGATGCGCAGCCAGCCCAGGGTACCTGCCTGTCATCTCTCCAAAAGCATTACAAGTCATTTCACTCCAGAACGGACATAACTTCTACCACTTTGCCCAAGATCACAATAGTTGGATCACCAGCGTGGAAGATTTGAACTTGAGGTTGATATTTCGGATTCTCAGCTTTCAGGAGGATTGTCGTGCCTTGTCGGTAGAATCTCTTGACCGTTGAACTGGATCCTTGAGGATCATCTATCCTCATGACCACTATCTCATTTTGTTCCACGACGGGTTGCCGTCTGAATATGACATAGTCGCCATCCTCAATGCCTATCCCAGTCATGCTATCACCCTGTACTAGGAGTGCAAAATAAGTACTAGGCTCGAGTCCAAAAGTAGCATTCTTGCCTGTTTCTAGAACCTTCTTTACTTTGCAATTCCGTCCTCCCAGATTGATCCTATCCGGGAACACATCTTCCGGCCCGACTTCGATAGCCAGAATGGGCTCCCCCGCTGCCGTCGTGCCGATGATAGGAACAGTGTCAACTCGCCTTTGAGCTTTTTGCCTTTGCCGACGAAGGAAATTCAGATGCCTTGTCGTGCTTAATACTCTTTCAAGCTCTGGAATGCGAACATCTATGCCTTCCTTTCCCAAGAGTTGAAAGAGATGGAGGCTTTGGTGGTAGAGTTTCTGTGCCTGGTACCAATCGCCAGCACTTTGTGCGAGCAATCCGAGGGCATATCGCGCAACAGCCTCGTTCCATCGGCTGTCATCACGGTCTATGATACTGAATATATTCACGCTTTGACGGTAGCGATTCTCAGCTTCCTCGAGCTTTCCCATTGAGTGATACACAGCGCCCAAATACATTTGAGCGACCGCCCCACAGTACTCGGCGTCAACGTCTACTACCTCAAAGCATAGGCTTAGACTCTGCGAGCACAAGTATAGGGCTTTATCCCACATCATCTGCCGTCTAGCTCTGTCTGCAAGCTCATTTAAATCTAGGGTCAAAGCTTGTTCTTTACGAAGCATGTCAATGATCTCATCAGCCATGCCCTGAAGTCCCGGTCTTCGATGCTTAGGATACCTCTTTTCGCTTTCGTAAAGGGCTTCCTCCAGGTTGCTGCTGGCCACGATGTCATCGGGATCATACTTGAGCGCCTGCTTGTAGCTGTCAATGGCCAGTTCCAGTTTCCCCTCTTCTTTGTACAGGTGGCCAATGTGATTCCAGGCTTCGACATAACTTGGATCAATGTCCAGAGCCTTCTCGTAGTACACCCTTGCTGTTTTGTTCTCCCCTTGCTCCTCATAGCAGATGCCGAGACCGAAGTACGCTTCAGGGCAGTCGGGATAGGCTGCAATGGCGTCTTCAAACTTCTCGATGGCCAGCCCGTATTCACCCTTTTCCCTGTATCCACTACCTGTGGCCACCAAATGAATAGTGGCAGCATATCGTTGATGATCGGCAGGAGAAATGCTTTTCGTTGGCTCTTCAGTTTCAACCATGTCCAGGCGCTCGACCAATGTGTCCAACCTCTGGCCCTGGTCGAGCCACCTCTGTAGAAAAGAGACGGCAAACTGATAATCAATGCCCTCTCGCAACAATATATCCCTGACCACGAGGTCACCTAAGCCCTCGTTTAGTTCCTTCCGACCAATTCTGACCCGGTGTCTCCTGAGTACGGTGGCCAGCGTTGACATAGAGGTCGTAAGCTGCCGGGTAGTGGTAATGCTGGCAGCAAGCAGTACCACCTTTGCTTCGTCTGAAAGGTCATTCCAAGTATCCCTTAACTGGCCTTCTCCGGCCTGGATCACCTCGTTGAGAAGGCAGTCATCTAGCACGTCCTCTACTGTGATAAACTTATCGCTGGCACTGTACCGGTTCACGAGATGATGACAGAAGAGTTGGAGAAAATAAGGATGCCTCGAAGTCATCTCTACTATTCTGTCAACAGCATCCTCGGTGTACCTCATCACGCCCTCCACCGGTTCAACAACGAGGGCAATGGCCTCGTCCGGGGCCAGGAAGCTGATCTCTTTGTACAGAACATTGCGGAAAATAGACCAGTAACGTGGAGACAGTTCTTCCAACTTGTGTGACCCAGCAAAGATGAATCCCAGATTGCCATAGTGCTGCATCAAATGTCGTAGGAAGGAAAAGACATCTTCTTCCAGCTTGCCTCGAGCTACCCTGTCCTCCAACACCTCGTATTCGTCTAGCATCAACAGCAGACAGCGGTCCCCGATCCTCTTGCTAACACGCTGCAGAAACTCACGCCTGAAATACCCACCAGGGTCACCCTCAAAATCACCCCGGTTTGGCATCGCAAGGTCCAGAGTCAGAGCAATCTCGCCGGCCATATCATGCAAGACCCCCCCCAACCCTAGTTGGATCATCCCTTGCAGATCAATATAAACGGGAACGTACTTATCACCTAGTAGCCGGCGATTCAGAATCTGGTACAATACAGATGTCTTACCCGTCCGCTTCTGGCCGTGCAGAACGATAATGTTGTCCTGGTACTCACCCACCAGATGCTGACGTATGTACTCAAACACATCCTCACGGCCGAAGAACATCTCTTTGGTCTTAAGGGGACCGCCAGCTACATAAGGATTCTTGAACTCTCTCAAGGCCATCGTCACTACCTCCATCCTGCACTTTCATACGCCAATCTCCCCAAATGTAAACTCCCATCCGGGTCCGGGGCTTGCTCAGCAAGAAGGTGCCCCCTGCTTTCCCCTAACAGAGTTGGCGAAATCAAAGGGAAGAGTCCAAAGTTAACCGTAGCACTCCCAATTCGGGCTGCTGGAGTGAAATTTGGGGGCTCGAAGCGGCCATAATGGCGTGCTGAAGCGGAAGTCACTTTTCCCCCACTCCAAAGCCCTTTTTCCAGTTTCATGTATCTAACAAACTCGCATTCCACTCAGAGCAATGGTGGACTTTGCATCGCATCTATCTTTTGACTAACCAGGCACATCTTTCATGTACTCACCCACCGAAATCCCCAGGTGGACGCGGCGGATCACCTCGCCCAGCAGCGGGGCCACGGAGAGGATGGTTATATTGGGTAGCATCTTCTCAGGTGGGATGGGGATCGTATTCGTAG
>Ga0194125_10005853_pt1 | contig 18503 bp, 4 predicted proteins | sample TA2KigC250mmetaG_FD_148626 | JGI IMG/M metagenome (GOLD analysis project Ga0194125, IMG submission 148626) | Freshwater microbial communities from Lake Tanganyika, Tanzania - TA2015034 Kigoma Deep Cast 250m | ecosystem: Environmental > Aquatic > Freshwater > Lake | place: Tanzania: Lake...
GGATCGGGCGCCCGCACGGCATAAGCCCCCGAAGGGGGCGTTTCAGGGCGATTGAATCGCCCCCGTTGGGGGCTCTATGCCAGGTTGGCCTTGTCCCAGGGCTCCCGTTGGTCGCCCTGGGCTACGGTTGGACCACCCCCTTCGGGGGCTGACCGGGGGCCACGAGAAGATGTGGGCAAAGATCAGATTGGGGCAGGAGGGGGCGCAAGATTGATGAAATGGCGATTCGCCGCGGAATTGGGGCCACCTCACTTGGCGTTGCGGCGCCTGCGCCGGAGAAGCGCCAGACCGCCGAGGGCGATGAGGCCGAGCGTGCCAGGCTCGGGCACCGCCTGGGCAACCAGGCCGTGGAGCCAGATGCCCTGCTGGCCCTCGTGGAGGCCCACGAACAGCTCGGCGCCCGTCGTGTCCCAGATGTAAAGGTGCCTGGGGTCGGCCAGGTTCCCGATCTCGATGGCGTACTGGAGCCCGCCCGGCGGCGCGTCGAGGATGCCGCTGTAGAGGAAGATCGGCATCCAGTCGGTCGCAGCGATCGAGCTTCCCTCGCCGAAGATGCTGAGGGTGAAGCTGCCACCGAAGTGGAGGTCGCCCAGGACCTCGATGAGGTCGTGGGTCGTCGGGCTCTTGAAGCTCCACTCGTAGACCACGCTGTCGCTGATGCGCAGGTCGCCGTCGTTGCCTGTCGGGCCGTTGACGAGGAGGCTGCCGGTGCCCCTGACGGCGATGCGGCGGTCAATCGTGATGTCGCCGGTCATTGTGGTGGGGTTGGCCGGTGTGCCGCCGCCGATGGTGGCGGTGCTGAAGCCGACGGGCGCCGTGGTGGAGACCAGCCGCGTGCCGGGCATCATCGTGAGGTCGCCCATGCGGACCGGCCCGTAGCCGGCGCCGAGGCCTGCGTTGTAGAGGTACTGGATTCTGGCCTGGCTGAGGGCCTCGTTGTAGACGACGAATTCGTCTATCCTCTGGGCGAACGGCTGGCCGGACGAGTGGTTGCCGATCCAGCTCACCTCGGTGCTGCTCGCGTAGGCGGCCTGGCCGACGAGGACGCCGTCGAGATAGAACCTGGTGACGCCGCCAGAGCCGACGGCGGCGATGTGGCGCCAGCCGCCGCCGGCGGCGAGGTCGGCGCCGCTGTCCACGAACGTGCCGGTGTCATTGCGGTAGGTGCCGAGGTTGTTTTGGCCCCCTGGGCCGACGAGGATCTGGTGGTCGTTTTGGGCGCCTCGGGCGATGGTGCGCCAGGTGTCGTTCGGGTGGAGGTTGTAGTACCACGCGGCGACGGTCCACTCGGCGCCGATGTCAACGCCCTGCCCGGCCGTGCCGCCGCCGACGGTGAGCCGCTGGTCGGTGTTATCGGCGATGGCCATGCCGCTGCCGATGCGTCCGGCGCCGGTGATGGAGGCGCCCGCGGTGAGGACGCCGTTCTTGGCCGCGCCGAGGCTGCCGTCGTTGACGACCGTGGTGCCGGAGACGTTGTCGAAGGAGAAGTAGGCCGCGGCGCCCGCCGGCCTGCCGCCGGTGGCTGGGAGGTTGAGGACGAGGGTGCCGCTGGCGACGTTGAGGCCGCCCTGCACGTTGACGCTGGCCCCCGTGGCGGCGATGGTCGCGGTGCCCCCCGCGCCTGGGCCGGCGGAGAGGGTGACGCCCGCGGGCACTGCGAGCCTGCCGCCCGGGTTGATATTGAGCACCGTGTCCCTGCCCAGGCTCACGGTGCCTGGGCCGGTGACGGTGAAGTTAGAGGTCGAAACGTCGGCGTTGAAGTGGACGCCCGTGGCCGTGCCCCGGACGTTCGCCGGCCCGCTGGCGGTGGGGCTGAGCGTGAGGTTGCTGTCGATCGTGAGCCCGCCCGTGGCGCCGATGGAGTCGAACCTGGCGATGCCGGCGCCCGTGAGGGTGATCTGCGAGTCGGGGTCGAGCCGCAGGTTGCCCAACCGCGGGGTTCCCGCGAGGCTGCCGGTGTAGGTGCTCGACAGGCCATACTTGGCCGCCAGATAGCCGCCCACGTCGTTCCTCTCCTGGGCGGTCAACGCGCGGTCGAAAACAAGGATCTCGGCAATATCGCCGTCGAACACCCTGTTCAGGTCGTAGTAGTAGCCGACGAGGGTGTTGTTGTAGGTCGTTGGGGAAGCGGTGCCTCGAACGGCCTCGAGGATGTGGTATACGCCTGCGGAGCCGAAGTTGTTCCCGAGGGTGCCATTGATGTACATCAGGCCGCCCGGGTTCGTGAAGTCGTTCCCGTCGCCGGGATTCCGCCAGGCGGCGCTGCCTGCCACGGGGTCCATGCGGATGCCCTTGTCGCTGGGGTTGCTCGAGCCCCAGATGCCCCGGAGATACGGGTTGCCCGTGGCGCCAAGCACATCGGACTCGTTGACGATGAAGACGGTGTAGGGGCTGGTTGCGGTGCCCAGCGCCAACTGGTCGTTGGTGCCGTCGAACCGCACCACGGGCAGGCCGTTGAGGGCGGCAGAGACGAGGCGCGGCTGGTTGGCAAGGGTGCCCTGGGCGAAGTTGCGGCCTGCGCCTGACTGGTCGGACCACTGCGACACGTTGCCGCTGCCGTCGGCGATGACGCCGACGCCGGCGTCCAGGCGGTAGAGCAGCCCGCTGGGGAAGGTGGGGGTGCCGCCGCCGGCCGGGAGGTTGACGGTGAGGTTGCCGCTCGTGGGAGCGTAGCTGTTGGCGACCCGAAGGGTCCCGCTGAGGTCCACCATCGTGGCCGACTGGAGGTCGAGGCGGAACGAGCCGTCGGCGATCAGCGTGGCCGTGCCTTGCAGCGCCGTGGTCACGGTGGTGTTCCGCGTCAGGGTGGTCGTGCCGCCCTGGAGGTCGAGGGTGCCGACCGTGGTGTTCTTGTTGCTGGTCAGGCTCCCGCCCGTCACGGTCACGGTGTTGGCCGTGAGCGCCGGGCCGTGGGCGAAGGTGAGGGAGCCGGCCTCGACGCGGATGTTGTTGAGCGTCACCTCACCGGAGAAGATGGCGGAGCCGGCCGTGGTCTTGCGCAGTGAGGCGGTGGGGCCGATGAGGTGGGCGGTTGAGACCCCTGTGCCGGCCTCGACCTCGAGGGCGTAGGAGCCTGGGGTGGTGCTGGTGTTGGTGAGGTTGAAGCCGCCGGTCAGTTGCCCGCCGGCGAGGCGCATCGTGGTGCCGGGCTGGAGCGTGGCGCGGGCGCTGGGGGGCCAGAGCTTTCCGCCCTGCGTGGTGCCGCCAATCACGTCAATCCGCGGGATGTCGAGGAAGGCGTCGGTGCCGAAGACGGTGGTGCCCGCCGTGGTCAGGGTGCCGCCGACCTGGAGGGCGAAGGGGCCGTAGGTGTAGAGGGCCTGGATGTCGGCCAGGTCGAGCGCGCGGCTCCACATCGCCACGTCGTCAATCAAGCCGTCCATCGCCCAGCGGTAGGTGCCGGCGCCTGGGTTGGCGATGCCGATGCGCCAGGGGGTCGTGCCATAGGCGCGTGCGTCCGTGCCGGGAGTGAAACTCCCTGTGCCATCGAGCACGCCATCCACATAGAGCAGGATGCTGCCGGTGGCCTTAGTGACCGTGACGGCGACGTGGTGCCACTCAAGGGGGTTATAGGTTCCTGCGCTTGCAGCTCCCGCGCCCACGTCGCCGACCCGCCAGGCGTCGTCGGCGAACTTCGATGTGTTGGTGTAGCGCAGCCCGGAGTGCCAGCCCGCCTTCTCGATGATGCCGTAGTGGGCGTTGTTCTGGTCGGCGGTGCCGGGCGGCACCTGGTCGGCGCGAATCCAGGCTGCCAGGGTGTAGGCCGGGACGTTCTGGAGGTTATCCAGGGTGGCGTTGCTCGGCAACTGGAGGTACTCGTTAGTGCCGGGGAAGCTGGCGGCGCCGCCGATGTGGCCAGCGGCGCTATAGGAGGCGCCGGAGTTGGTGGCAGTGTAGCCGGAGGCGCTCGAGTCCTTCCCAAGGTTGGCCGCATCGTCGAAGCGGTAGAGGCCGACCATGCCGTTGAGGAGTTCGGGCCGCCCGACGATGTAGCCGAGCTTCAACGCGCCGTTCACGGTGAGGCTGCCCGTCGGCAACACGTCGGCGTTCGTGGTCACCTCGAGCCGGCCGCCCTTCTCGATGAGGACGTGGCCGCCCTTGTCCACGATCAGGCTCTCCGCGGCCTGGGTGCCCATGCCGGCGGTGACGGTGGCGATCTGGTTGGCCGTGGGGGCCTGGACGATGGCGTGCCGGTTGGCATCCGGCACGGGGCCGGCGCCGGAGTTCCAGTTCGCCGCGGCGTTCCACGCGGTGGCGCCCGGCGTGTTGCTCGTCCACGTCGAAATGTCGTCGGCGAAGTCGAGGGTGACGAAGACCCGGGAGGCGTCGGAGCCGACGGTGGCGGTGTTGATCAGTTGGGCGTAGGCGTTCTCCTTGAGGATGGTGACGGGGCCGACGGCGGGGGCGCTGCCGCCGGTGTGGGTGAAGAGGTTGTACTGGCCGTCGAGGAGGAGCGCGCCGAGCGAGATGCCGAGGTTCCACGCGCTGCTCACGTCCACCGTGCCGGGGGTGCCGCTGACGGCCACGAGGTCCTGATTCGTCCCGTCGTGCTCCCAGTGGTAGGTGGAGCCGCTCCCCATGGTGAAGGAGCCAGTGACGTTGAGGGTGCCGGGGCTTCCGCCGAGCCGCATGTCGCCGGTGAGGGTGACGGCGCCGAGGATGTTGGCAGTGGGGCCTGTGGTGATGGATTGGAACCTGGCGGCGCCGGCGCCTGAGACGCCGGCGGCGTTGGCGAGGTCGAGCGTGGTGCCGTTGGCCATTGTCAGGTTGCCCAGGGGCGCCGGGCCGAAGGCGCCGACGAGGCCGGCCAGGTACATGGTCTGGGCCTCGGCGGGCGAGAGCGCGCGGTTCCACATCGCCACCTCGTCCACCATGCCGTTGAACCAGAAGGTCCCGCCACCCTCGGTGGCGCCGGCGCCGATGCGGAAGGGATACAGGTCGTTGGCGCGGAAGGCGTTGGTGGAGGTGCCGACCTGGGTGCCATTGAGGTAGAAGCGCATCACGGAGCCGTCGTAGGTGCCGAGCAGGTGTGTCCAGGCTCCCGTGGTGACGGCTGGGCCCGTGACGCTGGGCCAGGCGGAGCCGGTGCCGGTCCAGTACTGCCACGTGTTGGTGTCGGCGGCGTAGAAGATGTAGCCGCTCTGCGGGCTGCTGACGCGCGAAGTGACCGGGGAGCGGTAGGCGCCGGCGCCGCCCTGGACGTTCGCCCAGCACTGGAAGCTGAACTGTGCGGTGTTGAGGGCGGCGGCGTAGGGCACGTCAATCTTGCCGCTGCTGCCGTCGAACCGCACGCAGGTTCCGCGAGTCGGGTCAACGACCCAGGTCGCCCCGCCGCTGAAGGCGCCGTTGTTGTCACCGCCGGCCGAGTCGCCCGCCGTGGTGCCGGAGCCCTCGTTGAGCTGCCAGTATCCCACGGCGCCCGTGGGCATGGTGCTGGGGGCTGGGGTGCGGAAGGTCAGGGTGCCGCTGGCCACGTTGAGGCCGCCCGACAGGTTCACCGCGGCCTGGCCCGCGTCAATCGCGAGGGTGTTCAGCGCGCTGATGGTGCTGTTCGCGGTCGAGGTCATGGTGCCGCCGGCGGCGATGGTGAGGTTCTGTGTGAGTGCGATGGTGCCTGGGCCAGTGACGTTGAAGTTGGCGGCGCCGATCGCGGTGTTGGCCGTGAGGGTGTCGCCGGAGACACTGGCCTGGAGGTTGGCGCCGGCGTTGAGGAGCATGGTGCCCGTGGCGACGGGGCCGACGGTGGTGCCCATCGAGTTGATGCGTGGGGCGCCGGCGCCGCCGAAGGTGAGCTGGGTGTCTGGGGCGAGGCGGATGTTGCCGACGCTTGGGCCGGTGAAGTAGGCGGTCGTCAGGGCGTACTTGGCCGTCAGGTAGCCGCCGATGAGGTTCAGCTCGTCGGCGCGCAGCACGCGGTCGTAGATGACCACCTCGGCGATGTCGGCGTTGGACAGCTCGCTGGTGCCGGCGTAGCCGTTGAGCTGGAGCTGGCCGATCATGTAGTTGGCGTCGCCCGAGCCGTAGTTGTTGGAGGTGAGGAGGACGCCGTTGCGCCAGAAGCTGGCGGCGGGGTTGGTGGTGGCGGGGGGCACGAGGGCCATGGTGCCGGCGTGGAGCTGCCAAGCGGTGTTGTTGGCGGAGGCCTGGACGTTGTAGATCCAGCCCTCGGCGTGCCACCGCTCGATGCCGTTGCCGTGGAAGCCGAAGAGCCAGTTGCGGGTGGCAGAGCTGACGACGCGCTCGTTGTCCATTGCCGGGATGCCATTGTAGCGGGCCACGGTGAGGATGGAGTACGACGTGATGGGGTCGAAGTTGTAGGGGGTGTACATCCGGTCGTCGCCGTCGAAGCGGACGACTGGGAGGCCGTTGACGACCCCCGTGGTGTAGGCGGGGTCGCTTGCGGCCAGCACGGCGTTCCGCCCGTTGCCCGAGATGTCAGGCCACGTCCCCACGGTCTGGCCGTTCGAGTAGCCGACCAGGGCGTTGGCCGCGATGTGGAACGCGCGGCCGGCCTGGGGGACGGCGGTGTTGGCCAGCGGAACGTTGAACGTCATGTGGCCGCTGTCCACGCGGACCGTGCCGTCGAAGCCGGCGGAGCCCTGGACGTCGAGGGTGAGGGTGTTGGCCGCGGCCAGGATGCCGGGAGCCGAGCCTGAGAACACCCCGGTGACCGTGGTGTTCGCGGTGAGCGTGGTGGTTCCCCCTGTCACCGTCAGGTCGGTGATGGTGCCGCCGGCCGTCCTGACCGTGCCCGAGGAGGCGAGGGTGCGGGCCACGACCGGCACGTCGCTGTTGAGAACGCCGGTGGGGTTGATGGTGACGGTGGCGTTCGGGGCGTTGAGGGAGCTGCCGCCGGCAAAGGTCAGCGTGGAGTTCAGGTTGAGGGCCTGGGTGACGGTCACGTTGGGCGCCGGGCCGGCGGGGTCCGCCGTACGGCTGAGGTTGCCGGACAGGTTCAGCACAGCCGCATTGAAGGGCTGGTTGAGGTAGAGCGTGGCTCCTGCGTTCACGTTCACCGTGGCCCCCGCGGTGGTGAGGACCTCGCCGTGGGTCATGTCGAGGGCCTTGTTGAGGGTCAGGGTGCTGGTCACTGTGATATTGCGGTCGGTGGGATTCGCGGAGGCGCGGTTGAGGACGCCGCCGGCGCCGAGGATGAGGGTGCCCAGGTTGAGGGCGCCGAGCGTGCGGGTCTCGCCCTGCGCGATGTCGAGCCCGCCGTTGGGGGCCATGAGGGCCGACCAGAGGCCGGCCTGTGTCGGGTCGGCTGGCCGGACACTGTTCCACACGGCCGAGCCGGGGGTCTGGAACTGGATGTCCACGTACGAGGAGCCGCCGCCCTCGCGGTGGGTGAAGGCAACCATGTAGTCGAGGCCCGCAGTGAGCGCGCGGGTCTTTGTCGCGCCGGCTTGGTTCCAAGCGAGTTGTTCGCCGCGGTCGGAGCCGAGGCCGGCGGTGGACGACTCGAAGACGCCGTCGCGGTCGAGGTCAATCCAGATGCCGGCGGGGTCGTCCTGGTTGTTGACGCGGAAGTTCCAGTTGCCGCCCATGCCTGCGGGGACGGTGAGCTTTCCGAACCAGAGCTGGCTGAAGTTGTCGGCCTGGTTCACCGCGGTGCTGTTGATGAAGTCGGTGTCGCTGTCAAAGTCCAGGCCCCGCCCGGCCGGCCCGCCGGTGAGCAGGGACTTGCCGTAGAAGGCGGTGAAGGTCGTGGGGTTGCCATAGTTCACCATGCCGGCGTTGTTGTTGAGGTCCATCACCGCGGCGTCGCTGTTCACGTGGTAGCCATAGTGGGTGAGTGCGTTGGGCACGGTGATGCGCGCGCCCGTGGGGTTCACGCCGTCGGGCAGGAGGAAGTAGTCGGCATCCGTGACTCGCATGGTGATGATCGCGCGGTCGCTGGGACCGAGGTCGGGCAGGACGACGGCGCCGCCGGGCGTGCCGTACCCGCCCGAGCCGGCGGTGAGGGTCGAGGTGCCGGTGCTCGTCGTGCGGATGCGGGCGTTGAAGGTCTGGTCGGAGCCGTCTGGGCTGGCGAGGACGGCTTCGCCGCCCTTGAGGGCGAGCGTGGCGTTGCCGAGCGACGCGCCGCCCACGGCGACCAGGCGCCCGGCCTCGGTCTGGATGGTGGTGTTCTGAACGTTGACGGCGGGCTCGTTGAGGATGAGGTCGCTTGCGCCCTGCTTGCGGAGGAGCGCGCCGAGGCCGGCGCCGTCAACTGGGCCGGTGTACGTGCGGACCGCGGTGTTGAAGCCGCCGCCGGGGGTGCCGGAGCCGGGCGCGGTGAACGTCGTCTGGCCGAAGTAGATGCCGCCGCCGCTGCTCGTGGTGGCGAGGATGCCGCCGGCGTCGAAGCTCAGGGCGCCGAACGTCGTATTCGCCGTGTTCACGGCGTTGAGGGTGGAGTTGGCGACGACCGACAGGTTGGTGCTCGCCATGCCGAGGGGGGTGTTGGCGGGGACGGGCGTGACCCTGAGGGTTCCGCCCGCGAGGGTGGCGCGTGTGGCGCCCGCGCCCAGGGGGAGGGCGCCCGTGGCGTCCACCACGCTCGTCCCCTCGATGCGGAAGTTCGTGTTGTTGGCCACCACGGTTCCGGGCACGGTGTTGTTGAGCACCAGGGTGGCGCTGCCGTAGGTTCGCATGGTGCCGGCGATGCCTTGGTCGGTATAGGTGGTGGGCTCGGCGCGGCCCGTGCCGCCGATGTTCGCGTTGCCGCTCGTGCGGGCGGTGCCGAGGCCGTCGCTCGTGTTGCTGATCACGAGGGAGCTGCCGGCGAGGAAATCAGTGATGGCAAAGTTGCTGCGGGAGCCGCTGAGGGTGAGGGTGGAGTTGGCCTCGAGGGTGAGGTTGCGGAAGGTGGCGACACCGGCGCCCGTGTTCGTCGGGTTGATGACCGACGTGGTGGTGCCGGTGATGACCCGCACGTCGGTGCCCGAGAGGCCCACAGCCGCGCCGCCGCCGTCGGGCTGGAAGGTGCCGCCGGCGAGCACCAGGTTGTCAGCGTTCCCGAGCAGGGAGGGGTTCCGGGCGATAAGGGTGCCGCCGTTCGCCCTGAAGACCGCGCCATCCGTGGCCGAGACCGTTTGCAAAGTGAGGGTGCTGGCATTCACGGCTACGACTGAGCCGTCCCCGACCGTCACGCTGGCGAGCGAGAGGTTGCCGGCGCCGCCCTTGGTGAAGAGGGTGGGCACGCCGCCGTCATTGAGCGTGGGGATCGTCACGAGATTGCTGTTCGAGATGCCTGCGGTGCGCCCTGATGGGCCGGTGAAGGCCAGGCTGGTGAAGGTGGTGGTGGCTCCACTGGTGGTCAGGGTGGCGCCGTTGGCAATCGAGAGGGCGCCGAAGGCGGCAGACAAGTTGCTGATGGCGTTGATGGCCGAGTTGCTCAGCACGCTGACATTCGTGCCCGTCATGTCGATTGCGCTGTAGGTAGCGTAGCGGAAGAAGGACGCATCGCCGGGGTCCTGAGGGGCAACGTAAGCGGTGCCCTGGTTGCTCGTCGTGCCGTTGATTGCGTAGCCGAAGCCGTAGGTGGCGGTCCAGCCGTTCCCGGCCACGGCGCCGGCGCCGCCGGTGCCGTTGCCCAGCCGGATTTCGATGTCGTGCCAGTTATTCCCGTAAGGCCCGACTCCGAGAATCATGACGCCGGTGGTCGTTGGGACGTTCCACTGGGTATCCCTCTGGCGCTGAACGCCGTCAATGACGACCTTCGAGTAGTCATCAATGTTCTCGCCGAACGAGCAGACGCCGTCGGCGTCGTAGAACTGGCCGGTGTAGACCCAGGTCTCGTTGTCGCCCCAGGGTGGCTTGGCGCTGAGCTGACCCATGCGGACGCCGAGGGTGTAGGCCCCGCCGGGGTTGGGGGTGGTCTCGTTGAAGACGTTGGCGATCCGCCCCTCGAGGAGGCCGGGGGTGATGGTTATCGCGCCGATGACCTCGAGCGTCCCGCCGTCGAGAATGGCCTGGGCACCGCCGAGCGGGGTGGCCCCGGTCACGCTCAGGGTGCCGGCGTTCACGCGGAACGTCGTGTCGCCGCTGTTGTTGAGGCCCGCCGTGTTGTCGAGAACGACTCTGCCGGGGCCGAGCTTAGTGAGTGTGCCTGCTGTGTCGTGGTCATCCAGCCGGGCGATGCTGAGGTCCATGCCCGCCTGGGTCGTGGTGAGCGTCGCGCTCCCATAGGTGTCGAGGCGCACGATGTTCCCAGAGCGGGTGGTGAGGGCGCTGTTGTTGTTCATCTGGAGGTTGCTGGTCCCTGAGCTGTCCACGCCCCATATGGGGTTGAGGGTGGTGCCGGAGCCAACGATGACCGTGCCGCCGTTGTGGTCGAGCCAGTAGGCCGTGCCGTTGGCGGAGAGCGTGACCTGGCCGGCATCCACCTGCGCTCCCGTGTCGGCATTGGGCACGGCGCCGCCCGACCAGTGGGCGGCGTCCCCCCAGGCATTCACCGTGCCGTCCCACACCCGCGTCGTGTCGGGTGCGTAGGCGGGGTAGGTGGTCGAGAGGCCGTACTTCTGCGTGAGGTAGAAGCCCACCTGGTTCATCTGGGCGCCGGTGAGGACGCTGTTGTAGATGACCACTTCGGCCACGTCGGCGGCCGAGGTCTCGGTCGCTCCGTTCCAGCCGCCGAGTTGGAGCTGGCTAATCATGTAGTTGGCGTCGCCCGAGCCGTAGTTGCCAGTCGTCAGGAGTGTGCCATTGCTCCAGAAGGCGGCTGGGGGGTTGCTGGTGGCGGGGCCAATGGTGCCGGCGTGCTCGTACCACTGATTGTTGGCGGCGACGCCGCCGGTGCCGCCGGCCGGATAAATCCATCCTTCCGCGTGCCAGCGGTTGATGAGCTGGCCGTGGAAGCCGAAGAGCCAGTTGCGCCCCGTCGAACTGATCACGCGCTCGCTGTCGGCTGCCACGCCTGGGTTGGCATAGCGGGCGACGGTGAAGATGCTATAGTTCGTCAGGGAGTCGAGGTTGGCGGTGGTGCGAATCCAGTCGTCGCCGTCGAAGTTGATGACCGCCCTGCCGTTGAGCACGTTGGCCTGATACTGCGGGTCGCTGTTCACCTGGTTGGCATGTCGGGCGTTGCCCGACTTGTCGCTCCACGTTGTGATGTTCGTGCCTGAGGCGGGCGGCGTCCCCGTCCCGGCCGGATCGCCCGCGTCAAGCCAAAGGCCCAGGCCGGCCAGATCAGTCGGGATGAACCCTGCGTAGAGGGACGTGGCCTGCCCCGTCAACGCAACGCCAAGCAACAGGACGGTCAGGAGCATTCCCGTGCGGCCTTGGGTGCGAGCAGTCATCGTCTTTTCTCCTATTGGCCTATAACAACACCCACCAAAGCACTTTCACAGCAAGCAAGCCCCGTGCCGGGCCACTCCGCGGACCAAGAATCACTCCCGAATTCCCCAGACGACGTCATTGCTCTATTGCTGTCAAAGACTTACGGCTCGCATGGCAAGCAGCGCGCGAACCGCTCTGTTCGGCCCATGCCGGCGGCCGGCACGCCCAATGTTGACATGTCGCAACATCCCGGCAGCCATCTCGCTGCTGCCGAAGCCATAACCGTAGACAGGCACTACAGTTAGCTGCCTGGCCCGCACTGTTGCGGCAAGTCAACGCCGCCGATTCCCCTTCGTGCCGCTCCTCCTCCTAAGTTGATACCCAGCAATTGCTTGGCAAGCGCGCTGCCCATGTTGCGCCCGGTCAACACGCCTCGACAGGGGTGCGGGCCTATCCACCACTAACCCTTTGCCGCCTCAGCTTCTATAGGCGCCAGGCGTAGACTTCAAGACAAACAAGGGGCACTGGCTGCAAAGCCCCCAGGGCCTCCACTGCGCCATCGGCCACACCACAGACGAGGTTCGCTTGACTGGCATGAGGCGTTTTTTTCACTCTCAGGCCGCTCATGATCGGCCCGGAATCTCGTTGTACTGGGGGGAGAGAGCGCGCGACGCGAGGCGGATGGCCGGAAAATGGGCGCAGATTGAGGGAGCTTCTCAGCGCCATAAGTCGAGGCAGGCGCATGTCTTGCGGCTTCTCGATGGAGGCGGGAAAAGGGGACTGTCGGATTCGGGGTGGTCTGGGGCGAGGTTTTGTGAGACAGGTCTTGATAGGAGAAGGGCTTCTCCGCACAATGAGGGTAGTTTCAGCGAGGCGTGTGGCTCGGAGCACTCAGGAGTGAGGAGAAGCCGATGGTTCATTTTACGCTTCAGGGTTCTCTGTGGGTAGCCACTACGGGTTGTGTCCCGGGCTCTGACCTGGGCTGCCGGCGCCAATGCGACGCCCCCAGGCTCGGGGGCTTTGCCCCCAAACCCGCAGGATTTGCCGCTTTACAGGCACCGGCACACCTGTTAGAATCTGCCTGCTGCCCCGGAGGAGGGCGCCCGGAGTGAATGCAAAGGGGTGCAGTAACGGATTTGCACGCCGAAGCGGGCGTTCCTGTTTGTAGTTCGGCCTTCAGGCGGTCTTCAGGGCTGCCAGGGCCGACAGAGGAACCGCGTAAACGCCGAACTACGAACGAGGGCGGGCGGCGCGCAAATCCGTTATTGCACCCCATGCAAAGAAGGATGTTGACATCTGGGCGCGCGCGGCTTATAATGCGGGTGTGCAGCTATCCCCGTTCATCCCCAATCATCATCGGGCGACAGGTGTAGGGGCGACAGCGATGCGCGGACTCATCGGGCTTCTGGCGTGGGCTTTCTATCTCTGTGCGGGCGCAGTTGGCGGCGAGGGCCTCCCCAAAGAGGTCGAGCCGAAGAAGGAGGAGCCCAAGGCGGCCCCCAAGGCCGAACCGAAGGAGGCTGAGCCGAAGGATGCCCCCAAACCCCCCTTCCTGGGGGAAGTCACGGGCGAGCGAGTGTACATCCGCGCGGGCGATGGCATCAACTACACCGTCCTCTCGGTGGCAGGCCGCGGGGACCAGGTCGAGGTGCGAGAGAAGCGCTACGAGTGGTACGGCATCCCCGTGCCCAAGACCTGCACTGTGTGGGTGCGGAACGACATGGTGGCGCTGGAGGCCGACGGGAAGCAAGGGACGATGGTCAAGGATCGCGTGAACGTGCGGGCGCGGCCCGGCCTGACGGGGGACATCCTCGGGCAGGTGGAGAAGGGCGCGCGAGTGGCCGTCGTGGACACGGACGGCGATTGGGTAGGAATCGCTCCCACGGCCACGACGATGGCCTGGGTTCACAGCGCCCATGTCCGCAAGGTAGGCGAGGCGGGAACCGCACCCTCCACGAAAGAGCGGCCCGTGGCTCCCGCGATGGCCCGGAGCGCGGCTGCGGAGGCCCTTCGGAAGGCCCAAGCGCTGTACCAGGCAGAACTTGCGAAGCCGGCGGAGAAGCGTGACTTCGACGAGGTGCTCGCGGCATACCAGAAGGTGGCTGCCCAGGCCGACGACCCGGCGTCGGCTGCCGCTGCCGAGCGCGCGCGCCAACGCCTGCTGCGCATCGTGGACCTCCATAACTCCTTAAAGGCCGCCCGCGAGCCACTTGAGCAGTTCGAGAACAAGTATAAGAGCCTCGAAGCGGAGTACAAGAAGCGTGCCGAGGAGGCGGGCCAGGAGAAGCCGGAAAAATAGCTCAGCGTCGAGGTCGTGGAAGACCTTCTGGCAGGGCGTACGCGCCAAGCTCTTGGGCGAGCGCATCCTGTGCGACACCTGTAAGTATGACTACGGGGACGTGTGCCTCCGCCCCGAGCGCCCCAACGCCACGCGGTGCGCCGGCTACGCGCGACGCTGAGTGCCCACGCATGTATATATATGCCAAGCAGATATGCCTCGTGGCGGCCAGTCGTCACCCCATTGTGTGGCAGATCAGTAGTGGGGCGATGCCCCACAATGGGTGGAACCGCGAGAATCGGCGATTCGCGGGCTTCTACCCATAGTGGGGGAGCCTATGGGCCGAGCAGAGATACCACACAATGGAGGCACGCCGGGAGGCCGGGGGCCAAGGAGTCTGGCCCCCAATCCTGGCGCCTGTCGCCGGTCACCGGCTCCGACCCTCCCCCTACCCCCTCCCTGGTAGGGAGGGGGGTCGGGACCCCTCTCCCTTGTAGGGAGAGGGTAGGGAGAGGGTCGGGCTCAGGAGCTTCGAACAAGCTCACCAGGATTGGGGGCCAGACTCGGGGCCGAGATTCCTGACACCCCCCCCACTTTGCGACCGCGGGCCTCGGTGCGGCGTGCCGCCGCTTCGCTACGGGCCAAAGCGGCATCTGTGATGCCGCACTCCACATTCCTCCCGTCCCGCACGGGCGCGCATTATGGAGTGCGGTGACGAAGTCACCGCTTTGGTTGCCCGCGAAGCGGACAGAACGGGCACCTGGCCGCCCGAAGGCGCAAACTGGGGGCGTGTCAGCCGAGATTCCTCTTGACTTGGCTGCTTAGGACGCTATAATCTGTGATAGAGGGAGGGGGCGGGGGAGGCTAGTGAGAGCACAACTCGTGGCATCGTGCTGGAGGGGCGGCACGGGGTCAAGGAGAGTGTGTGGAGCAATAGAGTTGTCCCTGGATGCCCGGTGGCGGAGCCGGTCGCGAGGAAAGCGGCAGCCTGGGGAGCTGTCGTCGGGCGGCCCGGCCACTGTTGCGAGCTAAATGTAGAGGGGCACGAGACCTTCGTGAGCATGAGCGTCTGGCAACCCGGAACGGTCCGTCGGACTGGACTCACTGGCCTGAAACACGCGATAGTCGGGCGGCGAGCCGCCTGGCAAGCGTCGGGGCCTCAGGGGTTCGGGCGATTCGCGCTGCGAGGGTGTCCACGCCGCTTCCTCGTGCCAGTGGTGCGCGACGCCGTGTAGCCTTGAGCACAACTCTATAACCCGTCAGCCCTTAGCTTGTGTGGCAGCAGCTCCCGCCTCTGCTCTCCCTTCCGTGCGGCTCACCCAGTGTGCATACATAGGGGCAAGCGCCTAGTTGCGCCCATCCGCCGGCTGCTACTGAGCGGCCTGGGGGATGGAGTCCGATGGAGAGGTGGTCCGTGGTCCCACTGGCCATTGCCTTGCTGATTGCAGTGGCGTGTCTCGGGTTTGGGTACGGCGCGAGTCAACTGCTTGGCTACATTCAGAGACGCAGCGCGCGCCGTGAGGCGGACAAGCTGCTGAGTGCGGCCCGCCAGGATGGGGAGGAAATCCGCCAGAAGGCCGAGGTGGCCGCCAAGCAGGAGTTGCTCCGCCTGCGCGAGGAGTTCGAGCGGGAGACCCGCGAGGCCCGCACGCAGCTGAAGCTGCTCGAGAAGCGGCTGGTCAAGCGCGAGGATGGCCTCGAGCGCAAAGCCGAGATGACGGCGAAGCGTGAGAAGTACATCGAGAACCTCGAACGCGAGCTGTCAGGGCGCCAGGAGAACGTGACGGCGCGGGAACGCCAACTCACGGAGGCGCTGGACAAGCAGCGTGAAGCGCTCTACCGCATCTCGGGCCTCAGCCCCCAGGATGCCCGCGCGCAGCTCTTCGAGCGGCTCGAGCGCGATTTCGACCGCGAGGCGGCCGCCCTCCTCGAGCGGAAGCTCGAGCAGGCGAAGGAGACGGCCGACCAGCGCGCCCGCGAGGTGCTCGCCACCGCCATCCAGCGGTGCGCCGTCGAGCACACGAACGAGAGCGTGGTCTCGACGATAGACCTTCCGAGCGACGACATGAAGGGCCGCATCATCGGCCGCGAGGGCCGCAACATCCGCGCGTTCGAGAAGGCGACAGGGGTGGACGTGATCGTGGACGACACGCCTGGCGTGGTGGTGCTTTCGGCCTTCGACAGCGTGCGGCGCGAGATGGCCCGCCGCGCGATGGAGGAGCTCGTCTCCGACGGGCGCATCCACCCCGCGCGCATCGAGGAGGTCATCGAGCGGGCCAAGCGGAAGACCGAGGAGACGATTCAGCAGACCGGCAAGCAGGTGCTCTTCGACATGGGCGTGCACACGAACAACCAGAAGCTCGCCTATCTCCTGGGGCGCCTCCGCTACCGCACGAGCTACGGGCAGAACGTCCTCCAGCACTCCGTCGAGGTGGCGCACCTCATGTCTATCATGGCCGGGGAGCTGCGGCTCGACCCGCCGCTAGCCAAACGCATCGGCCTGCTGCACGACATCGGCAAGGCGGTGGACCACGAGCTGGAGGGGGGCCATCCCGAGATAGGCGCGCTGATCGGCAAGCGTATTGACGAGGATGGCATCGTCATCAACGCCATCGCCGCCCATCACGAGGGTGCGCCGCCCGAGAGCGTCTACGCTGTGCTCGTCCAGGCTGCGGACGCGATCTCGGCCTCGCGCCCGGGCGCCCGGCGCGAGACCCTCGAGAAGTACATCAAGCGGCTGGAGCGCCTTGAAGGCGTGGCCAGCTCCTTCGAGGGGGTCGAGACAGCCTATGCCATCCAGGCGGGCCGCGAGGTGCGGGTGATCGTCAAGAGCGAAAAGGTGGACGACAAGGCGGCGACGAAGCTGGCCCGCGACATTGCCAAGGAGATCGAGCAGGAGCTCGACTACCCCGGCGAAATCCGCGTCACCGTGATCCGAGAGACCCGAGCCGTTGAATACGCTCGGTAGATTGGGGCCAGCGTGACCGTCCAGGTCCTTGCCATCGGCGACGTGATAGGGCGGCCGGGCCGCCACTTCCTGCGCGAGAACCTGCGGCGAATCGTCGCGCGTGAGGGGGTGGACCTGGTTCTGGCCAACGGCGAGAACACGGCGGGCGGCCTCGGGATAACGGGGAGCATCGCTGCCGAACTCCACGACTGCGGCGTCCACGTGATCACCACGGGCGACCACGTGTGGCGGCGGCGCGACATCGCGGAGGCGCTCACCGAGGACCCGCGCCTGCTGCGGCCCCAGAACTACCCCCCAGGAGCCCCAGGCGCCGGCATCGTCACCGTGACCACCCCCTCGGGCGTCCCGGTGCGGGTCATCAACCTGCTCGGACGCATCTTCCTGGAGCCCGTGGACTGCCCGTTCGAGTGCGTGGACCGCATCCTGGAGCGGACGCCTGGCCCGCCGGTGACGATAGTGGACTTCCACGCGGAGGCGACGAGCGAGAAGGCGGCGATGGGTTGGTTTCTCGACGGCCGCGTGAGCGCCGTGGTCGGCTCCCACACCCACGTTCAGACCGCCGACGAGCGGCTCCTCGAGCACGGCACGGCGTTCATCACCGACCTCGGGATGACGGGGGCGGAGCGCTCGATCCTGGGCCGCAAGGTGGAGCAGGTGATCGAGCGGCTGCGCACCCGCCTCTACGTGCCGATGGAGGTGGCCAGCGGCTCCGTGCGGATGTGCGGCGCCATCGTGTCCGTGAACCCCGAGACGGGGCGAGCGGTCGGCATCCGCCGCATCGCCGAACTGTAGCCTCCCGAAGGTTGACAACCTTCGGGAGCTTGGAGAGGTTCTGTGGGCGGGGCGTCTCTGCCCCGCGCGCTGTGGGCGGGGCGTCTCTGCCCCGCGCGCTGTGGGCGGGGCGTCTCTGCCCCGCGCGCTGTGGGCGGGGCGTCTCTGCCCCGCGCGCTGTGGGCAGGGCGTCTCTGCCCCGCGCGCTGTGGGCGGGGCGTCTCTGCCCCGCGCGCTGTGGGCGGGGCGTCTCTGCCCCGCGCGGGGCACGGAGGCCCCGCCCACAACGGGTTCGCAGGAGCCTGGCGTGCTGCCTTCGGATGGCGAAGAGATACTGAGCGTCACCGAGCTCAACCGGCGCATCCGCCGCGCGCTCGAAGACGAGTTTGGCTCAGTGTGCGTCGTCGGCGAGGTGTCGAACCTGCGGCGGCCCTCCTCCGGGCACATCTATCTGACCCTGAAGGACTCCGGCGCACAGGTGGCTGCTGTCCTCTGGCGGAGCTCAGCCGCGCGGCTGCGGTTCGACCTCGAGGACGGCATGGAAGTAATCGTGACGGGCGCCCTGACGGTCTACGAGCCGCGCGGCAGCTACCAGATCATCATCTCATCCATCAAGCCGAAGGGCATGGGCGCCCTCCAGCTCGCATTTCTCCAGTTGAAGGACAAGTTGGAGAAGGAGGGGCTGTTCCGCCCCGAGCACAAGAAGCCGCTGCCGCTCTTGCCCGCGTGTGTTGGCATCGTCACGTCGCCCACTGGTGCGGCGATCAAGGATATCCTGACGGTGCTCGCCCGGCGCTTCCCGCCGGCCCATGTGGTGTTGCGCCCTGTGCGGGTGCAGGGCGAGGGTGCTGCGGAGGAGATTGCCCAGGCCATCGCCGAGTTCAACGAGTGGGGCGGGGCGGACGTGCTGATCGTGGGCCGCGGCGGCGGGAGCCTGGAGGACTTGTGGGCCTTCAATGAGGAGGTGGTGGCGCGCGCCATCTACGCCTCCAAGACGCCCATCATCTCGGCGGTGGGCCACGAGATTGACGTGACGATCGCCGACCTGGTCGCGGACCGGCGGGCGCTGACGCCAACCGAGGCCGCGGAGATCGTCCTGCCCGAGCTGAGCGAGCTGGCCGAACGGCTGGGGGAGTTGCGGGGACGCCTCGCCACGGCCCTGCGGGGCCAGGTGGACCTGGCGCGGGCGGCGCTCGAGCGGCTGCGCGGCAGCTACGGCTT
>Ga0194125_10005860_pt1 | contig 18488 bp, 11 predicted proteins | sample TA2KigC250mmetaG_FD_148626 | JGI IMG/M metagenome (GOLD analysis project Ga0194125, IMG submission 148626) | Freshwater microbial communities from Lake Tanganyika, Tanzania - TA2015034 Kigoma Deep Cast 250m | ecosystem: Environmental > Aquatic > Freshwater > Lake | place: Tanzania: Lake...
TTTGTTTGAGATGATTACTAGCCCACCTCTATCACATCCCTGTAGCGCACATCCGAGCAACCCTGCCCCCGGTCATTGATTCGATGCCGAGCGGCGCGTCATTGAAGAAAGTTCCATCACCAACGTGCGACAGTCTTGTGGGTAACGGCATAGAAAATCAAAACCGCTACCGGCTTTGCCCGAAATGCGGTAATTTCTCGCATATTCAAGAGGGGCAGTACTATTGCATTCTGTGCGGGACGAAACTCATTGAACAGTGTACACAGTGCGGCACGGCGATCCTGCACCCGCAAGGGCGGTATTGCCACCACTGTGGCGCGCCATATCGTGGTGAGCACGTTGAAAGCGGCAGGCCGTAGTTACGGATTCGTTCTCTTCATAAGAGACCAATGCCTCAACTAGGCGCAAGCGAATATCGAATCCAGGCTCTTGATCAATCGGGGAAACCGATTCAGCGGTACATCACGTCGACCTCGATCTTTGCCGCACGCGACCGGGCGAAGTCGTTTGCCAAGACCTACGGCTGGAAGCGCCTGGAGGTCAAGAAGAAGAAGACGTTTAGCTACAGGGTGATGCGCGGGACGACAGCGATTGATGGTGTCCAGAGCGCCTACTCGCGCCAGGAGGTTGCTACAGCGCTTGAGAAGCTCGGTTTCAAGGTGCAGAGTATCCGCCGGTACTATGACATTCGGTTCTCCGCGGCTCCGGAGGAAATAGTCACGTTCATCGGCACGAGCGCGAAGCTGCTGGAACAGAAGCTCCCGTATAACGAGATCCTGCATATCATGGCAGGTAATGTGCGGGACAAGAACCTGAAGAGCGCGCTTAAGGGGATCATCAAGGATCTCAAAGACGGCGTCGACTCCCGGGAAGCTTTTCAACGACAGGGGAAGGTGATGGGCCACGACACGGCGTTGATGCTGGGAATTGCCTCGAAGAGCGGCGATATGAAGTCCATCTTCGAGAGCGTCGCCCGGTTCGTTGAGCGGCAGGCAGATTTCAAGAAGGGACTGTTGAGCTCGATGATTCTGCCGGCAGTAACCGTTCTGGCGTTGATCGGTGCCCTTGCGTTCTACATTCTGTATTTGCTCCCGAAGATGGTGGATCTGTTGACGCCCGTCTCGGGCTCCATGCCGCCGCTGACGACATTTACGCTCGAAGTGAGCGAAATGCTGAAAGATAATTTCTGGTTTCTCGTTCTGGGGATCGCTGCTGCGATGGGTGCGTTCTACGCGTGGTTGTTGTCGGCGAACGGCAGAGTGGCGTTTGATCGCTTCATCATTCGCGTTCCGTATCTGGGGCGGATCCTTCGGAACACAAGTGTGGAGCTCTTCTGTCGCGTGCTCGGCATTATGTACACCACCGGCGAGAATATCGATGCCATCCAGCATGCGTCAGAGGCAAGTCGAAATAGGTTCCTGGAGAAGCAGATCAAGTTGGTGGCAATCCCCACCATGCTGAAGTACGGAACAGAGTTCTGGAAGTCGCTGGAGATGACCAGGTTTTTCCCTGAAATGGTCGTTTCGCGATTCCGGACGGCTGCCGAAACGGGAAGTGTGAAGTCGACGTCGACGCAGCTCGCTGATTACTATGAAATGGAAAACCGCTACGCGATGAAGAACCTGGTGAACGTCATCGAGGTCGGTGTCTCGCTAGTTATCATGGTCTCGATGGTGTTCCTCACGCTCCTCTCATCCGAGACGGCGACGATCAAGATTGAGCCCAAGCGGGATCAACAGCAGCAACAGATGACCGTAGAACCTGACACTGTTATCTACATTACCAACGAGGACTAGGGGCGGTGGCGACGCAAACTCAAAGGACAAAGAGAGAGTTCGGCGATCTGCTGGTCGAGAAAGAGATCATCTCCGCGGATCAGCTCCTGTCTGCGCTGGAGATCATCAGTCGTGAAACCCACGAGAAGCGCCGGAAGCTGCCGCAAGTTCTCGTTGACGATCTCCATATCAACCGGGATCTGATCTACGATGAGATTGCGGATTACTACGCGTTCAAGAGGCTGCAGATTGACCCGGAGCATGTAGATGATGAGGGGCTGGCCTTCATTCGAAAAGGGTTGAACACGTTGCAGCCTGCCATGCGCACGATGGCGCTGGAGTTCCGCGTGCTGCCCTACGCGACGGATCCGGATCGGCCGGAGCGGTTGCAGGTGATTACGCCGGACCCAACGCGGCGGGAGGTTTACTCGATCGCTCGATCGTTTGGCTTTCCGAAATTCGAGATCTGCTACGTCAAGCTGAAGCAGTGGGAAGATCTCTGGCAGCGTGTGAATATCGGGCGCTCGACCTACGCATCACTTGAATCCGATGCCCGCGAGATCTCTCTGGCGGAGGCTGAAGAAGACGCGGAGCTGTACGAGCAGGACCTCGAAGAGGAGATCAACCGCAGCGGGTTGGTGGACCTGGTGGAGAACATCTTTATTGATGCGGTCCGCGTTGGTGCAAGCGACATTCACGTTATGCCGCGCGGTGAAAAGCGCACGGAGTTTTACTTCAGGATTGACGGCAAGCTCAACCTCTGGTACGCAAACATGGAAACACGAGCAGAGGCCGTATCCGCCGTGGTCAAAGACCGGGCGATGAATCTTGACCGTTTTGAGCGTAATACGGCCCAGGACGGGTTTGCCCAGTTTGTCATCGATAAGAAAACGGTCCGGTTCCGCGTATCGGTCATTCCGACAATCGGCAAGGAGCTCAGGAGCAAGTATGAGTCGATCGTCATCCGCGTGCTCCAGGAGCCGACCTTCAGTACAAGACTCGAAGACATCGGGTTTGACACGTATTCTGAAAAAGCTTTCCGCAAGGCGATCACTATGCCGTACGGAATGATCATCGTGACGGGACCCACAGGGAGCGGAAAGAGCACGACGTTGTTCTCGGCACTGCGAACCGTGATGGATCCGTCCCTGAATGTCATAACGGTGGAGGATCCGGTCGAGTATTTCATCGATGGCGCGCGACAGGTGAAGCTCAATCCAAAACTGGATTTCGACGGTGCGCTGCGGGCTATTCTCCGTCACGACCCCGACATCGTGATGGTTGGTGAGATTCGAGACAAGAAGACGGCCGACATCGCTGTCAAGCTGGCCAACACAGGTCATCTGACGCTCTCGACGCTGCATACGAACGACGCAGCGAGCGCAGTCTCCCGGATGTACAAAATGGGCATCGAACCGTTCCTGATTGCCTATTCTATCAACATCATCCTTGCGCAGCGCCTGGTGCGCAAGCTCTGCGAACGGTGCAAAGCGCCGGTCAAGGAACCGGACGTCACCGCGTTGATGAAGCTCGGTTTGACATCAGAGGAAATTGAGCAATCGACATTTTGCAGGCCGGTGGGATGCATTAGCTGCATCAAGGGATACAAGGGGCGGACGGCTATTTATGAAGCGCTGCCGTTCACCAAAACGATCCGCCAGACGATTCTGCAGGCCGGAGACGTGGTGGATGATGATGCGATCCGGCGGGAGGCATTGAAACGTGGCATGCAAACCCTCAGGATGTCCGGGCTGAACCTTGTCAAGAAGGGGGTTACTACGTTGGAAGAGATCGCAAGTGTAACCATGGAAGATGAAGAGTAGGTTAACAACAGAAACCAATTGAGGAGGTCATGAACACATCAAATCAAAACAGCGAAATCCGGTCACTTCTCATCGTGGACGACGATGATTCGTTCCGCATCGCGATGAAACAGATCCTGTCGTCCTCCGGCAGGTATCGGGTCCGTTCGTGTGAATCCGGGGAAAGCGCTATCGAGGCTCTGCAGCAGGAGAGATTCGACGTGGTCATTCTCGATTACAGGATGGGTGGCATTTCGGGTCTCAATGTTCTTCAGTGGATGCATGAGCAGAAGATCGATACGCCGGTGGTGATGATGACGGCAGCGGGGTCTGAGAGCGTTGCGGTCGAGGCTATGAAACTGGGTGCGTACGACTACGTTCGCAAGGAGCATATCGAGATTGAACATATTTCAATCCTCGTTGATGGAGTGTACGAGCGCTATCTCTTTCGAAAAGAGAAGGAGCGACGGGAAGCAATCGAACGGGAGCGGGAAAAAAGTCTTGTTGCGATTGAAACGTTCCACAGCACGCTCGCGTCCATCGCGCAGATTGTGAATAATTCACTCTCGATGGTTTCCCTGAACATTCAGGAGCATGAACGGGAGATGAGGCCGTTCGTGAAGGATGAGGGGCAGCTCCGATTGTCACAGGCGTTTGCCGAAATGAAGCAGGAATACAGTGTCATCGCATCAGCGGTGAAGTCGATGCTCAATATGGCAAACGTGCTGCACGGCAATTTCACGGACGCCAATTACACGATGCGCCTGCAGGAAGCGCTCAACGGCAACCTGAAAAGCCTGCAGCAGCAGGGTGTGACACAGCAGTTTCCTAAGAAACCGTAGATCGTAGAATAGTCAACATCATAGCATTCAGTTCAGACCGGGAGAAAGGGGGTAACTCGCCATGAACCTGGGTCAAACAATGATCACATCGGGGATGTTCGTGCTTCTGGTGATGTCCGTCATCAGCGCGAACAGGATGCTGGTCCACAACACAGAACTCACCCTTCAGTTAGAGGCACTGGAGATCTCATCGGCGATCGCCGAGGACCTCATCGCGGAGGCATCGGCGAAGAAGTTCGATGTCAATGTTCCTGATGGCGACACGGGCGGCATGTATCCGTGGGACTTTGGTACGTGTGGGCCCTCGTCGTGGGAAGACAGTCAAATACCAGTGCCAGCAGACACGCTTTTGGCGTCGGGTGTCTTTGGATCGGCTGACACATTCAATGATTTCGACGACTACAACGGCTACAAGCGTCTCGTGAACGCCGGTGGGATCAGTGGCTTCAACGTTAAGTCCTATGTTTACTACGTCGACGAATACAATCCAGATCTACCGACGGATTGGCAGACTTATTACAAGAGGATGGAAGTCAGGGTGAGTCACCCGCAGTACATCGTCGACAAAGAAGGCAAAGCCTTCTATGCAGACGGTAGCCCTGTCCAGGTCATCTACAAGAGCTTGATGTCGTATTAGCGAGTCAGCTCAAGGCAGAAGAGTCCTCTGCAAGTAGTACCAAGGCCGCAGTATCAATTCAGGCTCTCGGTGGCCGCCAGGTAAATGCCTAGGTTATCGAGAGCTCGCAGCACTAGGGCAACTTCAGCGCATACAGGCACGGGATGCACTGGGGGGTGCGTGAGGGTTGTCCTGAGGCCACGAACCAGTGGTCCAACCGAACTCCCTTCTCAAGCTCCCCAACTCGACGAGATTACACAGGTTTTTCACGGTGCCGTATTGTGTACCTTTCTTTTAAGTCAATTTTTATGCACTTTTGGCCGAGCAGCACGGTGCCCGGCAGAACAAGGGTGTATCAATCAGAGAATGCCGACCGCGCCGGGCGTTTTTGAGCTCGGCGTTTCGCTTCCGGCGATTCATCGCGTGAAAGAGGCAACAGATCCGAACTCTCGTGGCAGTAAAGAGCGCAAATACGGCGCAGGATTTTGCTAAAGGGGACGCTTCCAAGGACGCAGCGAGGCAATGTCTCCTGGCGGCTGACAAGTACCTGAAAGAAGGCCACTTCGACCTGGCCCAACAACAGCTCGAACGCGCAAGACAACTTGATCCATCAAACGCCTACATACAGGCATTCCAAGACCGGATTCGGTACTTTGAGGAGAAAAGGAAGAAAGAAGCCCAAAGTCATCCGCCCACAGCACAAGCTCCCCAGCCTCAAGTCTCCAAGCCGCAGCAAACAGTCCAGCCGGTTTCGCCAAAAACAGTGACCCCTTCCACACCTGTACCACCTACTTCGCAGCAGCTTGAAAAGGTGCAACGAGCAGAGGCTGAACCCAGAAGAGAGGAAAGTCGAGAGCCGTCGACGCTGGAGGGTGGCCAGGAGGGGCAACGGATTCTCGAGGAGCTTACCAGGCGTGAACAAGCTGAGCGCGAGGCTGCCCAACGGCAAAGGCAAAGAGAACTTGAAGCGCGGGCCGCGGCTGAGGCGCAACGAAGGCGGGAGTTGGAGGCGCGCGTCGCGGCAGAAGAACAGCGCCGCAGGGAACTGGAGGCGAGGCTGGCTGCAGAGGACGAGGCCCGCCGGGAAGTCGAGGCGCGCTCCCTCGAAGAGCGTCGAAGACTGGAGCTGGAAGCGCGCGCGCTTGCGGAGGAACGGTTGCGGCAGGAATTGGAAGCCCGGGTAGCTGAGGAGGAGCGGAAGCGCAGGGAGCTTGAGGAGCGGGTTGCGAGAAAAGAGCTGGAGTCGCGCGCTGCTGCGGAAGAGCAGCGGAGAAAAGCGCTGGAGGCGAGGATCGCTGCAGAAGAACAGCGGCGAAGGGAGTTGGAAGCACGCCTTGCTGCTGAGGAGCAGCAGCGGAGGGAAGAACAGGCGCGTTTGGAAGAGGAACGTAAACGGAGGGAATTGGAAGAGCGCGCTGCGGAGGAAGAGCGCAAGCGGCATGAGTTGGAAGCGCGCGCTGCTGCTGAAGAGCGGAAGCGGAAGGAGCTGGAGGCACGCGCTGCTGCGGAGGAGCAACGGAGAATGGAACTTGAGGCGAAGATAGCGATGGAGGAGCAGCGGCGGAAAGAACTGGAAGACCGTCTCGCTGTTGAGGAACGACGTCGCAGGGAGAAAGAAGCTCGGGCTGAGGAAGGACGCAGGCGAGAAGAGCTTGCGGCGCATGCTGAAGAGGAGAAGCAGATCGAAGCAGAGGCGACAGGTCGCGCTGCTGAAGAGCAGAAAATACGAGAACTCTCAGCTCGTTTTGCGCGAGAGCGACAAATGGCGATAGAACCGGGAGCGCCTGTCGGTGGGCGACCGCCGAGACAGCCCATTGAAGAACAGGAAAAGATCAGCGAGATGCGGCGCCAGATTGAAGAACTCACGAAGGCGCTTGAGCAGGAGAAAAAAGCCCGAGAGGAGATTACAAAACGGAACCTTCAAAATGCAGTTAAGCAGCTGCGGGTGGCGCTCGAAGCCACTTGGGTGAATGGTGCTCCGCTTGAGAAAGCCGCGAACTCGCTTCACGAGCTGGCCATTTCACTCTCCATCCCTTCGGAGGTAGAACAATCCATCATCCGGGAAGTGAAGCTCGAGATGTATAGTCGGGCTGTCAAAGAGGTCATCGCGAAACGAAAGTTGCTGCGCAGCTCCTCTTCAACACTGGAATGGCTGCGCAAGGTCTATCAGGTGAGTGTGGCAGAATACCTCGAGAACGAGTCAAAATTCCTGCTCGACCTTGTGGCTGACCAGTACAAGGGAACGATTCTGCTTGTTTCCACGACCATCGGTACAAAGGAGGACCTGACGCCGCGGCTGAAATCTGCTGGTTACGCCGTGGTGCAGGCGGTGACGCCGGAGAACGCCCTCGAAAAAATCGAAAAGATTAACCCTAACCTCATTCTCTGTGACACAGAATTCCCTGAGAGCCTGAGCGGCGTGAAGTTCCTCCACGTGATTCGTGCGAATTCGAAGTTCAGTTTCATTCCGTTTATCCTGATGGGCAAACCGGAGGAGGTTGAACACTTGAAATCGTCGGAGCTCAAGCCGAACGAAGGTGCTGTCAAACGGCCTGTCGACTACGAAGAGCTCACAACGCTCATGAATGAGAAGCTGGCATATTTCCGAGAATACATTTCCGCACTGGCGTAGCACACGCAACCATTGAATAGGCGGTCTTCACAATCTTAAAGGTATCGGGATCATAAGGAGAGCGTTATGAGTAAAGTCGTGTTACTCGTTGAGGATGACGAGGACAACAGAGATCTTGTAAGCTTCGTTCTCGCTCGGAGCAGGATGGATGTCGAGCTGGAACTAGCCGAGAATGGGCAAGAAGCGATTGACAAGGCATTCGCTCGCCCCCCGCATCTCATCCTGATGGACATGCAGATGCCGGTCATGGATGGCTGGCAAGCCGTTCCTATCCTGAAGGCTGACGAGCGTACGAGAGACATCCCGATCATCGCGTTCACGGCTCAGGCGAAGGCGGAGGATAAAGTCCGTACGCGAGAAATTGGATGCGCCGATCACTACTCCAAACCTATGGATCCGGAGGAATTGCTTTCCCTGATCCGGAAGTATCTCAACGAATGAGAACGGTAAACAAGACCCGATTGCTTATCGGACCTGCGTTTCCACTGTTCGCTTTAGGGGTGAGAGTCTTATGCTGCGATCAAAACTGTATTGGCGAGTACTAGCGAATTTCGGATTGTTGCTGGTGATCCTCACAGCAATGACCGCTTTGACGCTGTACATGCTCACTGATATCCAAAAGAACTTCAACCTGGCCTCGGCTGACGTGGAGGCTCTCCAATCTCTTGAGCGCGTCCGCCATTTTGTGAATGATGTGCCAACCGCAGCGAATGAGTACGCCTTTACGGCGTCGCCCGCAGCGAAGATGGTCTACGAGACGGGGTGGAAGGAATTCGATGAGGCACTGGACGGGCTTCGAAAGAGTGTCAGCGACAGCATCTCGATTTCCGATACCAAACGAGTGCGTGATCTGTACTTTGCGTGGATGCAAAATGTCGGTGATCGGCTGGTGCAGTTAGGGGATGAACACCGCACGAAAGGGCCAGTGAAGGACCTTGCAGTGAGGCTCCAGGCACTTATGCAAGTTGAGGCCCAAATTCAGTACATACCGAGGGCACGTCAAATTGTCCGCGATCTGTACCAGAAGCGCCTTGCAACGCAGCCGATCAGTATCCAGCGGGCGACCGGCTTAAGCAGTAATCTCGGCGACTTCATTGTACTCGTCAACGTGCTTCTTGCAGTCTTCTCTGTGGCTTTGGGGTTCGTTCTTACCAGGTCGATCATCAGGCCCGTTCGCGTCCTTCGTGACGGCACGCAGAGCATCATGGCGGGGAAGTTTGAAGCGATCACGCTGCACCGATCAGATGAACTCGGCGATCTCGCAACCGATTTCAACCAGATGTCGGCAATGCTTGGGAACAACTACACGCGGCTGAACGCGTACTCCGAGCTGGTGACGACATTGAACTCCGCCGGAACCATCGAGGAAGTAGAAGAAAAAAGTCTGCAGCTTCTCTGCAAGCACACGCGTTCGTCCGTGGGGGCGTTGTATGTTCTTAACAGAGAATTGAACCGGCTCGAGCTGGTGAGTGGCTACGCCCTTAAGCAGAACGGTCGTGTCGGGAAAGCGCTGGCTGTCGGCGAAGGAATTCCGGGTCAGTGCGCTGCAGAGGTGAAGACGCTTGAAGTTGAGGACCTTTCGTCAGACTCCGCGTTTAACATCGACACGGGACTCGTTGAGCTAGCTCCAAGCTACGTCATTGCTGTGCCCGTGCTGTTCCAGGAAGAGATCCTCGGCGTCCTGGTGCTCGGCGCAACCAGGAAGTTCGGTGAGTTGGAGAAGGAAATAGTCAACAATTCCGTTCCTCAGCTCAGTGTTGCGATCACGAACGCCATGAACTATGACGCAACGCGCAGACTGTCGGTGGAGATCGCGAAACGCAATGAAGAGCTGAGCGCGAAGAACGCCGAAATCGAGAAGGCGTACAAAGTGAAGTCAGACTTCCTTTCCAGTATGTCCCATGAGCTGCGCACGCCGCTGAACTCGATCATCGGATTCAGCTCGGTTCTGCTCGGGCCGAGCGGCGATCCGCTGACGCCGGACCAGCAGATGGCGCTTCAAAAGATCCTCAAGAACGGAAAACACTTGCTTCAGCTGATTAACGATATCCTCGACCTTTCCAAGCTGGAATCTGGACGGATGATATTGAGCGTTGAGAGCGAAGACGTCACTTCCATCGTATCCAACTGTTTGCTCATTGTTGAGCCACTCGTCCAGCAAAAGAAACTAAGCCTGACGCAGGAAATCCAGCCGGGCCTTCCAACGCTGACATCCGATATCGTCAAGGTGCGGCAGATTCTTGTGAACCTTCTCAGCAATGCGGCGAAGTTCACGGAGAAGGGGGGAATCACGGTCAAGGTTAGCCAACAATCGAATGGCATGGTTAACTTTGCCGTGAAAGACTCAGGCATCGGTATCGAGAAAAAGAACTTCAATGATGTGTTCGAGGAGTTCAAGCAGGTTGACAGCAGCAGTACTCGGAAGTATGAAGGAACCGGTCTGGGGCTTCCGATCGCGCGCAGGCTGGCTCGGATGCTTGGAGGCGACCTGACCCTGGAGAGTGAGTACGGACACGGCTCGATCTTCACGTTGACCATTCCGCCCACGTTGCCCCAGCAGCCGCCGGTCGTGCCCCCGAAGCCAATTGAGCAACCGGTCGCGGTGCGCGAAGCACGTGCCTTGGAGAAGCCCATCCAGACGCAAATCGCACCGGGTGAACAAGTCCAAATCCTTTGCATCGATGATGATCCCGATGTCATCGAGATTCTCAGGAAATACCTTGTTCCCGAAGGGTATTCAGTCACCGGAGCGCTCTCCGGCGACGAAGGACTCGAGGTCGCAGCCAAGCATAAACCGTCGTTGATCACCCTCGATATCATGATGCCGAAGAAGGATGGATGGCAGGTGCTTCGTGAGTTAAAGCAGAACCCGGAGACGAGAGACATCCCTGTTATCATTCATTCCATCGTTGATAATAAACCGTTGGCGATGTCGCTCGGGGCCGTGGACTTCATGACCAAGCCTACAGATCCGAAGCGACTCTTGGCTCTTGTGAAGAAGTACTACCACACCGGTGACAAGTTCATCCTGTTGGTCGATGACAATCTGGATTTTGCTCTTGCGTGCAAGGATCTGCTGAAGCGAGATGGATTCGAAGTACGTATCGCGTCAACAGGTGCAGAAGCGCTGAAAACTCTGGGGGAGTCAAACCCGTCGCTGATTCTTCTCGACCTGATCATGCCTGGCATGGACGGATTTCAGGTTATTCACGAGCTCGAACGGAATGACCGGTGGAAGAGCATTCCCGTTGTGGTAATGTCAGGAAAAGAGCTTTCGGAATCCGAGCAGAAGGAGTTGGAAACACATGTTACCGACTTTCTTGTGAAGGACTCGTTTTCGACGGCGGCGTTTTCAAAGACGATTAAGCGAATTCTGAGCGTTGCTCAATCATAGCATATCAGCGAGGTTCGAATGCCAGAATGCGAACCAACCGTTCTTGTTGTTGATGACACGGAAGACAATCTCGACTTGCTCGAGTTTGCTCTAAAGCGCAAGCCAGTGCACATGCTGCGTGCAACCAGCGGCAAGGAATGCCTGGCGATCGCCGAGGAAAAACAGCCGGATATCATCCTCCTTGACATCCAAATGCCTGGCATGGACGGGTTTGAGACATTGAAGAGGTTGCGTGCCAACCGGGCGACGGCAAAGATCCCGGTCATCTTTCTCACGGCTCAGCGAAAGGATCCTGACAGCATCGCCGCCGGCTTGGCGTTGGGAGCGGAACAGTACCTGACAAAGCCGATCGACACCGAGGAGCTTCTCGTGCGCACCAAGATGATGGTTCAGCTCAAAAGGGCTGAAGCGGAGCTCGAGCGCACGAAGGCGGATTTCATGGCGATGCTGGTGCATGACCTCCGCAGTCCTCTCATCGGCGTCAAGAGTGTGATCGAACTCCTTCAGGATTCAGGAAAGGGGACGCCGCTGAACGATGACCATTTTGAGCTGCTGAGCTCGGCTCATGCTTCTTCCGTTAAGCTCCTGGAGCTGGTAAGCGACTTCCTTGACGTATCGAAGTACGAGGCAGGATCCGTTTCCTTTCAGAAGGACGTGGGGCCGATTACGCGTTTCATCGACCCCGTCGTGCAGCAGATGGACATACAGTTTAAACAGCGAAATGTTGTGCTGGTGAAGAACATCCCTGGCGACCTGCCAGCGGTAGTTGCGGATGCCTCCAAGACCGAGCAGGTGGTGATGAATCTTTTGAGCAACGCATTGAAATTCACGAAGAGCGGTGGAACGGTGACGATCGAGGCGGCATCTGCTACGTCCGAAGCAAAGGATGCTGCTCCCGGATCGGGCAAGCGGTTCGTCCGGATCAGTGTGACGGATAGCGGTGTCGGAATTGCCAGGGAGGAGTTGTCGGGGCTCTTCGAGCGCTATAAACAAGCCTCCTCCGCGAAGCTTGTGAAGCAGAAGGGAACCGGCCTGGGGCTGGTCATCTGTAAATTGATCATTGAATCGCAAGGAGGGACGATGAGCGTAGAGAGTGAGCCTGGCAAGCGAACCACATTCAGTTTCATCTTGCCTGTGGCCGAAACCTAGTGCCCCTCCAACTAGTCCATTAGGCCAACATAGGGGCACGGCGCGGCTGCAACTACACGAGATACGGGTATCTGTACAATCGTCTGGTTGCAGACGCACTAGTATCCAATCATTCGATGAGGTGAGTATGAACGAGAGAATTCTGATTGTGGATGACGAGGAAAGTCTGCGCATGTCATTGAAATTCAAACTCAAATCGGCAGGTTTTGACGTCGATGTCGCAGTCGACGGGGAGGAGGCATTGGAGAAACTCAAAAGCAGGCGCGCCGATGTTGTGCTGCTTGACATCAACATGCCCCGCATGAGCGGCATCGAGGCACTGAACCAGATTCGCCAGGATTTTCCCGAAACCGAAGCAATCATGCTCACGGGCTTTGCCGATTTCAGCACCGCTATCGAGTGCCTCAAGATGGGGGCAAGGGATTATCTTGTGAAACCCGTTGACACGACAGAACTCGTGACTCGGGTGCGCTCGCTCATGCGTTCACGAATGTCAGAGCGAACGCTTCAAGAAGTCCAGGATCGCATCTCTTCGATCTTGCCGAACGACCTGGTCGCGCCGTTGCGCAAGATCCAGGATCTTCTCGACCAGGCCTCGAAGCTTGAGAGAGATGCTGACGCGAAGGAGCGGAAGAAGCTGCTCGCTTCCGCCCGCGAGATCATTACAAAGATGGAAACCAATCTGCAGGGGCTGGTGGATGTTTCGAAACGGGTTTCTCTGCTTGAACCACGCGAGCGGGGATAGCGGCCACGGATGGGCACCTTCGCGTGAGATGAGGACAACCTCATGACAGAGCAGACACACGCAAAACTCCTTCGCTACGTCTACAAACTCTCTTTCGACAACGGAGACGAGAAGGAGTTTGAGATACTCCTCGATGAAGCATCACTGGAGCTGCAGTCGGACAACAACGAACCGAAGCCTGACTGGACAAAGCTGAAGTACTCCCAGTGCGAAAACTGCCCCCTCTCCGATAGCGTACAGTATTGCCCCATCGCCGTTAACCTCTCGAGGCTCGTTAGCTCATTTGCTGACGCCGCGTCGTATGAAGCGGCGCTCGTAACGGTAGAAAGCCCTCAGCGAACCTATGTGAAGAAGACAACGCTCCAGAAAGCCCTGAGCGCCATCATCGGTATTTACATGGTGACAAGCAACTGTCCGGTTATGGACAAGCTCCGCCCGATGACGCGCTTTCATTTGCCATTTGCCAACTCTCTTGAAACGTTCTTCCGGTCGATTTCCTCTTACCTCGTTGCCCAGTTCCTGCTGAAGACCAAAGGGACGGAGCCCGACTGGGAGCTGAAGGGGCTGCGGGAGATCTACAAGCAGGTCAACGTCGTCAACAAGGGGATGTCCCAGCGTCTCCTCAATGCCACCAAAACAGACGCCAATGTCAACGCGGTGGTTATCCTGCATTCGTTCGGAGACGGCATTTCCTACTTCATCGACAACGGCCTTGCCGATATTGAGCCCATGTTCGATGTGTTCCTGAAAGGCGATAAGGATTCGTTCGCTGGTAGTGTGCCCCCCAACTGATCTTTACAGTACTCTCCCCCGCTGACATCATTCCTCTTCAGACTCCGCGAAGAGTCCTATTGCATCTCAAAAGTTTGTCGACCCCTAGATCCTGCCAGAAAGCGGCGGCGATTGCGGATCGGCCCAGCATGATTCGGTTGAGACTCGAAATGAAGAAACCACCCCTGGGGGTGGTTTCTTGTTAGGAGTGCCCGGAACGGCAACCAGACGGAATTCACAACTCTGTACCGGGTGTTTGAAATGAAATTGGACTTTCATCGCTGAAAAGAGAAAGAGGTCTCTGTTTACTTCGCAGGTCGCTGTCCGGTCATTTTTGGGGGCGGTCTGGGGTTGGCGTACCTAGGGACCAGCATACCAAAAGTGAATTGACACGCAAGACAAGGGGAGCATTCGGGGTGCACTCAGTGGCCCCAAGGGGAACCTTCTGCACCCAGTAGAACTGCTGGTGGTCACCGAGCTACAGTTACAATAACTATACGGGCAAAAGACCGCGATCTTCAATCCTTTCCCGGCTAATGGATTGATGCGGGGATAGCCTGCATCGTCGAGCTTATCCGATTGATCACTTACTGCTGGTGTCGCCATATGGGAAGTCCTAGGCGCGAAGCGATATGTCGTGGCCCAATTCCGACGAAAACCGCCATTGCTCTGTCAAGCCCCTTTCACGGCCCTTCATCGAAAGCCCGAAACCACACCACACAGTCACAGCAGAGTCGTTCCTGATATTCTCCGATTCGAAGGGATCCAACGCCGGCGGTCAGCAAGCGAAAATGCTTGACTAAAATAAGAATTTTCTTATTTTACTTTGGAGCTGTAAACTATAATAACGCATTTCTTATCTTACCCAAAACCACGCCTTCCCACTACGAGCGTGAATGGCCACGAAGGCACCAAGACTCAGAGTTATCTTACAGGGGAAGGGAATCACTTTTTCAATTCTCCGTGCCTTTGAGTCTTCGTGGCTGATCTGACCTTTACTTGGAAAAGAGAACCCAGATGGACCTGAAGGAATTCAAGTCCGGAACGTATCGTCAGCAAGACCAGTACAAGAGCTTCACTCCTTCTCCGATCAACCACAGTTGGGTGTGGAGCAATTCGAAGATCAACACGCTGTTGGAGGAGGCAAACCATAAACTGGGTTCACTGAATGCTTTCTCCAAACAGGTGCCGAATGTCGACTACTTCATCCGAATGCACATCATCAAAGAAGCGACGACTTCAAGCCGTATCGAGGGGACAAAAACAAATATCGAAGAGGCTCTGCTCAAGGCGAAGGAGGTTGACCCGGAAAGACGAGACGATTGGCAGGAGGTTCAAAATTACGTCGCCGCAATGAACCACGCCGTGAAGCGTCTTGAAAAGGTCCCTGTGTCGACACGTCTCATCAAGGAAACACACAGCGTTCTGCTGAGCAAGGGACGCGGAGCGAGCAAGTTACCCGGGGAGTATCGCAGAAGCCAGAACTGGATCGGTGGGTCGTCAATCAGAGATGCAGTGTTTATTCCACCTTCTCATCAAGAAGTCGACTCGCTCATGAGCGATCTTGAAGAATTTCTCCATAGCGACTCCATTGATGTTCCCAATCTCATTCGGATTGCTATCGGTCATTACCAGTTCGAAACGATCCACCCATTCCTTGATGGCAACGGGCGTATCGGCCGTCTGCTCATCACCCTGTACTTGGTCAGCAAAGGCCTGCTTGCGAAACCGACCCTGTACCTGTCGGAATACTTCGAGAAACACCGTTCAGTCTACTACGACAAGCTGATGCTCGCGAGAACGCAGGACGATCTCGCGCAATGGATCATGTTTTTTCTGGTTGCGGTTGCTGAAACGTGCAACAAGGGCATTGCGACGTTTGAGAAGATCCAGAAGCTCCGTGAGGATGTTGAAGGAAAGAGAATTGTGCGGCTTGGCAAGAGACTTCCGAAAGCGAAGGAACTGATGATGAACCTCTACCGCAATCCGAGGGTCACGTCTGCAGATGTCTCCAAAATACTCAAGGTCACTCCGAAGACGGCGAATGAATTGATCGAGGACCTCGTTGATCTGAAGGTCTTAATCGAGGTCACAGGATACAAACGAAACCGTGTCTTCTCGTTTGCGGAATATGTAAGTCTCTTCTCAGAGTGACGCAAGGTCTTCTCGTCTTAGCAGCAATTGCCGACTTCTCTTGTACGCTGTTCTACTTGTGAAAGTACGAAGCGCCAGGAAAGCCCGGATGGCCTGTTGCCTTCTACTGTGAACTGCCGTAGCTTTGTAGCAGAAAATTTGCCCACCGTTACCGTGGAAACGCCGTAGGCATCATCTTCCAAGTCGCGATTCCCGCCCGAGGAGGTCCTTATGACCGGCCAGACCATTTCGCACTTCCGCATTCTCGAGAAGCTTGGTGAAGGTGGAATGTCCCAAGACGGCCCACGAACGCTCTTGGTGAGTGGTTGCCGTTTTGAGCCTGCCCGCCTCCTTGGATTCAAAATGGCAGGCGGGAGGTGTCGACCATGATTGGCCAAACTATTTCTCATTACAAGATCATGGAGAAACTCGGTGAGGGCGGCATGTCCCAAAATCACCCACGAGCGTTTTGTGCGAGTGGAAGTGATTTTGCGGATCCGCCGTCTTTATGGCGGAGGCGTAATCAATGATCGGCCAAACGATTTCTCATTTCAACATCCTTGAAAAGCTTGGGGAAGGCGGGATGGGGGTTGTTTACAAGGCTCAAGACACCAAGCTCAAGCGCACCGTTGCCCTGAAATTCCTGCCACCTGAACTCACCCGTGACCCCGAGGCCAAGCAGCGCTTCATACACGAAGCGCAGGCTGCCTCAGCCCTCCAGCACACCAACATCTGCACGATCCATGATATTGATTCAACGCCTGACCATCAGCTGTTCATCGTCATGGACTGCTATGCGGGCGAGACGCTGAAGCAGAAGATTGAGCAGCGGCCGCTCACTATCGAGGAAGCCATCGATATCGCAACGCAGGTGGCGCAGGGCCTTGCCAAGGCACACGAGAGCGGTATCATCCACCGTGATATCAAACCGGGTAATATCATGATCGGCAATGATGGTATCGCAAGGATCGTAGACTTCGGTCTGGCCAAGCTCACAGGACAAACGGTGATGACGAAGACCGGTCGTACGGTCGGCACTGTTGCGTATATGTCGCCAGAGCAAGCGCGAGGCGAGGCAGTGGACGGACGTACGGATATCTGGTCGCTCGGTGTAGTCTTGTACGAAATGCTCACAGGCAAGAAACCGTTTGAGAGCGACTATGAGCAAGCTCTCGTCTACTCCATCATCAATCAAGATCCGAAGCCGATGCGCGAGCTTCGGCCTGACGTGCCCGAAGCGCTCGAGAAGATATGCTTGCGGGCGATGGCGAAGGACGTGAAAGCTCGGTATCAAAATGCTGCAGAACTGATCACCGATCTTGAGTCGTACAAGGCGGGGAGCGAATTGTCAAAACCCACCCAAAGGTTTACGACGAGGCGGCGCAAATGGGTATACGGAAGCATGGCAGCAGTTGCGGTTTTTGCTGTGATCGCTGTTGCGATGTACATCCTCTCCTGGTCGAGCGCGACAATCGACTCGATAGCCGTTCTGCCATTCGAGGACCTATCCGGTGATTCCGTACAACAGTATTTCTACGACGAAATGACGATCAGCGTGATCGATGAAATCGCGAAGGTCAAGTCCCTTCGTTCAATCTCGTGGCAATCGGTCAAGAAATTCAGGAAGACTGACAAGTCGATTCCGGAGATCGCGAAAGAGTTAGGGGTGCAAGCCATCGTTTCGACGCAGGGGCGCCGTGGCGAGAAGAACGTCAAGATTTCAGTGAAGCTTGTACACGCTTCACCGGAAAAGACAGTGTGGCAGGAGAATTTTGACAGAAGTCTGGGCAACATTGTTATTCTCCAGAGCGAAGTCGCAAGGGCAATCGTTCGGGCGTCAAACGTGTCCATAACGGCAGAAGAGGCCACAGCCTTGAGCCGCTCCCAAACTGTAGATCCGGAAGCGTATGAAGCGTTCTTGAGAGGTCGGTTTTTCTCCAGAAGTTGGACGGAGGACCGGCTGAAGAAGGCGCTCTCCTATTTCCAGCGTTCAATAGAACTTGAGCCCACATTTGCGGACGCCTATGCAGGACTCGCTGGTGTGTACAACACTATGGCATTATGCGGAATACTTGTGCCCACTGAGGCAGCTTGTAAAGCACGGGTTGCAGCACAGAAGGCTTTGGAATTCGACGAGACATCGTGGGCAGCGCACAATGCGCTTGCCACGATCTTGTTCCAATTTGAATGGAAATGGTCAGAAGCTGAAGATGAATTCAGGCGGGCGGTGAGCCTTAAACCCGGAGGTTCAGGCACGCTCTACGGCGTGTACTTGACGACTATCGGACGCTTTGATGAAGCGGTCAGCGAGTCCAGGCGTGTACAGGAATTGAATCCTGTCTCACCTGACGCATACCTCTACCTGGCATTTGTTTTGTCTTATGCACAGAGGTACGATGAGTCGATCGCACAACTCAAAAAGGCGTTGGAGTTGAATCCTAACTTCGCCAACGCCTATATGATGCTTGGCGTTAATTACGCCCAGATACGGATGTATGCGGAAGCATTGGCAGCCTGCAAGCGAGCCATTCAGTTGATGCCCGAAGATCCGTTTATTCTGGCAGGCTGTGGGTGGGTATTTGCAGTCGCAGGGGAGCGAGCGGAGGCGCAGAAATGCTTGGAGACTCTG
>Ga0194125_10005866_pt1 | contig 18476 bp, 20 predicted proteins | sample TA2KigC250mmetaG_FD_148626 | JGI IMG/M metagenome (GOLD analysis project Ga0194125, IMG submission 148626) | Freshwater microbial communities from Lake Tanganyika, Tanzania - TA2015034 Kigoma Deep Cast 250m | ecosystem: Environmental > Aquatic > Freshwater > Lake | place: Tanzania: Lake...
GTTTTGCCCTGAGACATACAGCCTGGGATTTGTGGGCACTCAGCGATAATATAGCCGTCTGCCCCTTTTTCTAGAATGACCTTAAGAGTCATTGGATCCTCCTCTCGGTTCCTCCATACCTCTCCTCAAAAGAGCGCTGGCGTATGAACTTCACAATGGCATCTAGATCCTCTTCCTCGTGGATACCCATCCCTTCTGCTTCTTGACCTATGCCAATGACCAGGCTCTTGAGTAAGCTTTCGGCCACCTGCGGGCGAGACAGAGAGGGCTTAGATGTCATGTAGCAGTGAAAGGTTTACACCAAATCTAAGCGGATATTTGTAGCAGTTGAACGTTAACAATCGAGCGCATTCACCCATCCGCAGCAGAGTAATTGAAGGTGGGGTCGAATGGGTGCACAGGGCCCTTCAATGGGAAGGGATGGGTCTTGATTTCCTCGAGATCCGCTTCTACATCTGGCTGATGGTAAAGGGTCATCTGTTGACTGGCGGTGTCAATCCGAGCAAGAACATAGTGTTTGGCATAGTCGCTCCCCAATGTAATGTGGTGATTGAGGATATTGACTTGCCCTTGACGGTCTGCCAAGCGGACACAGTGGATGGTGCCAGCTACAATGGGGAGCTGTCTCCGCTGATGTAAACAGAAGTCAGGTGGCAAAAGCTGAACCGAAACATCAGGCCAGGAGGCTCGCATCTCGGCTGGCGTGTGGTTCTGGATAGCTGGTAGCTGACGCTGATTGCGAAAGTAGTCCAAGAAATCAGGGTAAGCTGCCCGAACCTGAGGCACGGTCTCGAATAGCTTCCGTGACCAAAAGAACTGGTCACACTCGCCATGGAAACGTTCTGCATAGCCATTGCGCTCAGGGGTGTAGAAAGGAATGAACCAGACCTGTACCCCAAGCGCCAAGCAGAGACGCACAACCCGTCCCAGGCGATGAGCCCACCGCCCACCGATAAAGGTCATCTCGTTATCGAACTGGACGATGTGGGCCAAGCCAATCGTTTTCCAGCCTTCAACCAAGAAGCTCAGGGCTGTATCCGTTGACTTGTCATCAGTGACTGCCCCGTAGGGGTACCAGCAAGCCACATCGACCAGGTGAAAGAAGTTGAACCTTTCACCGCCTTGGAGTACTCGGGGCCAGATGTCTACTTGATGAACTGAGTTCAGACCATCCACAATGGGACGTGGACAATAGCCAATGGACTTGATAGACTGGGTAATCCGCTCTGCTTTCTTTAGAATGTGGTGGATGGTTGTCCAATGTGGAACCTCAATCTCGAGCCGCTGCAATTCGCGGACTACTTCGCGAGCACCAATCCCTTGAAAGGATGTCCCAGTTTGTGCTTGTTTAACCAGACGGTCTCGAGTTTCAATAGCCAGTTCTTTCAACCAATCTGGTGTGGTATGACTGGGTGAGTGTTGACTCCGTTGGTCTGCTAACCCCGACACTCCATCAGCTTGAAACCGTTCCAACCACTTGTAGTACCAGACCCGGCTTCGATTCAGTTCAGCACATACATCCGTGATTGACTCACCTTGCGCTACCCTCCGGATTGCTTCTATTCGCCGTTGTTTTTCATCCATAGCAGTAACCTCCTTTCTCCTAAAGGTTACCACTATGTGTAAACGATGGGTACTACAAAAACGCGCTTAGATTGTAACGTTCCGCTGCTACATTTTGCCTGTTAACGATGCCTACTACACGACAGGTAATATCTACCCTCCATCTTGCATTTGTGACGCGGGAAAGCCTGTCAACTTTGATAACGAAAAAACCTCCATTCCCTTGGCCTTATTTCGGACGCACCTAGTTGTACCTCCGCGTCTAGTTTATCACTCACTTTCCCCATCCCTTGGCCAAGCCATACCACCGCGTGAGTCCAAGGCCCCCCTCGCCACTGCGCGTTCGGGGCGCTTCGTTTGCTCTGCGATGTGTGCTGCTGCGGCTTCCGGCTAGTCATCATGGACAACTAATCAGTGATAAACCTCGATTTTCCATCGCGCATTCTGAAACCTAGAGAACTCATTGACTGTCACTATCAAGTACTCTATTCGCAGGTCAAGGGGAGTCCCTGTAAAGGCTACTACGCACTTCCAAAGCTCTCCAGGGTCAAGCGCACCAGATCCACAATTCCAGTCAGACGATGGCCGACGTTCATAACGCTTGCCTAAATTATCCTCTAAAGAGAAGGTTGCAGATGAGCAGCTGACAAGAAGCGGGGCTGAGGTGTTGTTCTTCAGGATGAAGGTAATACCTGTCCGTATATCTCCGTCATAACCTACCTCATCCAATGTCAGAATCACGCCATTTTGCTTCCAACTTTGACCTACTGCTAGCACAGATCCAGGTGGGGTATTCTATGGTGCTGTAGGTGTAGGTTGTGGGGTCGCCGTAGCTATGATGATCCATGGCGTTGGCGTTGGTAGTTTCGGACGTGGCGTGGGGGTTGGATAGGGTGTATGTGTAGGATAGGGTGTGTATGTAGGATAGGGTGTGTTGGTGGGCGCGGCCGTCGCGGTAGGTGCGGGAGTAGACGTGGCGGTTGGCGCTGGCGTTGGTGTGCTCGTTGCAGTTGGCAAAGGGGTCGGGCTAGGTCCAGGCGTGATAGTTGGGGTTGCTGTTGGGGTCAAGACTCTGACCTCGGCGAGCCTGGCCTCAATTTCAGCCAACTTGGCCTGGACATCCTTATAGTTCGGATCGCCTACAATCACTTGTTCAAACTCCGCCCTGGCCTGTTCCCACCGCTCCAAGTCGAAATACGCCAATCCCCGTTGATACGCTGACTCTGCTGCTGAGATTCGAGCCTCAGCAAGGCGTGTGGCGGCATCTTTGTACCCTGGCTCAAGTACCACCACTTTGGCGAATTCTTCGATGGCCTTCTTCCAGTCGCCGGCTGCTGCGAAGGCGATGCCGGCATCATAGGCACGCTGGATTTCGGCCGCCTTGGCCTCCACTGTGGCTTTGGTCTGATCAGCGGCAACCTGCGCGTCTAATGTGGCCTGCGCCAATTGCATCGCAATCTGCTGTTAGCGCTCGCGCTCCGGCCCGATGACAAACACCACTACGGCCAGTGCAATAGCCAGCACCAGAACAAGAATGATTGCTAGCCACAGCACAGATGACCGCGATCCACGAACAGATTTTCTTTGAACCATTGCAGTTCCCTCCTTATTCCAATATGATCTCGAACAGGTCCTCACCCGCTGAGAACATCCGCGAGGTGAGCGGCTTCTTCTTCGCTTCCTGTTTGCGCCGCTGGTAGTCGGCGTGGATTTCGATCTCGGCAATCTCGCCAGGGTGGCAGCCGAAGGTGGGCTGGGGGATGCTCAGCCATGGGACCAGTGGCTCCGCCCGGCCGTGCAGGTAGCCGCGCTTGCTCTTGTTTTGGATCAGTAGATGCAGCACGGTGGGCTTCTTCCAGAGCCGCGGCAGGGGGCCGTAGCCCAGGTCGCCTACCACGTCCATGGTGTTGCTGTCGTACCTGGTGGGCGGTTCGGTGCCAGCCGCCCGCAGGAAGGTCTCCAGGCCGATGTTCTGGTCTGCCAGCCGGCGACACCCTGCTGCTGTTTGGGCCAGCGTCGTGTCCCCAACGAAGTGCAGGAAGGCCTCGATGCGGCCACTGTAGAGGTGCCGTGTCCCGGCCGCCCAGTCGGCGTCGCAGAAGTCGCGCAGCTCTTCCACACTGCTGACCTGGCTGGCAGGATCGGCCGGGTCCAGGGGGAAGGGAACGTCCACCTCAATGGCGACGCGACTCGCTGGTTTGCCCCACGACGATTCCACGATGATGTTCCCTGTATGCCTGCCCCGCGTGGCGATCTGGGTCGTGTCCACACTGAAGGCCACCACGATGCTGCGACCCTTGCCCAGGACCACGCTCTGGCTGGCCGGGTCAACGGCGATCCAGGGCTGGGGGCTGGTCACCGTCCCATGCAGGGTGCCCCCGCCCGCATTGCTAACAGTTACCTGACCACGGGCCTTAGCCCCGTAGGTCAGCTTTCCAAGATCCACCTCCGCAGGGTCTATCGCGGGTCTTGGTTCCTCCACGACCTTCAGCCGCACGGCCACCGCCTGCTGGCCGCGATTGGAGAGCACCGTCACCGTGCCTCCGTAGTCCACAGGCATCTCCGTGCCGGATAGGGAAGCGGTATTGACCTCAACGTCAATCTTCTGCTGCGTCCCGGCCAGGCAGCCGAAGTTGGCAGGACGGGCCGAGAGCCAGGCCGATGGCTTGACATCCAGGTTGCCGTGCAGGTATCCTCGCCCGCTGTTGGAGATGACCAGTGGCAGAGCCTTGGTGTCGCCCCTGCGCAGGGTGCCGAAGTCCAGGATGCCCTTGTCCACCGTCAGGATAGGCAGGGAGCGGGTGGGGTCGGCCGTTTCTAGGAACTCCTCCAGTGCCGCTGAGGAGTCGCTGTGTCTGGAGCGGATAGCCTGAGCCTGTGCGGCCAGCTTGTCCTGGCCCAGGGAGCGCAGCCAGGGCTCGAACTGGCCCCGCCAGAAGGCATCCTTGCCATCGTCCCAGTAGCGATCACACCCGCCGACCAGTTCCTTGACGTTGTGGGCCTGATAGCCGGAGCGCTTGAAGGTGAACGGTTTTGGGCGTGCCATCGGCCTGCCACAGACGTGGCAGAAGGTAGCCCCGACGCGCACGCTTGCCCCGCAGTCAGGATAGGGGCAAAGTACAGTAGGGACTGTGGGGGCTTTAGCCTTCAAAGCCAGCCACATCTGCCCTGCCGTTTTGTATCGCTGAGCGGGGGCGATGCTCATAGCCTGCAAGATGACCTGCTCGGTGAGCGGAGAGATGTTGGGATTCAGATAGCGGGGCGGTTTCAGCGTCGCTCCGGAGTGGGCGATGTCTATGGATTCCGGCGGCACCTGATCGGTCAGCAGGTTGTACAGCGTAGCGCCCAGGGCATAGACATCGGAGTAAGTGTCGGTCCCCGTGCCATACTGCTCGGGCGGCGAAAAGCCTGGCGAGTAGCCTCGTGCTGCGTCACGTGTCTTCTCTGTCTTCCCGCCAATCTTGGCGATGCCGAAGTCCACCAGCTTGACCGTCTTGCCATCTGGAAGCAGACGGATATTGGCTGGCTTGATGTCACGGTGGATAACCGGACGAGGCTGGTATGCGTGCAGGTATTCTACGGCATCGAAGATGGGTTCCATCCAGGCCAGCACCTTGTCTTCAGGCAGCGGCCCCGATCGGTCGAGGATGTCGCTGAGGTCTTCCCCCTCCACGTACTCCATGACCATAACATATTGCCCGAGGGCTCGATGAAGCTGTCCGTGACGCGGACGAGATGGGGGTGATTCAAGTTCTTCAGGATGCGAGCCTCTATCTCGAACTGGGCCTGGGCACCGGGTGAGGTGTCGAAACTCTCTTTGATAGCGCAGGGCTTTTGGATGATCAAGTCGGTAGCCAGGTACACATAGCCGAAGCCGCCTGTGCCGAGCAGTCGCTCGATGCGGTAGGTGTCATTCTTGAGAGTGATACCAGGTGGTAAAACGGGAATTTGTGCCATGACTCATCTCCTCTTTACTTTGCTCTTTGTGTCTTCTCTGACTGGCGTGTTGGTTCACGACGAAGAAGTGAGCAGATTTGACAGCAATCAACTCTCCTGCAAGTTTTTCTCTCTACCATCCATAGACCTCGATCTCCGCCAGTCCAGTATTTGGTCCATCCGCCCGATCAACAGTAAATTGTATCCACTGCACAATCTTGGGTTTAAAAACAAATTTCCTCGCAGAGCCATCGTTGGGAAGTGCACCTGTGCGGAGTGTAGTGCCATCGCTGAAAGAAAGAGTACCTTCCAAAATATGATCATATAGGTTCGGCCTATCGTACAGAACTACCTGGTTGATATGCCTTGGCGTGGTGAATGTGATCTTCAGCCAAGCGCCCGCCTTTTCACCATTGGTTGCCCACTCGTTGCAGGGAGCTACAGGGTAGCCTGAGACGACTCCATCAATAGCGCGAGAGCCCTGGTAGCACTGCCCTCCCTGCTCAGGAAATACTGAAGACACTTCTACTCTGCCCTCAGGAGCAATATTTGCTGGAACAATTACCAACGGTATTGGAGTGTCAGGCGCTGTCGTTGGCGTCAACGCCCGGATCTCTGCCAGCTTGCCTTCCACCTCACTTAACTTGGTTTGCACCTCCTTGTAATTTGGGTCCACCTCAAACACCTGCTCCAATTCCGCTTTTGCCTCCTCCCAACGCTCTATGTTCATGTATCCCAGCCCCTTCTGGTAGTGGGCTTCCAAGGCTTCGGCTGTCGCCGTGGCAGCCACAGAGTGGGCCATATCAGTGGCTTCCTTTTGCTTGGCCTTCACTTCTGCCAGCCGAGTTCGGGCATCTTTGTAGGTGGCATCAATCCTGATAGCTTGCTCAAACTCGGCAAGTGCTTTGTCCCAATCCTCCACCTTCTGGAAGACAATGCCAGCCTGGTAGTGCTGCTCCACATTCTGCTCCTTCTGAAACTGGGGATAGATCACCAGCACGACCACCGCTAACACGGCCACTACGAGCACGGCGATGACGATCAACAGCCATATAATGGGTGCACGCGCACCGACGACTTTTGTTCGCTGAGGCATTTTCTTTTCCTCCCTCTTGCTTCTTTCGTGATTGTATTGGAAACACGGCGGTTTCCAGGATTCAAACGATTCCATGCGGGACTGCTTCTTGACAAAAAGCAGCGTCAAGGTTACAATGTTCATAGAGCAAAAGATGGGCTTTTATGAATACCAGAGGGCGGGTAAGCAATGTACACCATTCAGCTTGAACTCCGAGACGAATTGGCCGAGAGGTTGGCCCCATATCATGACAAATTGCTGGAATTGCTGGAGCTTGGCCTCCAGGAATGGTTGGAACGCGAGCAACAGGAGCACATAGCCCCGCGGGAACGCCTTCTCCAGGTTTTGGCTACATCCGATAACATAAAGATGCCCAGGCCATACACTGGCGAGAGGCCGTACGTTCGCCACACTCCTGTCCCCATCACCGGCAAACCTGTCAGTGAACTCCTCATTGAGCAGCGGGGACCTCTATGACAAATACTGTGCAACTGGCTGCTGCTCTGACCCTGAACAGCGTGTTGACCCAGGCGCAATTTCCTCCCCTCACATTCATCGTGGCAGATGACGGTCTTCTCACGGCTGCTCCGGATGAGGGCCTGACCACGGACAATCCGAATTGGCATCCATAGGCTCTGCGACCAAGGCAACCCGATGCCTGCTGACGGCAGCCTACTCTCTACTTTGGTAACTCCGGAAGGGACTCAACAGTCATCCCCATTAGCATAATGCCTGGGTCAATGGAACCTGTGCCATCCAAGGACATGTCTTCTACCATTACTCCAACCAGAGTGCGAGCTTGATACTGCTCTGGTAGTGGAACCGTGAGCATGTCAATTGTCGCGCGGCCTCCCCACATCTTTGACCTGCCGGACCAGGCCTGCTGGACTCCCAGATCAGTGACGACAGTTACGTAATCTGCTTGCGTATCCAGATAGTAGTCCCGAATGTTTTGTCCGATCACAAGCTCCTTGGTGAAACTTGAACCGTCGTCGAAGCGGAAGATCAGTCGGCCCATTGTCGCGTTGGCCGGTTTCGGACAAACCGCGTTCAGCAGAAAATACAATGCCCTCGGATAGCTTACGTTCATAAGTATTTCCCCACTAGTAGGGTTAGCTTCATGACCATCGCAGCCTTGTGTAAGAAACATGTTGTCGCCAGCAGAGGGTACTTGAAAAGGTATGCCTCCCAGGGGGGTGAGACCCACTGGTGGATCAGCGAAGTACGCATCAAGTGTGAAATTCGCCAAAGAAACCAGTGGGACGAATTGAAAGGTGCGTTGTACAGGCGTCGGTGTTCCAGTGCGCATTTCTGATAGTCTCGCCTTCAGTTCTGCTAACTTCCCTTGCACCTCTTTGTAATTCGGATCCACTTCAAACACCTGCTCCAGTTCGGCCTTTGCCTCCTCCCAACGCTCTATGTTCATGTATCCCAGCCCCTTCTGGTAGTGGGCTTCCAAGGCTTCGGCTGTCGCCGTGGCAGCCACAGCGCGGGCCATGGCATTTGCTTCTTGCTGTTTGGCCTTCACCTCTGCCAACCGAGTTTGTGTGTCCTTGTAGGTCGCATCAAGCGCGATGACCTTCTCGAAGGATTCCACTGCCTTGTCCCAGTCCTCCACCTTTTGAAACGCTACCCCCGCCTGATACTGTTGCTCCACCTCCTGCTGCTGTCGGTAGCTGGGGTAGATAATCAGCCCCCCAGCTATCAGACCTACCACCAGAATCGCAGCGATGAAGACTAGGAGCCACAAAGTGATTGGTCTCGTGCCTGTGACCTTTGTTCGTTGGGGCATGTTTCTCTCCTTCAGTGCACAAATAGCTTGATCACGGGTTCAAGTAGATCATTTGGTCCTTCAGCATCTCAACTATCAAAGTTCCCCCATTCCCGTTATGAGTACCAGTGTCGTTGTCCTGGAGAAACACGCGATAGTACCCCGGCTTCTGATAGGTGCGGATTCTGAATTTTTGGTCACCATTGAGATTCTGCTCGTTAACCACAAGCTCACCTTCGGGATCGAATATCTGTACGATGTCAAGTCGCCCATTACCCTCATCATCCCCGCAGTTTTCGACAGTGACATCAATGAAAGGCTCATCCTGCAAGTGCAAAAACCCTTCCCAGTAGGTGAATTCTCCATTCGTAAACCATCCAGCAGGCAAGGACTGATTGGACTTTAGTAAGTTGACCTCACCAGGATGCCGATCTTCTGGCCGAGGGGTTGCAGTAGCCGCTGGCGGAGTAAGCGTATTCGTCGCGAGAGGGCTAGGTGTCACCGTAGGAATCAGCTTGGCTATCTCTGCCTCAACCTCCGCCAATTTGGCGTGCACCTCTTTGTAGTTCGGATACACCTCAAACACCTGCTCCAGCTCCGCCTTTGCCTCCTCCCACCGCTCCAGGTTCATGTAGGCCAACCCTTTCTGATAATGCGCTTCCACTCGTATCAAGGCTTCAGCTGTAGCCGTAGCCTTTGATTCTTGGGCTTGCAGTGTGGCCCTGGCTTGCGCAGTTGTTGTGGCTGCCACTGATGTGACTTGCGCTATTTTTGCTTCAACTGTTGCTGCAGCGGCGGTAGCCGCGGCCTGCGCTTGTGCGGTAGCAGTGGCCTGAGAAGCTTTGGCTTGCATTGTCGCCAGCACTTCCTGTTGCTTGGACTTCACCTCTGCCAACCGAGTTCGTGTGTCTTTGTAGGTAGCATCAATGGCAACGACCCTCTCGAAGGCTTCTACTGCCTTGTCCCAGTCGCCGACATCTTGAAATGCCACGCCAGCCTGATAGTGCTGCTCTACTTGCTGCTGACGCTGGTAGTTGGGATAGATGAAGAGAACGATGATCAGCACGGCCACCAATAGTATCAGCACAATGAGGATGCTGAGCCAGATGAGCGCTGGACGTCGGCCTGAAATGGTGTGTTGTTGAGACATGTTTTCCTCCTCTATTTTTGAGATGATTGACTCTATGGCAACCGGGCTCCACATCGCCCGCAGAAACGGCTGGTTGGCCGAGCCGCTGGCGTTCCGCAGCGTGGGCAGATACGAATACCTGGCGGTGTGGGCGGACCTGGTGGTTGTCGGTGCCGTCGCCGGCGTACCAACACCCATGCACCTACCCCGCTCAGGATCAAGAGCACCACACCAATGACCACTGGGCTGGGAATGCCCGATGCCTGCCCCAGCTCCACCACGCGGGGGTTGCCTGGAGTGCCAGGAGCGGGGTGAGAAGGAAGGCCAGCACCAGTGACAGAAATACGGCCTTCCACCAGTACCTGTTCTGAAAGGCATGTCTTGAGAGAAGCTTGTTCATCATTATCTCCTTCCTGAAATATGAATAGTGGTCAGCCATTGAGTCCTGAGTTGAGGATCACAAGTCTGCGAATAGGCGAATTGGCTACGGTGTCTCCTTAAGGATCGGCGGCAGGTACAGTTTCCAGGCAGAGAGGGTGTTTGTGCCTGTTCAGGATGCGCTTGGGCCTGTAGAACTTGTACTCGACAGCCATGATCTCAGGCCCAGGCCATGAGATCATCTTGGCAGAGCCGGCTCTAGCCAGTCATCTGCCACCCAACCGATGAACCCGTCCTCATCCTGCAGCCGCCACCAGACGTAACCATCGGCTTTTTCAGGACCTTCCAGTACTTTGAGAATCGTCCCATCTTTGACTATGGCGAGGCGAGCATAGTTCAGCCCAGGACCAGAGCGGTAGCTCATGCCGCCGGCTTCGGCGCCGACTACCTTGACGTAGCCACCGACGGCGATCCCGCTGGGGACAGTCGGGGTAGGCGTCGGCAGAACCGGTGTAGTAACCATCGGCGTTGCTGTGGGAGATAGCGGCATCACAGTGGGCTCTCCAGGTGTTGCTGTGTGCGTCGCCCGCACAACTACTGCAACCGGTGTCGGAGTCGGCTGTGACTTGATCAACCCGCCTGCCATTACCAGCACAACTCCCACCAATAGGATCACGGCGGCTATCAGCAGGAAGGGTGTGAGTTGCAGCGAGCTAGGCCGGACAGCAGTAGGAGCGGCGACGGTTGGCTGAGGAGACGGAGGACGAGGCGGTATCCTACCTGATAGAGCCCGCCGCATCTCCCTGGCCGTCTGATACCGGTGATCAGGATAGACCTGCATGGCCCGCAGCACCGCCCGTTCTGTGTTCTCCGAAAGCTGTGGGCTTAATTGTCGGGGCGGGATTAAAGCACCCGGAGTTAACATCCGTTGGTGAACATCTGGCGGGGTGACATGGGTTAGCAGGTGGTACAGCGTGGCCCCCAGGGAGTAGATGTCGGACCGGGCATCGGTATGGCCGGCGCCGGCGTACTGCTCCAGCGGGGCGTACTCTGGCGTCCCCAATCCCCGCAGTGCAGTCTTCGTCCGTGGGTCCTTGGGGTCCAATAGTTTGACGAGCCCGAAATCCACCAGCTTGACCTTGCCCTGGGGGGTCAGGCGGATGTTACCCGGTTTAATGTCTCGGTGAATGATAGGCTTCGGGTGCTGGCCATGCAGGTATTCCAGGGCATCCAGTACCTGCTCAGTCCAGATCAACACCGGCTTCTCAGGCAGCGGCTTCCCGGTGCGCTGTAGGGTGCTTTCCAGGTCTTCGCCTTCCACGTACTCCATCACCAGGTATTGACGGCCTGTGCCCGGATCGGTGAAGTGGTCGCTTACCCGCGGGAGGTTGGGGTGCGAAAGCTGGGCCAGAATGCGCGCCTCCTGCTCGAACTGCTGGCGAGCTTCAAGGCTGATCTGCAGATTCTCCTTGACTGCCATCTGCACCCCCAGGCGATTGTCCTCGGCCAGGTAGACGCGGCTCATTCCACCCTCGCCCAGCAGGCGGATGATGCGGTAGCGCCCACCTAGCACTGTCCCGGCGGGTAGTGCGCTTAGCCATGACATTTGTTGCATCAGTTCCCTCGTCTTTCTGTTAAGTCCATCATGCTATCTTGTCATCGTTAGATTGGCCGGAACACTACAACGAATTTGGAATAAAGCGAATCGAGAGCAGGGAATTCGTTTGTTTCTCAATTCGTTGTAGTGTTGTTTGGCAGCCACGTTCAACCGCTCGGTAGCCTTGGTCGAAATCCAACAATGTCCAGCTAGTGTCAACTCAAGGCTCAAAGGCGCGTCCCCGGGCCACCACGCGGACGGGGCTCAGAGCTCAAGTCTACGCTGATGATCACGAAACCCGAATCGGCGCCAACAAGTCTCTTCTCTTGGATCCTCTCTGCTTGATCATTGCTCCAAAGCTGACAGCGCTTCCTGAGCCCGGCTGGCATACAATTGCTGGAATCGCATTGGCCCTGCACGCTCTATCGCCAGTCGAAAATACTCGATGGCCTGGGATACCTGACCCCGGTCCCGGTAACATGCTCCGATCACATAGAGGGCCGGCGCCAGTTGAGGCTCAAGCTCCACGACACGATGGGCTGCCGTCAGCGCGGCCTCTATATCCCCTTGATCATAATACACCAACGCCAGAACCTCGTGGGCGGAGGCGGAGTCCGGGTCGAGCGTGAGGACAGCGTTCGCTTCGCTCAGTGCCCCCTCCAGGTCTCCAAGATGGTATAGCGTGAAGGCCAGGCTCGAACGCATTTCCGGGTTGTCAGGGGCCAGCTCCAGGGCCTGCCGGAAAGCCGATTCCGCCGCCGCCAGGTCGTACTTCTGCAAGTGGACACGTCCAAACATCCAATAGACCTCTGCTGACTGGTCATCCAGCTCTTTTGCTCTATTCAATGCCTCCAGTGCCTGATCTAGCTCCCGTTGGCAAAGGTGAGCAGATCCCAAGAAGGTGTATCCTAAAGCGAGCTCTGGCTCAGCCGCTGTCGCATCCTGAAAGTGGAGAACAGCCGCAGCACAATCCTCTTTCGCCAGGCTGATCAGGCCCATTCCTAGATACGCCTCGACTCGACTGGCATCTCTCCGGCGAGCCTGTTGAAAAGCTTGCTCTGCCTCTTCTATCTGTTCCATCTGCATCAGTGACACCCCTTGCTCTACCAGCACACGGTACTCGTCAGGGCCTACGGCCTTTACCACCAGTCCAACCAGCAAGCCAAACGAGACCAGGCTGACTGCCGTAGCCAGACCGCCCCATAGTGCGATTTTCTTGATCCGGCCCCGCCGTTTGGCTGTGTCCGTGGGGATAGTACTCAGATCGCCAGCCGGCGTCCTGGGTGCGATATCGGGCAATTGCCGCAGCAGGGTGGTGTACGAAACCTCTGGTTCCCCTCCCCCGCCCAGAGATGCCAGCCGCTCTTGCACCTCGGCCCGTGTCTCCTCATCATTAGCTGCGGCTTTCCATGCCCCTTGCCAGGCGGCGATGGCGGCGTATCTCTGCCCCTTGTCCTGGTAGATCACACCCAGATTGTGCCAGGCCCCATACAGATCAGGCTTGAGCTCCAGCACCTTTCGGAAGGCTGTTACAGCCTCTGCTTGCTTACCCCCTCGCACTGCCTGCACTCCCGCTTCAAGTTGCACTAGAACCTGCTCTACGGCAAGCTGTTCATCCGGTGGTCGGCGCCGCGTGATCAGTCCCCAGAGATTGCGCAGGGCCTGGAAGCCGTCCAGGGGTGGGATAGGCAGAAGATTGAACAGAGCCAGGCTCATGTTCGCGTTTAGGACATAGCTGGTCAGAGCAGCCAGGAGAACACGCCAGCCCCATGGGTCTCCTTCCTCGAAGAAGAGGACGTCCCACACCTGAGTGTAGTTTGCTCCCACCATCCCGGCGACGATGCTGGCCACCATTGACACCGCCATCATGCCAACCAACACGAGACCCGCCAGTAGCGCGTTGGCCGCTACGCCAGCGATAGAGACCAGGAAGCTGTTCCAATCGCGGTGCTTGAAGGCCCCGGGGCGAATGCGGACCGGCTTGGCCCAGCCAATACCCAGGAAGATGAAGGCTAGCAGGCCAATCCAATGCACATGCCTGATGGGATTCAGAGTGAGGCGGCTGCGGTTCTCTGCGCTGCGATCACCCAACCAATAGGCCATCAGCGCATGAGCCAATTCATGGATCGTGAAGCCCAGGATAATCCCTGGCAGCCATAAGATGTCAACCAGTGTAGGAAGGCGTGGATTTAGGAAAAAGGGACTCATTCGCACCTCTTTTATCGCCAGGTGCTCCCGTTCACTCCAGTCATCCAAGGAGGCATCTGGCATCGTGTCATAGATGGATAAGCAATTCGCTGGTGTTAAATAGTTCGTCCATGGCCAATAATCGCAATTCTTCAACTTGCTCAGGGGCAGGGAGTGGTGCAACCCATTCCCCACTTGTACTGTTACCCTGGTAGAGTTCGAGGGCCTTGACTCGAGGTTGTCCCAGTCGGCGGTACTCCAGCCGAACGTAGGCTACCCCCGCGGGGTCGTCCGCCTGCACGATCAGTTGCTGGTGCTGGCCATCGTAGCGCCAGGACAGGAGCGGCGGCTGAAAGTCGTGGGCCTCCACCTGGCCCTGCCAGGAATAAACCCCTGTCTCAGGGACGATCACCCGTTCCTGGGTGCAGAACTCCTGCAACGAGCCTGCACCAGACAAGGTCAACCTGATCCCGGCTGGATGTGCCGGGCCGAGACCATAAGCTCCTTGACTGGCCGGATTGACCACCGACCGAAGGCGACGTTGATCGAAACCAGCCACACGGGCCGTCACCGCATCCACAGTGACCGGATCGAAACCGATCACGACCGTGCCCAGAGGACGAGGGTGCGGTTCGTACTGGCTGGCTTCTCCAGCCGCGATGCCGTCTACGATAGACAGGTATCGTCGCTGGCGCTCTGGCTGCAGCACACCCGTCCGGTCTGCGTAGAGCAAGATGCGGTTCAAGTCGGCCATGGAACGCCAGATGGTGTCGTTCTCCAGATACTCCCCCCGCGCCCCCATGGCCAGATCAACGTCGGACGTGTGCGCACAGTCTTTCAGGCGACCGTCCCCGTAACCATCCCAGGACGGGATGATGCCCAGCATGTTCTTCATGTTCAGCGTCAGCCCCCCAGAGCAGTGTACCTTGATCTTGGGTACGCTGATCACGACATCGGCCTGCAACACCGTCGGGGCGATGCGATAGCTGCCAATGCCGGGGTCGCCACCAGGACGCAATTCACCGCGATGGGCATCATACCAATGTCGGTTAACGCCGTGGAAAGCCGAAATCTCCTCCAGGTCAATCAAGGGTGTACTCTTTGGTGCTGCCTTGTTCAAGTCCTCCAGCACGACTGGGACGCCATGCGCTTGTGCCAGGTGCTGTACCATCTGCTGGATGCCGGTGTTCACCACCAGGCGGTCGAAGACACCCACCGCCCAGGGACCTTCGCCAACGATGATCCGTCCAGCAGGGCCACAGGCCAGATAAGCGTAGTCAATCACAGCGCGGATCACCGCCGGGTGGGTGATCTTGCCTCGATCCCACAAGGCGTCGTCAACCAGGTTGGGCTTAATGAGCACTGTGTCGCCGGGCTGCACGATCCCAGCCAGGGGGTTCCAATCTAGCTCTCCGTATCCCTCGGGGTGGAGAGCACACAACGCCTGCCGCACGAGATCGTAAGCACCATTCATAGAAGCGTGCGGATCTTTAGGGAAGGGGTACTCCGGATGAATCTGAGACGGGTCAAACGGCGGTATGATCGGATAATCAACTGCCTGTGGGTTGTAGGCTACGATCACCGGAGAAAGTGTGTCCTCGGCCAGGAGCTCCTCCACCACGGGAGTAGGTGTCGTGGTCGAAGTTGAGGTAGGAGTGGAGGTCTCGGTAGACGTAGGCTCAGGTGTCGCCGTGTCGGTAGGCGTGGAGGTTGGAATCTGGGTGGACGTAGGCTCAGGTGCCAGTGTGGCAGTGGGGCTGGAAGTCGGAATCGAGGTGGGCGTAGGCTCAGGCGTCAATGTGGCGATAGATGAGGCCGTAGTTGGGGGGGCAGTAGGAAGTTGGGATAGGCGTTCTTCCACTGCTCGTCTGGCACAGCTTGCGGCTCCCAGGACGCTCGCCAGCCCCAATCCACACAGGCGCAAGAACTTTCGCCGGGATACTGTTTGTCTGTTGGCCTGCTGATGCGTTTGCATTCTTCTACTCTAGATCCATCAGAACCAGATTGCCCAACAAGGTGGGATTACTGTACGTGGTACGGTTGGGCGAGGTAGAGACCATACACTCCTGTTCAGAAGTGCCGGGCGTATCGTTGTCGCTCAAGCTCAAGGCGAATCCATAAGCCCTTTCGGGCTGGGGTTGCACTCCCAGCACCCACCAGGGGATCGCCGCTTCCAAGACATAGCCGTTGGCAGTCTGGCGGGCAGCCATCTCTATCATCGCCCCGCTCCTCTCCGACGGCAACCAAACGTAGGCCTCAGGCGGACGGTCGTCAAAGTTGCCGGCTGAGAGTCCGATCTGGTGATCGTCGTCGCTCAGTTTGTCCTCGGCAAAATCCGCCTCCAGTTCGGCGTCAAGCTGTATCTCGATATCGTCGCCCTTGTACATCGTCCGCCCGCTCTCATTTTGTACGTGCTGGTCGTCCGTCACCTCAACCCCTACGTAGAGATTGTCAGTGTCCCAGGTGATGAAGAAGATACCGCTCAGATCCCGCCAGCCTTGCCAGTTTTCGGGCTTGAAGACTGGATTCTGGATGCTATAGGACTTTTCCCTCCACTCCTCCAGGTGGCCGTCAATGTAGGGCGGTCGCTCTGTTCGATAGGCGAAGATGATCTCACCGCTGCTCTGGCGCAGCCGCAGTCGGCTGGCCACCTGTGCTTCTCGCTCGGCGCGGGTGAGTGTCGGTGTGGGAGAAGGTCGCACCGGGGTCGACGTGGGCGGGATGGGAGTGTCGGTAGCTGGCACAGGCGTGGGTGTGATGACAATGATGATAGGAGTCGGTGTAGGTGGGATAGGTGTGTCGGTAGCCGGCACAGGCGTGGCAGTGATGACAACGATGATGGGGGTAGGCGTCGGCGGTACGGGCGCAGTGGCTCTCAGCGTCGGTGTGTGTGTCGGCCGCACAACTACGGTAGTCGGCGTCGGCTCTGGCCGTGACTTGATCAGCCCACTTGCCATTACCAGCACAACTCCCACCAGCAGGACAACCATGGCTACCAGCAAGAACGGCATGAATCGGAGTGGGCCAGGCCGGGTAACGGGAGGGGCAACGACGGCTGTCGTCTTAGAAGGTGGCAGGCCAGGTGGCACCTTACCCAACAGAGCCTGCCGCATTTCCTTGGCCGTTTGGTATCGCTGGGCAGGATAAATCTCCATGGCCTGTAGGACCACCCGCTCCGTGTTCTCCGAAAGCTGCTGGTTCACTTGGCGTGGCGGCATCAGCAAGGCTGGGTTTAACATGCGCTGATGGACATCCGGCGGGGCTACGTTGGTCAACAGGTGGTACAACGTGGCTCCCAACGAGTAGATGTCCGACCGGGCGTCGGTGTGCCCAGTGCCAGTGGCATACTGTTCCAGAGGCGCATATTCCGGCGTTCCCAATCCCCGCAGTGTGGTCTTTGTCCGTGGATCTTTGGGATCCAGCAGCTTTACCAGTCCGAAGTCCACCAGTTTGACCTTGCCCTGAGGGGTCAACCTGACGTTGGCCGGTTTGATGTCACGATGGATGATGGGTTGAGGGTGCTGGCCGTGCAGGTATTCCAGGGCATCGAGTACCTGGTCGGCCCAGATCAGCACCGGCTTTTCGGGCAGTGGCTTCCCGGTGCGCTGCAGCACACTTTCCAGGTCTTCGCCTTCCACATAGTCCATCACCAGGTACTCGCGGCCGGCCTCGGTGAAATAGTCGGACACTTTGGGCAGGTTGGGATGGTCGAGCCGGGCCAGGATATGGGCCTCAGCCTGGAGCTGCTGGCAGGCCTGGATCAGGGCCTGAGGGCTGGCGTTGGGATCGGGCAGGTTCTCCTTGATGGCACACCGCCGGCCAGGCAGTCGTCTGTCCTCAGCCAAATAGACGGCGCCCATCCCGCCCTGTCCCAATGTCCCCAGGATGGTGTAACGGCCTTGTAAAATTGTGCCAGGTGAGAGCATAAGGTCTTCTCCGTGATCTGGTAGATTGCCCCAACAGGGTTGGATAGGATTGCCTCAGGCTCGTCGTCAATCGCAACGACGGACAGATTAAAGTTGTATCATCAGCTATGCTTCCTCTGTTTTTGGATAATGGCATAGGGATTCACGGACAGGTCGGATTTTCGCCGGTACTGTGGTCGTCGAAATCTGACACATGGCACGCTAGGGCTGGGTGACCGGCCTCTATCGTTCGCGGATTTCCCAGCAGCGACGGCTCCCCACGCCGCCGATCCAGACCACAAACACCAACAGGGTGACACGCAGCAGGTAGCAGATCATCATACGTCCTCCCTACTGGGATGCCGCACTGGGATCGTCTCGTTGCCCCCGTTACTTTTGATGACAACCTGTCCTGCGTCACCGCCTCGAAGCCAACCACGAAAGGTACTCTTTATCGCAACAATCAGGTGGTTGGATCGAAAACTCCCTGCTGGCTCTGCTACGATCAATCCTGTTGTCTCGATCGTGCCCTCTAGCATCTTACCCCCTCTGTTCGCATTTTGGATAACCAAAGTGCCTTTTCCACTATTGCCCAGGATTAACATATCAGAGGAGACAGTTAATACTGGAGAGGTGTTATCAGCTTGCAGTCCAACAATCTGGCGTCCACTGCGGCTCTCGACGAGAAGAGCCTGAATCTGCGAAATCAGGCCTCCAGGCGAGGCCGTAGTTCGCATCTGGATCTTGATCTGGGTCACATTGCCCGGTGGACAGCCGAAATAAGCTTTAGAGACTGATAACCAGGGCACCAGACTACTCACACGGCCAAAGAGATGACTAGTGCATCGCGGCGTAAATAGACCTACCAATTTGGAGTGTTTGCCAGGCAGAGGTATAATAAGCTCCTATCCCAAAAAGCCTGAGGAGGAATATGC